>LZQQ01000113.1_pt1 | contig 13540 bp, 13 predicted proteins | sample 768581 | NCBI WGS metagenome assembly LZQQ01 (sample SAMN05207185, study PRJNA324510) | oil field metagenome | isolation source: sample BH-FW-20 from oil reservoir | place: India: Bombay High | collected 2015-11-25 | reverse complement strand
AGTAGCGCTCCTGCCGGGCTTCGGCCGGTTCGCCCTGGCGCAGCAGGGTCGGCAGCGCCCAGCTCAGGGTGTCGCCGAGGCTGTGCTGGTAGTACTGCGCGGTCCACTGGCAGAGCGCGAGCACCTCGCCGGGCAGCACCGGCTCGACGTCGAGCAGTTCCAGCGCCGGCTTGAGCTTGTTCTCCGGCACATCGGTGGTCTCGGCCAGCTCGACCAGCACCCCGACCAGTTCGCGCCGGCCGAAGGGGACGCGCAGGCGCACCCCGGGGCGCAGGGCCGACGGCGGCACGCCCATGGGCGCGCGGTAGTCGAACAGCCGGCGCAGCGGCGAGGGCAGGGCGAGACGGAGAATCGGAGAGGGCACGCGGTCGATCCTGATGGGCGAGCGGCGATGTTAGCAGCCGTGCCGGCTGCGGTCGCCCTGGCCGGTCGTCGCCGTTGCCGTCGCCGACTTGCATCGGGACCACGCTTTGGTATAGTTCGCGCCCTTGACCGTGCGGTGCTCGACATAGGGTCGTGTGGCGGCACGCCAGACATGAGGATTCATCATGAAAGCCGATACGCATCCGACGTACGAAGAAATCGAAGCCACCTGCAGCTGCGGCAACGTCATCAAGACGCGCTCCACGCTGGCCAAGAACATCTCCCTGGACGTGTGCTCCGAATGCCACCCGTTCTACACCGGCAAGCAGAAGGTGCTCGACACCGGCGGCCGTATCGACCGCTTCAAGCAGCGCTTCGGCGTATTCGGTGGCAAGCAGTAAGCGGCCACCCGGCAGGAAGCCCAAGAGGTTGTCCGGCTACCTGAAGAAGGCGTCCCTGGTGGGCGCCTTTTTTATTGCGCTGCTGAGCGGCGCCCAGGCCTTCGCCTTCTGCCCGGTCGTCAAGCCGCCGCGCCAGCTGCCGGTCGCGTCGGTGGTCGACGGCGATACGCTGCGGCTGGCCGACGGGCGCAGCGTCCGGCTGATCGGCGTGAACACGCCCGAGCTCGGGCGCAAGGGCAAGCCCACCGAGCCCTTCGCCGAAGCCGCTCGGCGGCGTCTCGATGCGCTGGTGCAGGCCAACGGCGGTCGTGTCGGCCTGGTTTCCGGGCGCGAGGCCAAGGATCGCTACGGCCGCACGCTCGCCCATGCCTATGACGCCGGCGGCAACAATCTCGAAGCCGTCCTGCTGGCCGAAGGGCTGGGCTATTTTGTCGCAGTCGCGCCGAATACCCGGCTGGTCGATTGCCATCGGGCAGCCGAGCAGAGCGCCCGATCCGCCGGCAAGGGCCTCTGGCGGAGATCGCCGGTGATCGAGGCGCGGGGCGCTGTCGCGTGGCGGTTTCGCCGTGCTGCGCGGGCACGTCCGCCAGGTCGAGCGCAACCGTGGTGGCATCTGGCTGGAGCTCGACGGCCCGGTAGTGCTGCAAGTGCCCCGGACGCAAGGGCTTCGATCTGCGCCGCTGCAGGCCCTGGAGGGGCGGCGGATCGAGGCCCGGGGCTGGGTCAGCGAGCGCCGTCGGCGCGACGGTCGGGCGCGCTGGATGATGCGACTGAGCGCCCCGGCCATGCTGCAGCCGGTGCGCCAGTGACGCGACGATCACCGCCGAGCTGAACCCGGTTTGGATAAAACGTTCGAGATCGGTACTGAAAATGAACCTGTGGTCAGTTTGTGTCGCATGCGCCGAAAGTCGTAGTTTCGGGGCTTGACAGCGCTTTTGGGGCCCGCTTGTTCGGGTCGGGCATCTTGCGTATGCTCGACCGCCTGTCTGTCCCAAGAACAAGCGGAAACGAACATGACCGATCTCAAGACTGCCGCGCTCGAATACCACGCCCAGCCCCGTCCCGGAAAACTGAGCGTAGAGCTCACCAAGCCGACCGCCAGCGCCCGCGACCTGTCGCTGGCCTACAGCCCCGGCGTGGCCGAGCCGGTACGCGAGATCGCCCGTGACGCGGAACTCGCCTACCAGTACACCGGCAAGGGCAATCTGGTCGCGGTGATTTCCGACGGCACCGCGATCCTCGGCCTGGGCAACCTCGGCCCGCTGGCCTCCAAGCCGGTGATGGAAGGCAAGGGCGTGCTGTTCAAGCGCTTCGCCGGGGTCGACGTGTTCGACATCGAGATCGACGCCGAGAGCCCCCAGGCCTTCATCGACACCGTCAAGCGCATCTCCATCACCTTCGGCGGCATCAACCTCGAAGACATCAAGGCGCCCGAGTGCTTCGAGATCGAGCGCGCGCTGATCGAGCAGTGCAACATCCCGGTGTTCCATGACGACCAGCACGGTACCGCCATCGTGACCGCAGCCGGCATGCTCAACGCGCTGGAAATCGCCGGCAAGACCCTGGCCGAAGCCAAGATCGTCTGCCTGGGCGCCGGCGCCGCGGCGATCTCCTGCATGAAGCTGCTGGTGAGCATGGGCGCGCAGGTCGAGAACGTCTTCATGATCGACCGCAAGGGCGTGGTCCACGCCGGCCGCGATGACCTGAACCAGTACAAGGCCGTGTTCGCGCACGAGACCGACAAGCGCACCCTGTCCGAGGCGCTCGAAGGCGCCGACGTGTTCGTCGGGCTGTCCGGGGCCAACCTGCTGAGCCCGGAAGACCTCAAGCGGATGGCGCCCAACCCGATCGTCTTCGCCTGCTCCAACCCCGACCCGGAAATCAAGCCGGAGGTCGCGCACGCGACCCGCGATGACGTGATCATGGCGACCGGTCGCTCCGACTACCCCAACCAGGTCAACAACGTGCTGGGCTTCCCCTTCATCTTCCGCGGGGCGCTCGACGTGCGGGCCACCCGCATCAACGAGGAAATGAAGATCGCCGCCGCCGAAGCGCTGCGCGACCTGGCCAAGATGCCGGTGCCCCAGGAAATCTGCGACGCCTACGGCGGCATCAAGCTGGAATTCGGCCGCGAGTACATCATTCCGAAGCCGATGGATCCGCGTCTGCTGACCCTGGTTTCCGATGCCGTGGCGAAAGCCGCGATCGAGACCGGCGTGGCGACCCAGCCCTACCCGGCGAACTATCCGCTGAAGTCGGTGGACGACGTGTTCAAGGGCTGAGCCCGCACCGTCGAGTGACCAAGAGAAACGCCCCGACCCGTCGGGGCGTTTTCTTTTGCGCCGCACAAGCACGCCAGCGCTAGCCTGCCGCGGCGCGGGGCGATGCGGGTGGAAAGAGGCGCGCCCCTGCACCGGTATCCGGGCAGGGGGCGGGCATCAGAACAGGTCGAGCGGGGCGCTTTCCGGTGCCGGCAGCGGGCTCCCCGGGGCCTGGTAGTCCGAGTCGAGCTCGCTCATCGGCGGCGGCGTGTCCTCGCTCTTGAACAGCTCGAAGTAGGCGTTCGGAGTGCCCGGCGAGGCCGCCCGGCCGCTGACCGGGTCGATGCGGATGGTGATCAGCCCGTCCGGCTCGGCCGGCAGGTGTTCGGGTTGGTCCTTCAGCACGGCTCCCATGTACGTCATCCAGATCGGCAGTGCCACGGTGCCGCCGTATTCGTGCCTGCCCAGGCTTTGCGGCTGATCGAAACCTGCCCAGACGGTGGTGACCAGATCGGCGTTGTAGCCGGAGAACCAGCTGTCGAAGGAGTCGTTGGTGGTGCCGGTCTTGCCCGCCAGGTCGTTGCGCTCCAGCGCCAGTGCGCGACGCCCCGTGCCGCGGCGGATCACGTCCTGCAGCATGCTGGTCATGATGAAGGCAGTGCGCTCGTCGAGAATGCGGTCGGCGGCCACCGGCTCGGCCGGCGCCGGCGTGCCCTCGGCCTCCGTGGTGCCTGGCGCCTGCGTTTCGGCGGCCTGCAGCGGTCGTTCCGGCGCGGCTTCCCCGGCCTCGGCCTTGGCATCGGCGCTCAGAACGCGAGGCGGGTTGGCCTGGTACAGCACCTTGCCGTCACGGTCTTCGATGCGCTCGATCAGGTAGGGCATGACCTTGTGGCCGCCGTTGGCGAAGGCGGTCCAGCCGGTGGCGATCTCCATCGGCGAAAGGGTCGCGGTACCGAGCGCGAGCGACAGGTTGCGCGGCAGGTCCTGACGGCTGAAGCCGAAGCGGGTGATGTAGTCGAGGGTGTAATCGATGCCGATCGCCTGCAGCAGGCGGATAGATACCAGGTTGCGCGACTTGTACAGCGCCTCGCGCAGGCGGATGGGACCGAGGAAGGTATTGTTGTCGTTCTTCGGGCGCCAGACCCGCTCCAGGTCGTCGACGAAGACGATGGGGGCGTCGTTGACCATGGTGCGGCGGTGAAGCCGGCGTCCAGCGCGGCGCTGTAGATGAAGGGCTTGAAGCTCGAGCCCGGCTGGCGCTTGGCCTGGATCGCGCGGTTGTAGTTGCTCTGCTCGAATGAGAAACCGCCAATCAGCGCCTCGATGGAGCCGTCTTGCGGGTCCAGCGAAACCAGGGCGCTCTGGGCGGCCGGGATCTGGGTGAAGAGGGCGCTGTCCTCGACCCAGCGGATGCGCACCAGGTCGCCCACCTTCGCCACGTCGGCCGGGCCCTGCGGCCTGGGGCCGAGGCTGTTGACGTTCAGCTGCGGGCGTGCCCAGCGCATGCTTTCCCAGGTGACCGGATGCTCCCTGCCGTCGCGGGTCAGGACCATGATGCCGCTCTTCTCCACCTGGGTGACGATCGCCGGCGCCATGCCCGATATCGGCCGGTGCTTGGCCAGTTCGGCCAGCCACTCCTCTCGCGAGCGGTCCGGCAAGCGCGCCTCCGGGCCGCGGTAGCCGTGGCGCTGGTCGTATTCGATCAGGCCGAGGTCGAGCGCCCGGTTGGCCGCCTCCTGGCGTTCGCTGGAGACGGTGGTGTAGACCCGGAAGCCCTCGGTGTAGGCCTCGCTGCCGTACCGGCCGACCAGTTCGGCGCGTGCCATTTCGGCGATGTAGGGCGCATGCAGCTCGGGGCTGGCGACGTGGTAGCGGGCGTTGACCGGCTCGGCCAGGGCCGCCTGGTAGCGGGCCTGGTCGATATGGCCGAGCCGCAGCATGCGCCCGAGGATCCAGTCGCGGCGCTCCTTGCTCCGCTCGGCGTTGGCCAGCGGGTTGTAGGCGGAGGGCGCCTTGGGCAGGCCGGCGATCATGGCGAGCTGTGCCAGGCTCAGTTCGCCGATCGGCTTGCCGTAATAGACCTGCGAGGCAGCCTCGATGCCGTAGGCGCGGTTGCCCAGGTAGATCTTGTTCACGTAGAGCTCGAGGATCTGCTCCTTGGTCAGCTCGCGCTCGATCTGCAGGGCCAGCAGGATCTCGGTGATCTTGCGCGAGAAGCTGCGTTCGTTGGTCAGGAAGAAGTTCTTGGCCACCTGCATGGTGATGGTGCTGCCGCCGGTCTGGATATGCCCCGTCTTCAATAATTGGGTGGCAGCGCGCATCAGGCTCTTCACGTCGACGCCATAATGATTCGCGAAATTGTCGTCCTCCGCGGCGAGCAGCGCGTGAATGAAATCTTCCGGAATCTCTTCATAACGGATCGGCGTGCGGCGCATTTCGCCGAATTCTGCGATGAGCTTCTCGTCCTGGCTGTAGACCCGCAGCGGAATCTGCAGCTGGATGTTGCGCAGCGTATCGACCGAAGGAAGTGTCGGGCTCAGGTAGAGGAAGGCGCCGCTCACGGCGAGCAGCAACCCGCAGAACATCGCGACCAGCGACCAGCAAATGAACTTCAGAAAACGCATCAGATTCGGGGGGTTCCAGGTGGTGTGGGGGATTAAGCCGCAGGAGATGCAGAAAGAGAAAAATCGATCACATTATAGGCGCTTTTTTTGCTAGAGAGGCCTTTGCGCTTCTGTCAAGACTGTTATCTAATGTCGTTAAACATAATTAATCCGTAAGTATCGGATCCAGATAGGAAATCGATCGTGCTAGGGCTCTTCACTAAGAAAGCGAACTCGCTGCTTGGGATCGATATCAGTTCGACTTCGGTCAAGCTCCTGGAATTAAGCCGCTCGGGCAGCAGGTACCGGGTCGAAGCCTATGCCGTCGAGCCCCTGCCGCCGAACGCGGTCGTCGAAAAGAATATCGCCGACATGGAAGGAGTCGGGCAGGCGCTTGGCCGTGTCGTCGCCAAGGCCCGCAGCGGCACCAAGGCGGCGGCCGTGGCGGTCGCGGGCTCGGCGGTGATCACCAAGACCATCGAAATGGACGCTTCGCTGAGCGACGACGAGCTGGAGAACCAGCTGCGCATCGAAGCCGATCAATACATTCCATACCCGCTCGAAGAGGTCGCCCTCGATTTCGAGGTGCAAGGCGTTTCGCCGCGTAACCCGGAGCGGGCCGAGGTGCTTCTGGCGGCGTGCCGCCGGGAGAATGTCGAGGTTCGCGAGGCGGCGCTGGCGCTTGCCGGCCTCAACGCCAAGGTCGTCGACGTGGAGGCCTATGCGCTGGAGCGCGCCTACGGCCTGCTGTCCCCGCAGCTCGCCGGCGGCCATGACGAACTGACGGTCGCGGTGGTGGACATCGGCGCCACCATGACCACGCTGAGTGTGCTGCATAACGGTCGTACCATCTATACGCGCGAGCAGTTGTTCGGAGGGCGCCAGCTGACCGAGGAGATCCAGCGGCGGTACGGGCTGTCCGTGGAAGAGGCCGGTCTCGCCAAGAAGCAGGGAGGCCTCCCGGATGACTACGACAGCGAAGTGTTGCAGCCGTTCCGCGAGGCGGTCGTGCAGCAGGTGTCGCGTTCCCTGCAGTTCTTCTTCGCCGCCGGCCAGTTCAACGATGTCGACTACATCCTGCTGGCGGGCGGCACCGCCTCGATCCCCGGCCTGGATCGGCTGATCCAGCAGAAGATCGGTACCCAGACCCTGGTGGCCAACCCCTTTGCCGACATGGCGTTGAGCAACAGGGTCAATGCCGGCGCGCTGGCCAGTGACGCGCCCGCCCTGATGATTGCCTGCGGGCTGGCCATGAGGAGTTTCGACTGATGGCGCGGATAAACCTACTCCCCTGGCGCGAGCAGCTTCGCGAGGAGCGCAAGCAGCGTTTCCTGGCGACCCTCGGAGCCGTGCTGCTCGGCGGCGCCGCGCTGATCTTTCTGGGCGACCAGTACTTCGAGAGCAGCATCGAACGGCAGAACGCGCGCAACGAGTTCGTGCGCAAGGAGATCGCCGTGCTCGACGCGCGCATCGCCGAGATCAAGGAGCTCAAGGAGCGCCGCCAGCAGTTGCTCGAGCGCATGAAGATCATCCAGGACCTGCAGGGCAACCGGCCGATCATCGGGCGTGTGTTCGACCAGATGGTCCGGACGCTGCCCGACGCGTGTATTTCACCGGCCTGAAGATGACCGGGAAGAACATCGCCATCGTCGGGGCGGCGGAATCGAACAACCGCGTCTCCAACCTGATGCGCAACCTGGACGGCTCCGACTGGCTGCAGGCGCCGAACCTGACCGAGGTGAAAGCCGTCACGTCCGGCGCGGTCGATCAGGCCAACGTCTTCCAGCTGACCGTTCAGCAAACACAGCCGGGCGCCGCCGAAGGAGCTAAGCCATGAGTCTGGCCGATTCCATGGAAAGCTTGCGCAAGATCGACCTTGCCGAGCTGGATCTGAACAACCTGGGCTCGTGGCCGCTGCCGGTCAGGATCATCTCCTGCATCCTGCTGCTGATTGCCGTCCTCGCTCTCGGATACAACTTCCACCTCAAGGACCTGCAGTCCCGGCTGGAACAGCAGGAAGCGCAGGAAGCGACGCTGAAGCAGCAGTTCTCGACCAAGGCGTTCCAGGCCGCCAACCTGGAGGCCTACAAGGCCCAGATGGTGGAGATGGAAACCTCCTTCGGCGCGATGCTGCGGCAGTTGCCGAGCGACACCGAGGTCCCCGGGCTGCTGGAAGACATCACCCGCACCGGGCTGGGAAGCGGCCTGGAGTTCGAGGAGATCAAGCTGCAGCCCGAGGTCACCCAGCAGTTCTACATCGAACTGCCCATCGAGATCAGGGCGATCGGCACCTACCACGACCTGGCGACCTTCGTCAGCGGTGTGGCCAGCCTGCCGCGGATCGTCACCCTGCATGACTTCGAGATCAAGCCGGTGAGCGCGGAGAGCAACTCCAAGCTGCGCATGAGCATCATCGCGAAAACCTACCGCTACAACGACAAGGGGCTGCAGAAATGAAAGGCGCCCGTTTCTTCACGCTGCTTTCGCCGTTTCGCTCGCCGCCGGTTGCGGGGGCGGGGCCGAATTCGCCGATCTGCAGGCCTACATGGACGAGGTGCGGGCCAAGCCCAAGGGCACGATCGAGCCGCTGCCGTCGTTCCAGCCCTACGAAGCGTTCACCTACAGCGCCGCGAACATGCGCAGTCCGTTCCAGCCGCCGGTCAAGATCGATCTGGCGCAACGGCAGAAGGGTTCGCAGGACATCCATCCGGATGAAACCCGGGTCAGGCAGTTCCTCGAGGGGTTCAACATCGAGAATTTCACCATGGTGGGCACGCTCGCCAGCCACGGCTCGGTGTTCGGGCTGCTGCACGGCGGTGGCGGCGTGCATCGGGTGAAGGTCGGCGACTACGTCGGCAGGAATCATGGGCGCATCGTCAATATCGACGAGGCGTCCGTCGAGGTGATCGAAATCGTGCCCGATGGCGAAGGTGGCTGGCTGGAGCGCCCGCGCAGCCTGTCGTTGAAGGAGCGCTCCTGATGGACAGGACGACTATGAAAAGACACTTGGGGTCTGCACAACGGAAGCAGTTCATGAACAGTTCCTTTGCTCGTTTGGGTATCTCGCTGCTGGCAGCGCTCGGCTCGCCCGTCCTGCTGGCGGCCAATCTCACCGCGCTGGACGTGGCTTCGCTGCCGGGCGACCGGGTGGAGCTGCGCCTGGCGTTCGACGAACCCGTCGCCGCGCCGCGCGGCTACACCATCGAGCAGCCGGCCCGCATCGCCCTCGATCTTCCGGGCGTATCGAACAAGCTCGGCACCAAGAACCGCGAGTTGGGCATCGGTAATGCGCGGAGCGTGACCGTGGTCGAGGCCAAGGACCGCACGCGGATGATCGTCAACCTGACTTCGCTGGTGCCTTATGCGACGCGCAGCGAGGGCAACAACCTGTTCGTCACCCTTGGCGAAGGCGTGGCGCCGACCCTGGTCAGCGCAGCCCCGCAGGTGAGCGCGCCGGCTCAGCCGGTCAGGGCAGTCAGTGCGCCGAAGGCCATCAGCAACGTGGATTTCCAGCGGGGCGAGGACGGTGCCGGCAACGTGGTCATCAGCCTGTCCGATTCGTCGCTGACGCCGGTGATCGAGGAGCGCGGCGGCAAGATCCAGGTGACCTTCCCCAATGCCTCGCTGCCTGACGCGCTGCGGCTGCGGCTGGACGTGACCGACTTCGCCACGCCGGTGCGGTTCGTCGATTCGCGGGGCGAAAAGGGCGGTTCCGTCATCTCCATCGAGCCGACCGGCAGCTACGACTATCTGGCCTATCAGACCGACGACCGGTTGACGATCAGCGTCAAGCCGCTCAGCGAGGACGATCTGCAGAAGCAGAAGGCCGAACGCTTCGCCTATTCGGGCGAGAAGCTGTCGCTCAACTTCCAGGACATCGACGTGCGCTCGGTGCTGCAGCTGATCGCCGACTTCACCGATCTCAACCTGGTGGCCAGCGATACCGTGCAGGGCAACATCACCCTGCGTCTGCAGAACGTACCCTGGGACCAGGCGCTGGATCTGGTGCTGAAAACCAAGGGGCTGGACAAGCGTCAGGTGGGCAACGTGCTGCTCGTGGCGCCGGCCGAGGAAATCGCCGCGCGTGAGCGCCAGGAGCTGGAAGCCAAGCGGCAACTGTCCGAACTCGCGCCGCTGCGCCGCGAGGTGGTTCAGGTCAACTATGCCAAGGCGGCGGACATCGCACGGCTGTTCCAGTCGGTGACCAACGCCGGCGGTACGCCGGACGATCGTGGCTCGATCGCGGTCGACGACCGGACCAACAACATCATCGCCTACCAGACCCAGGATCGCCTGGACGAGCTGCGCCGCATCGTCGCGCAGCTGGACATCCCGGTGCGCCAGGTGATGATCGAGGCGCGCATCGTCGAAGCGAACGTCGGTTACGAAAAGAGCCTGGGTGTGCGTTGGGGCGGGACCCGCATCGGTGGCGATACCACTATTTATGGCCTTGACGACAATGGTGACGAGGCGGGCAACACTGGCGACGACCTCGGCCCGAACGTTCCGTTCGTCGACCTGGGCGCTCTTGGTGCGACTTCCGGTATCGGCATCGCCTACGTGCGCGACAACCTCCTGCTGGACCTGGAGCTGAGCGCGATGGAGGCCTCCGGCAACGGCGAGATCGTGTCGCAGCCCAAGGTCATGACGTCCGACAAGGAGACCGCGAAGATCCTGCGTGGCTCGGAAATTCCCTACCAGGAAGCCTCGTCCAGCGGTGCGACCAGCACCTCGTTCAAGGAGGCGGCGCTGTCGCTGGAAGTGACGCCGCAGATTACGCCGGACAACCGCATCATCATGGAGGTGAAGGTCACCAAGGACGCGCCCGACTACCAGAACCAGCTCAACGGGGTGCCGCCGATCACCAAGAATGAGGTGAACGCCAAGGTCCTGGTCAACGATGGTGAGACGGTGGTCATCGGTGGCGTGTTCTCCAACACCCAGAGCAAGTCGACCGCCAAGGTGCCCTTCCTCGGTGACCTGCCCTATCTGGGCCGGCTGTTCCGCCAGGATACGGTCACCGACGAGAAGACCGAGCTGTTGATTTTCCTCACCCCCTCTATAATCAGCCACCAAGCCATTGCGGTGAGCCGCTGATTAGGTGCGAAACATGATACTGGTGGGTCCGATGGGCGCTGGCAAAAGCACCATCGGACGCCTGCTCGCCAAGGAACTGCGACTGCCGTTCAAGGATTCCGACAAGGAAATCGAACAGCGGACCGGGGCCAACATTCCCTGGATCTTCGATGTCGAGGGCGAGCAGGGCTTTCGAGAGCGCGAGCACGCGGTGATCGCCGAGCTGTGCCGGCAACGCGGTATCGTGCTTGCGACCGGCGGCGGCGCCGTTCTGCGCGAGGACAATCGCGAGGCGCTTAAGGGCGGTGGCTGCGTGGTCTACCTGCGCACCTCCGTCGAGCAGCAGCTCGAACGCACCAGTCGTGATCGCAATCGCCCGCTGCTGCAGAAGCCGAATCCCGGCCAGGTGCTGGCCGAGCTGATGGCCATCCGGGATCCGCTTTACCGTGCCATCGCCGATATCACCGTCGAGACGGACGAACGTCCACCTCGACTGGTGGTGCTGGAAATCCTCGACCGGCTCAAGGTCTTGAGTGCCGGTGAAAGCCCCGATCGATCTGCGCTATCCTAGCGCTCTTTGTCACGGGGGCCCCATGCAGACGCTTACGGTCGAACTCGGCGAGCGGAGTTATCCCATCCATATAGGCCACGGGCTGCTGGCTCGGGCCGGTGTGCTGTTGCGGGAGCGCATTGCAGGGCGGCAGGTGGCCGTGGTGACCAACGAGACGGTCGCACCGCTCTACCTGGAAACGCTGGTCGCCGCGCTCGAAGGGTTCTCCGTGACCCCAATCGTCCTGCCCGACGGCGAAGCCTACAAGAACTGGCAGACGCTCCAGCGGATCTTCGATGGCCTCCTGCAGGCGCGCCATGACCGGCGCACCACGGTCGTCGCCCTCGGCGGCGGCGTCATCGGTGACATGGCCGGGTTCGCGGCGGCCTGCTACCAGCGCGGTGTCGACTTCATTCAGGTGCCCACCACGCTGCTTTCCCAGGTCGATTCGTCGGTTGGCGGCAAGACCGGCATCAATCATCCGCTCGGCAAGAACATGGTTGGCGCGTTCTACCAGCCGCGCGCCGTGCTGATCGATACCGCCACGCTGGCGACGCTCCCGCGCCGCGAACTGTCCGCCGGGCTGGCCGAGGTCATCAAGTACGGCCTGATTTGCGACGCCCCTTCCTCTCCTGGCTGGAGAGCCGCCTGGATGACCTGCTCGCGCTCGATGGATCGGCTTTGACCGAAGCGATCTACCGCTCCTGCGAGGCCAAGGCCCGGGTGGTCGCCGCCGATGAACGGGAAACCGGCGTTCGCGCCACGCTGAACCTCGGCCATACGTTCGGACACGCGATCGAGACCCACCAGGCTATGGCCGCTGGCTGCATGGCGAGGCAGTGGGTACCGGCACCGTGATGGCGCTGGAGATGTCCTGCCGGCTTGGCTGGATCGATCCTGCTGCGCGCGATCGCGGCATTCGCCTCCTCGCCCGGGCGGGGCTGCCGACGGTTCCGCCGGCCGACATGACGCCCGCCGACTTCATCGAGCGCATGGCGGTGGACAAGAAAGTGCTCGATGGCCGGTTGCGCCTGGTGCTGCTCAAGACGATGGGTGAGGCCGTGGTGACCGGTGACTTCCCCCGCGAGGTGCTGGACGCCACGCTGGCGACCGACTACGCCGCGTTGAGCGAGCAAGCCGGGGTGCGCCGATGAGCGAGCTGAGCGCCGACGAACTCTACCTGGAGCATTTCCAGTTCAGTCACGATCCTTCGCGGCCCGCGTGCCCGGCTTCAAGTTCTACCCGGCGCAGCGCAAGCCGGTGCTCGGGCAATTGCACCATCTGGCGCGCTACAGCCAGCTGCTGCTGGTGGTCACCGGCCCGGAGGGCAGCGGCAAGACGCTGCTGCGCCAGGCGTTGGTGGCCAGCACGAACAAGCAGTCGGTGCAGAGCGTGGTGGTTGCCGCGCAGTCGACCAGCACGCCGGAGCACCTGCTGCAGCAGGTCGCTCAGGCGCTCGGCGTCAGCGTGCCTGGGCTCGAGGCGGTGCTGGCCCAGGTCGTCCAGCTCGGTCTCACCGGGCAGGAAATCTATCTGCTGGTCGACGATGCCGAGCGCCTGAGCGATTCGGGACTGCAGCTGCTGCTGCGCCTGGCCGAAGGCAGCCCGGAAGGCCGGCCCCACGTGTTCCTGTTCGGCCAGCCAGCCCTGGCGTCACGGCTCGAAGCGCTCGCCGGTGACGAGGAGCGCTATCACGTCATCGAGCTGCAGCCCTACACCCTCGAGGAGACCGAGGGCTACCTCGCGGCGCGGCTGGAAGGGGCGGGGCGCGACGTCGACTGCCTCAGCGACGAGCAGGTCGAAGAAATTCACGAGCTTTCCGGCGGCTGGCCGGGCCCAATCAACGAGGCCGCGCGAGACGTACTGATCGACAGCATGCACGCCGACCGCGCGCGTGGGCGAAAGGGCGCCGGGCGCCGGATCGCGCTTCCTGCCTGGCTGCCGCTCAAGCATCTGGCGGCGGTCGGGCTGGTCGCCCTGGTGGTGATCGCGGCGCTGCTCATGCTGGGCGGTGACGATGAAGAAATCGTCGAGCAGGACGCGGTGGTGTCCCTGCCGTTGCCGGCCGGTTCGCCTTCTTCGGCCGAGGCGCCGGCGATCGAGTTCGACGGCGGCGATCGCCCGACGCCGCTGCCGTTGGCCGGCGATGCCCAGCCGGTGATTCGCGAGCCGCTCGCCGCGGCCGCGGCTGATGATGGTGATGAAGTCGAGCAGAGGCTGCCGGAGCCGAGCACTGCGCCGCGTCCCGTGGAAACGGCGCCCGCCGGCGAGGCGCGCACCGGGGCA
>LZQQ01000112.1_pt1 | contig 13581 bp, 16 predicted proteins | sample 768581 | NCBI WGS metagenome assembly LZQQ01 (sample SAMN05207185, study PRJNA324510) | oil field metagenome | isolation source: sample BH-FW-20 from oil reservoir | place: India: Bombay High | collected 2015-11-25 | reverse complement strand
CGATGCTAGACTGTAGCTTGGTACACGATGATGCTCAGACGTACGTGCTACATCATCGCTTACATCGATGATGCTCAGACGTACGTGCTACATCATCGATCTAGCTAGTGCGGCGGCAGGCCAAGCAGGAAAGCGCTCGAGCCTCTACCTGATCGACTCGGCCGACCTGCGGCCGCGACTCACAAGCCCAGCTTGGCCGCCTTCGACTTGTAGCGGTCGGCCTGTTGCGCATCGGCGCCGAGGCCATGGCCACCTGCGCGGTAAAGCTGCTCGAGGCGCACCGTGGCCAACGGATGCCCGGCATCGGCGGCCTTCGACCACCAGCGTGCCGCCTCGCCGCCATCCGGGCCGTGCGTGGCATCTTCGCTCAGACTGATCACGCCCATCTGGTAGGCGCCTTGGCATCCCCCGCCTCGGCCGCCAGTCGCAGCAAGCGGGCGCCCTCTTGCTTGGCGCCGAAACCCTGGCCGCGAAAATACAGGATATGGCCGTAGAAGCTCTGGGCGCCCACATTGCCCAGCGCAGCCATCCGCGAGAACTGCCCCTCCATCCAGCGCCAGAGTTTCGGCTGGCTAACAGCCTGGCGCGACATCATCAACTTGCGGGCAACGAAATATCCAATCCCGGCACGCAGTTTCCACAACATCAGAGCACCTCCGGATAATCGAACTCGAATACGCGCGCCACCTCCCCGGCATGCCAGGACGCAGCGGCAAAGCCGTCGGCCGCCCCATTGAAGCGGCCCAGGCGAGCAGCGCATTCGAAGAAACCGGTCCTGGGCAACCGGCTGGCACCCTGGCTGATGACCAGGCACTGCGCAACGGTCGCTCCGAACGAGCATCCAGCGCGGCAAGGTGCTCCAGTGCCGCAGTAAGTGTCTGCATGGCAGGCGTGGGCAACTGCAGGCGTTCGACCACGCCCGGTAGGTCACAGATGGCGTTGGCGGCGCGCTTCGGCCAGTTCGGCCAGCAGCGCCTGCCAGTGCTGGCGGCTGATGCTCACAGCCGCAGGTCGCTGACTCAAGCGTCGTCCTCCCAGCCAGAGACACCCAACGCGCGGGCCAGCGCACGCGAATGGCGGTATCCGGGCTCACGCTCTCCGGCTTCGATCAATCCAAGATAGGCCGGGCTGATGCCTACCGAACGGGCCAGGGCTTCCTGGCTCATGCCCTGTGCCGCACGCAGGGTGGATAGCTGCGTCAGGGCAGGCTTCTGCGCCTGGACAGGAGAATGGTCCTTGGCCGCCGACGGTTGGGCGCCGACGGCATTCAGAAGCGCCTGATACTCCTCCCATGGCAGTACGGCATATTCCGGCGAACCGTCACGCACGATGACCTGGACATTCATTCGCGTTCCCCTGGCAGCTAACGATCAGAGGCAGAATCTTAACAGCCTGAGGGAATCCTTGAAGCGACAAACCGGGCACAGCGAAGCGTGAATCGGAACCTGAACCGCAAAGCATGGGTATCGCCCCGCAGCAGTCAGGCGGAGCCTCCACCGGCCCTGGGTTCGGTCAGTTCCGGCAAGCGTTGCAGTCCGGCTCTGCGCTCCGCGGTCTGCGCATCCCTCCAGAGCCGGAAGGCCTGCAACTCATCCGACCACTTGCGCATCACCCAGGTGAGTACGGCCAGGTCATCGACCAGGCCAAGCCCCGGCAGCCAGTCAGGGATGGCGTCGATGGGCGAGAGGAAATAAAGCAAGCCGGCGACCACAGCCACCAGGCTTGTGGACTTATCGCCCGGTACTCGCCACGCCACCAGGCGACGCAAAGGGCCTGAAACAGGCTCAGGTCTTCGCGCAACCCCTTCAGCAAGCCCCGCTTCGAGGATGATTTGCGTGCCACGGCAAGCAGCAGGGCGGGAATCTTGCCGTGTCTGATCAAACGCTGCGCGAGAGGGAAGTAGCGCAGGAAATTCCAGGGAGCTTTCATCTCGAATTCCTGTAGCCAGCGTCATTGCTGACATTGAAAGGTTATCCACCGAAGCTGTGGATAAACCTGTTTACAGATTATGGATGACTGCCGCAAACGCCCTATCCATGGGCCCCCACAACGGATCGACGTTTTTTGTCCAGCTCATCAAGTCATTCAAAATCAATGACTTATGCAAGAGCACAGGATATTGCCGGGGAAGATTGAGAAGCGGGCAAGATACTATTCCCAATGTGCATAACCCATAGGAAGTCAATGCTTTTCACAAGCATTTTGACTGGCAGATGCACGGGGCGTTCGACCTGAAGGCGACTATAGCCGCCTTGGTCGAAGGGCTGATCGTTGCGAACAGCCCTCATGACGCAGCGTTATTGCAAGCTAAGCTTGCTGCGATTCTTTTCCAGCGTGGAAGCACCGATGCCCTTGACTTCCAGCAGCTCGTCCAGCGAACCGAACGGGCCATGCTCCTCGCGATAATCGACGATGGCTTTGGCCTTGGACGCACCGATGCCTTTCAGTTCACGGGTGAGCGTCTCCGCATCGGCCGTATTGAGATTCACCGTTACCGCTTGGGCGACTGCCGCGGCAGGCGCGTCGGCGGGACTGGATTGGGGAGCGGCATGGCTGGAGAGGGAGGCACTGGCAAGCAATGCGAAAGCCACAGCGGCAAGAAAAGTCTTGGTCATGTTCATGTCCTTATGAAATGGAGTATGTCATTCCGCCGCGCCGTTTCCAGCGCGGCGGAATCGACATTAGCTATACAAGAACAAGAGTCAACAGCCTCCTTCCAGGTATGCGACATACCTCACACATGCATCAGCAATCCCTTTCGTGCAGTGCCGCCAATGTGTCCATATTATTGGACTTGGTATATCCATCAATCGTCCGAATTATTCAACGTCGCAAGAATGCTTTCGCTCGTAGCCTGCAGTTGCGCGACCAATGTGTCCATATTGTTGTACTTGGTATATAGCGAAGCCGTGACGGACTCGATTCGGCGATCGAGCGCCTCTTGTTGCGATGCGAGATCATTGAGCGTGCTCTGGATATTCTTCTCGCGTGTATCGAGCAATCCGCCAGAGGCGGTATAGGCACTCGTAACGTCACCCAGACGAGAGAGCAACCCGTTACTGCCAGCGAAGAATTCCTTGACGTCGGCGTAATTGCTCTCCAGGGAGCTGGTCAGCTTGGCGTCATCGATTGCAAGCGTGCCATCCTTGTTGGTGGTGACGCCGAGCTGGGCCAGAACATTCAGGTTTCCACTGGCGCCGGACGTATCGCTCAAGGCGCTGCGTATCGATGTCAGCAGAGAGCGGACCGAGGCATCGCCAACCATCGCCCCCGCCTCCGTCGAGCTGCCATCGTCGGTCGCCGACACCTTGGTCAGTGCGTTGGTGACCGTTATGAGCGTGTTATAGGCGGTGACGAAACTCTCGACCGAGGTCTTCAACCCTTCGGTATTGGCCCCGACTGTGAGCGTCGAACTGCCCTCGCCCGTCAGCTTGATGGTAAGCCCGCTCAAGGCGGTGACGGTATTGGTCGAACTGCTGAGCTCGAGCCCGTCGAGCGTGTAGGACGCATTGGACGACAGGGTTATGTAGCCGGCGTCCGTTCCGCTCTGCTTGCTCAATACCCGCTTGCCATCCTCGTCGAAGGTATTGTTGATGTCGAGCGCCGCGAGATCGCCCGTACCGGATACGTGCAGATCGGTCCCTTCCCCCGTGGTTTCGGAGGACAGAACCAGACGCGAGCCATTGGAGTCGGTGACGATGTTGGCGCTGATTCCCGCCGAGGACGACAGCTGCGAGTTGATCGCATCGCGAATCTCCGTCAGCGTGGCTCCGGCCTTCACGCTCACGGTGTACGACGAGTTGTCGCCGACGCCGATGGTCAGATCGCCGCCCGAAGCGAAGGCTGTCGAGGCTCCGGTGTCGAAGCTTGCGGTCGCGACCTTCGAGCCTGTGGCCAGGCTGTTCACTTCCAGGGCGTAGGAACCCGTAACGGCACCACTTCCCGCCGTGACGGACGCCACCGAACTGTCGGACGACGTCGCGCTGAAGGCATCGAAGCTGGACGAAACGCTGGTCAGGGCGGCCATTGAGCTTCGAAGGTTTCTAGCGCGCTTTTCAGGGTTCCCACCGCAGAAAGCGTTGTTTCGTTCTTGGTGGTCAGCCTGTCGATCTGGGCTTGCTTGGGTGCTTTCTGAGAATCGGCGATGGCCGTGACCAGAGAATCGATATCGAGCCCCGAACCGAGCCCTGTGATGGTGCTGACAGCCATCTTTCACCTCTTGCGTCTGTATATTGACAGTTGCATGGGAGCCAAGCAATTAGCCGGCCATCACGCCCGATCCCTCAACAGCAGGCTGCTAAATCGTCCAGATGCTCCGCCAGTTTCAGCACCTCCTCGGAGGGAATCTGGCGGATAAGCGTGCCGGACTCGCTATCGATCACCTGCACCACCACCCGGCCGCTGGCCTCGTCGATACTGAAGTCGAGATCGCGGCTGACGGACTGGGCGAAGCTCCGCATGCTGGCCACGGCCGTGTCGAGCAGTTGGCGCTGGTCCTCGCCGTGCTGCATGGCAGCGGGCTGGCTCTCGGCGCCATTACCGCCGGCACGAACCAGGTGATCCGCAGCGGAACCACCTGCTGTCGACTGGGCGCCTGCGCCGGCTGAGCCTGGGTAACGAGCTGAATGGTCATGGAATATCACCTATCAACGGGAAAGGGGAAGGCCTGAGCGCTTCCCCTTGTTCTACCCCAGGCCGCTTACTGAAGCAGGCTCAGCACCGACGACGGCAACTGGTTGGCCTGAGCCAGGATGGCGGTGGAAGCCTGTTGCAGGGTCTGCTGCTTGGTCAGCTCGGCGGTTTCCGCGGCGAAGTCGGCATCCTGGATCCGGCTACGGGCAGAGGAAGCATTCTCGGCGATATTCTGCAGGTTGGAAACCGTGCTGTCGAAACGATTCTGCACCGCACCGAGTTTGGCCCGCTCGCTGTCGATCTGCTGCATGGCGCCGTCCAGTACCTGAATGGCGGTCTGCGAGCCATCGACAGTGGAAATATCCAGGTTACTCACGGTGGTTTCCTGAGTGACTGCGGCGTTGCTACCGGCAGTCAGGCCCAGTGCAGCCAGACCGGTACCAGCAGCACCATCGGCAACAGTGAAGTCCTCATCGGACGACAGGGTCAGCGTACCATCATCGTTCTTGCTGGCCGTTACACCAGTACTGGCGGTGTTGATAGCAGTGACGATGCTATCCATGTCGCTGCCTTTGCTTAGTTTGATCTCGGTGCCGTTGAGGGTCACAGAAGTATCGCTCTGCAGGGTGGCTTCAGTCGTACCGGCGCTCAATCCCAGAGAGGCCAAGGATCCCCCTTGAGTATCAGCCAACTCAATGGACTCACCGTTTGCCGAAGTCAGAGTAATACGACCGTTGGCATCAACTGCCCCCGTCACATCACCACCAGTGGCGGTATCAATCGCTGCCAAGATAGTGTCAACGTCATCAGTATCCGCAAAAGTCACCGACTGACCATTAACAGTGAACGAACCAGCCGATCCAATGACAGAGGTGCCATCAATCGGAGCACTAGTAGTCGTAGTGGTACCAGCAACAGCGTCAGAACCATCAGTCGTAGCAGCGCCACCATCTATAGAAACAGAAACCAGCCCAGTACTTGAAATGGTGTATTCGCCGGTATTAGTTCCTGCTACGACAGTGTAACCCGCAGTAGTCGCCGCTGCTTGAAGAGCAGTAAGCATGCTGGCGTCATCAGTAACGCCTGTCAAATCGACGGCTGTAGTACCCAAAGTAACGCTGGTAGAACCGGAAGCAATTGCCAGATCGGTAATAGTTCCCGCAACTGCTGGAGAGGCACCAGTTGTAGTTGTGGTATCAACATTAACCACATTGCCAACAACACTAGCCGACAAGTCAGTGGCAGCGCCAGTAGTTGAAGCGTTGCTGTAAGTCCCCTTGAGATCCTTAGCCGCAACGCTGCTCAGACTGAAGGAAACAGTCTGGTTGGCATTGGCACCGATCTGGAAGCTGGTGCTGCTGAACGAGCCGTCCAGCAGGTTACGACCACCGAAGGAAGTGGTGCTGGCGATACGGGTCAGTTCGCCGGACAGGGCGTTGAATTCCTGCTGCAGGGAGGCGCGGTCTTCATCGCTGTTCGAGCCGTTGGCCGATTGCAGGGCCAGCTCACGCATACGCTGCAGCAGGTTGGTGGATTCCTGCATGGCGCCTTCAGCGGTCTGGGCGATGGAGATGCCGTCGTTGGCGTTCTTCACCGCCACGTTCAGACCATTGATCTGGCTGGTCAGGCGGTTGGAGATCTGCAGGCCGGCGGCATCGTCCTTGGCGCTGTTGATCTTCAGGCCGCTGGACAGGCGCTGCATGGTGGTGGACAGGGCCTCGGAGGCCCGGTTCAGGTTTTTCTGGGTATTAAGCGATGCAACGTTGGTGTTGACGGTAAGAGCCATGACGAGAACCTCGTGGTGTGGGCTTGTGCGACTCCCGGCCTTGGCAACCGCCCGGGATGGCCTAGAGAGCTTTCACTGGGTTTATCGTCGTGGCCCGACAATCCTTTAGCGTTTTTTTCGAATTTTTCTTGCCAACGCCCTGGCTGCATGTCAAGCAGCGGAAAACGCTTTCCGGAACAGGCCGTCCGGCGGGTTGCAAGCCGCCCTACGAACCTGTTGAAGAGCCGCGTCTTCGCCGCTGACGTAGGGCGGTGCAACCGCCGCAACGAGACCACGGGTTGCACCGCCCTGCGCTCGGCACGAACGCCGGCAGGAGGCGCCTTCGCGTCTTCGCCGCAGCGCTGTCGCGCAGCAAACAGGGGTGCAGCGCCGAGAAAGCCGCATGTGCACAGCACGCCCGTAGGAGCCGGGGGGACGCCGAGTCCTTGCCGGCGATCATCGGCGTTGCGGCCGATCGCCTGCAAGCGGGCTCCTACGCTCAAGAGGCCCTTGCGCTTCTCCCGAGTCGCGGCAACGCATGGATTAACGAAACTGCCAAGGCAGACCCTGGTCGACAGACTGACAGACAGGCCATTCGGATTGGCCGGAACCCACGAACCGCCCTTCCCACGGAACCCAGGTTCACAGTTGATTGAACAACGTCAACTGACTGATGCGGACGAATGCAAGCTGTGCCGCCTCGAGCATGGTCTGCTGCAACAGCAGTTTGGCTGTGGCCTCGGCCATGTCGGTGTCACGTATGCTCGACTGCGTCGATGCATTGGTGATGCTCAGGCTTTCGTTTTCCGTCGTCAGAATATCGATCGTGTTGAGTCGGGCACCAATCGAGGAGCGGGTGGCATCCACCGCGGCGATTCCTTTGTCGAGATTGGTCAGGGCCAGCGCGATCGAGTCGCGCAATGCCAGCTGGGCCTCGGTATCGCTCGCTATCGGTTCCTGCAACGCGGCCCTGAGAGTGGCGATGGTATCCAGGATGCTGCTGGTTTCCGCGGAGTTCGCCTTGACGCTGAAGCTGTCGCCGGCGGCCGGAGCGGAACTCAGGTCATAGGAAACTCCGGCGAAACTGAGCGTGGAACCCGTCAACGAGCCGGAGCCGATTGCCGTGCTGGTCGCGGTGAGCGGTTGCAGGAAGACTTCGTAGTCCGTTGCGCTGGTGAACTTGAAGGTCACCCCCGAATCGGGGAAAGCCGCGTTATAGGCGGCGGTATCGGTGATCGTGCCACCGCTCAACTGCGCCGTTGAGGTATTCGACGAGGTACGGCTGATGGCGAAGGTGTCCGCCGTGCTGCCGAACTCGAAGCTATAGCCCGTCAGGAGGGCATCGTAGTCGCCGGAGCTATCGGAGGAAAGCGCCTGCGCATCCAGCTCCAGCGTTATGCCACGAAAGGTGATGGTCGTACCATCGATGGCCTCGGGGTCGAAAGCCCCTCCTCCACTCACCTCGGCGGTGACATCGGTGCCGTCCTTGTCGCGGATGACGAATTCCGAGCCGCTGACCAGTTCCAGCGTATAAGGCGATCCCGCGCGAAATTGCTGATCGTAGGTCTTGTCGTTGACGACCAGCCCGGCGGAAAGAAAAACGCGCTGCTCGCCATCCGCATTCGGATTCGTGGCCAGTGCCGAGGTCGTCCTGCCCGCATTCACCACGTTCTCGAATACGCTCCAGCCACTGTCGTTGACGCTGAGCAGCATGGAACCGGATACCTGAAGACTCAGCGAGTTCTGATTTCCCTGGTAGCTATAGGTGCGTCGGGATTCTTCACATACGGTTGGGTGCCGCTGGACGAGCCGGCGAACAGATACTGTCCGTTGGCGTCCTTGCTGTTCATCAGGGCGTAGAGCTGGTTTTCGATCTGCTCGAGCTCGCTGGCGATCGAGGTACGGTCTTCATCGGACAACGCGCCGCTACCGGCCTCGACGGCCAACTCCCTGGCGCGCTGCAACACGTTGTTGATCGAATTGAGGATGCCCTCTTCCTGAGTGAGGGTATTGGTCACCGTCGTCAGGTTGCCCTGGTACTGCGTCAGCAATGCCTGTTGCTGTTCGAGCTGCAGCAGACGCGCTGCACCAACCGGGTCGTCTGCCGGTGTCTGGATACGCTCGCCACTCGAGATTTGCTGCTGCGTTTTGACGATGTTCGCATAGCCCTTCTGATAGCTGGAAATGCTCGAACTGTAGATCAGCGAAGTGGATAGACGCATGAGCCGTCGCCTCAGAGAGTGTTGATTATGGTATCGAACATTTGTTGCGCAGCTTTAATCACTTGGGCCGCTGCCGTGTAGTACTGCTGGAACTTGATGAGGTTGGCCGCCTCTTCATCGAGGTTAACCCCTGAAACCGATTCCCGATTGGCCGTCGCCTGGCTCAGAATCGTGGACGTGGCGGAGGCATCCAGCGCAGCCTGACTGGCCTTGGCACCCACGGTTTCTATAAGCTGGCTGTAAGTACTGGTGATGCTGTGTTTGCCTATTGTCGACGCCGTCTGCAGATCGAGCAGCGCCAGCGCGTTACGGTTGTCCGAGTCGCTGTCGGCATTGAACGCCACGGTGAAGCTGTCGCCCTCGGCTGGCGAGCCGCTTATCGCCAGCTCGAACTCGAACGCACTTGGAGCATTGGGCGGGTTGGCCGCGATGCTGACAGTGACGGTATTGCTCTGGCCCGGAACGATGCTGCCGGTGCCGATCGCATTACCCTGTACGTCATAAAGGGTATACCCCTGGGCCGAACCACTGGCGGCATCGAACACCAGCTTGACCGGCATGGCGTTCTGGATGCTGGCCTGGGTATCGGCATTTGCCGCGGCATCATAGATGTCGAGCGTGCTGCCCGCGGCCAGTGCAACGCTGGAGATGCTTCCCGTACCGTAATTGCCGGAACTGCTGGTCGCCACCAGCGGCGCCGCGAAAGCCAGCTTGTTCGCATCGGTCATGGCGACAGAGATGCTACCCGCCGCGGTACGGGTAGGGATAATGGTGAACGTGTCGCCAGCGGCAACGGTCCCGGCCTCCAGCGCCAGGCTGAAGCCGTCGATCACCGGCGCGGGGTCGTCGCTCAGGTCGTAGGACCCAGGTCCGCACCGTCGGAAAGACGCCGAACGCTGTAACCGGTAGCGCTGCTGAAGGTCACCTCGTAGTCGCTGGTAGTCAGCGCGCCGGAGTCCTCGATGTATACCGAGAGATTTCCGCTCCCCGTACTGTTGCCCACCTGGGCCAGGCTTCTTTGCGATGCGGCAAGCGCACTGTTGATATCGCTGAACAGCGAAGTCCCGAAATCACCGTTGAGATCGATACCCTGGCCAAGCTGGCTGTTCACCTGGTCGGCGATCACCAGTGCCAGGCGGCCCAGCTCATTCAGCGTCGGGTCGAGCACTTCCTCGCGATAACGAACGAGCCCACTGATCGAGCCCCCGGACACCACCGAGGTGACATCGATGGAGCTGTATCCGTTGGTGAGCATCAGGTTCAGACGCGTCGGATCGGTAGTGCTCGGCTCGGCGGTAAGCGTGGAGGCCGTATTGCCCATGACCAGCGGCTGGCCGGACCCGATGAAGACGTTGGCGTTGTTGCCTTCCATGACCACCGTCACGCCAATCAGTTCGGACAGATCGACAAGCGCCTGGTCCCGTGCATCCAGCAGGTCGTTGGGCGTGGCACCACTGGCCGAGGCCTGGACGATGGCCTGGTTGTAGTTCGCGATCGAGGATGCGAGCTGGTTGACCTGCTCGGCCATCGAACTGAGCTGGGAATTGATGTAGGTGTTCTGATCAGCCAGTTGCGAGTACACCGAGCTGAACCGCTCTGCCAAGCCGCTCGCATTGGTCAGCAGCAGTGCGCGCGCGGAGGCATCCGTGGGGTTTTCGGCAGCGGTCTGCAGGGCCTCGAAGAACGAGCTGAGCACGCTGCTGATGCCGGTGGTGCTGTCAGCGAGCAGGGCATCGGTCTGGTTGATCTGCGTCAGGTACGCCTGGGCCTCGGCATCCAGCCCGGTACTGGTACGCAGCTGGGTATTGAGGTACTCGCTATAGATGCGCCGGACTCGGCAACAGTCGTACCATTGCCGACATAGCCGACACCGATGAACTCGGCCGATGCGCTCTTCTGCACGACGGATTGTCGCGAGTACCCGGCGGTATCGACGTTGGCGATATTGTTACCGGTAGTCGCAAGTGCCGTTTGGCTGGCGGAAAGCCCCGACAGCCCGATGGAAATCAAGCTCGCCACGATTTAACCCCTTGTCCTGATAGCCGACGAAGATCCTGTACTGGCCACTGTTTGATAAGCTCCATGCGCCGCGCGATCTGGCTGACCTTGCGTGCATATTGAGGTCCGTCGCATAGCCGGCCTTCTGCAACTCGCGCACGAAGCGTTCGGAATCGCCACCGGCATTGACGGCCGACTGGTAACGATCGCTGTTCTGAAGAAGGCTGACGAAGTCATCGAAGCTCTGCTCGAAGGAGGCATAGGCACGGAACCCCTCGACCTGCTTGACCGCCCGGCCGTTCACGTACTCGGTGGTGCGAGCCATGGCCGATTCCCCGCTCCAGTTGGTCGCCTTGATGCCGAAGAGGTTGTGGCTATTGCTGCCGTCCTTCTGCCTGATCATCGACTTGCCCCACCCCGTCTCGAGCGCGGCCTGAGCGACGAGGTAGCGAGGCTCCACACCGAGACGCCGAGCGGCTTTTTCCGCCATGGGCATCATGGTGGCGATGAATTCTTCCGGCGAGCGAAGCGGGTCTTGCTCGGTGCCCTGGCGGTATCGACCTCGACGCCGTTGACGGTCAATGGCTTGTCCTGCGGCGCGGCGAAGGCGGTGGCGGGCTGCCAGTCGAGGTTCACCAGCGGCTGTGGCGTATCGGTGCCGCGTGCCGGATCGGTCGCCGAGACGTTCGCCAGCTGCCGCTCGCTCGCCCGGCCCGGCAGCGCCAGGCGCCGCTGGTTGAGTAGGCGCGAATCGTCGCGCACGGAATCGGTGGAGGCAGCCGGCTTGCTCGGCCAGGCCGCGCCCTCGGTCCGGGCGACCTGTGCGAACGGGTTGCTGCGCGTGACCGCCTCGGTCTGCTTGCTCAACTGGCGCACCAGCACGTCGGCCAGACCGATGCCGCCGCCCTCCTTCGACAGGCTGACCGACAGCTGCTGGTCGTACATGTCCTGGTACTGCTTGCTGGCCTGGCTGTTGAGCGGGTTGTCCTTGGACAGGACCTCGGTAGCCGAGCGCATCGACTTGAGCATCTCGTTGAGAAACAGCGACTCGAATTCCTGCGCGACCTTGCGCACGTTCTCTTCGCCGTCCCGGTCCTTGCCCACCTTCAATTGATTGAGGCGATTGAGGTCGGTGTAGCTGCCGCTGTCGAGGGCGCGTCTGCCGCTGGCGAGGCGATTGTCCATGCGTTGCCCTTAGATCACGATCAGGTCGCTTGCAACGCGCCGGCCTGCTTGAGCGCTTCGAGGATGGCCATCAGGTCGCTGGGTGCAGCGCCCACCTGGTTCACCGCCCGGACGATCTCGTCCAGCGTGGTGCCGGGGCCGAACTTGAACATCGGCTTGGCTTCCTGTTCAGCCTTGACCTTGGAGTTGGGGACGACCACGGTCTGGCCACCGGAGAAGGCTTCCGGCTGGCTGACCTGCGGGTCCTCGGTAATGGTCACGGTCAGGCTGCCGTGGGTAACCGCGGCCGGCTGCACGCGCACGTTCTGGCCGATGACGATGGTGCCGGTACGCGAGTTGATGATGACCTTGGCCACCGCCTGGCCGACCTCGACCTCGAGGTTCTCCAGGATCGACAGGTAGTCCACGCGCTGATTCGGGTCCAGCGGCGCGCTCACGCTGATCGAGCCGCCGTCCAGGGCTTGCGCCACGCCCGGGCCGAGCAGTTCGTTGATCTGGTCGACGATGTTCTTCGCCGTGGTGAAGTCCGGGCGATTGAGGTTCAGCGTCAGGGTGTTGCCCTGGTTGAAGCCGCTCGCACCGGCCGCTCGACGGTCGCGCCGCCGGGGATGCGCCCGGCCGACGGCGAATTGACGGTTATCCGCGAACCGTCTGCGCCACCGGCATCGAAGCCGCCGACCACCAGGTTGCCCTGGGCGATGGCGTAGACGTTGCCATCGATCCCCTTGAGCGGCGCCATCAGCAGGCTGCCGCCACGCAGGCTCTTGGCGTTGCCGATCGAGGAAACCGTGATATCGATGGTCTGGCCCGGCTTGGCGAAGGGCGGCAGCTCGGCATGGATGGATACCGCGGCGACGTTCTTCAACTGCACGTTGCCACCGGACGGCACCTTGATGCCGAACTGCGCGAGCATGTTGTTGAAGGTCTGCACGGTGAACGGCGTCTGCGTGGTCTGGTCGCCACTGCCGTTGAGGCCCACCACCAGCCCGTAGCCGATCAGTTGGTTGGCGCGCACGCCGTGGATGGTCGCCACGTCCTTGAGTCGCTCGGCCTGGGCGTTCGCGCAGAGGAACAGCAACCCGGTGAGCAGAAGCATTTTCTTCAGCATGCCATCGGCTCCGGTCAGAACGGCCACAGGGGCTCATGAAGAAGCGGTCCAGCCAGCCCGGCTGCTGGCATCGGCGAAGGCGCCGGTTCCGGAATAGGTGATGCGCGCATCGGCGATGCGGGTGGACGGCACCGTGTTGTCGGTGGCGATATCGTCCTGGCGCACCAGGCCGGCGATGCGCACCAGTTCGTCGCCGGTATTGAGCGTCATCCACTTCTCGCCGCGCACGGCGAGGATGCCGTTGGGCAGCACTTCGGAAACGGTCACGGTGATCGAGCCAGCCAGGCTGTTGCTCTGCCCCGCCTGGCCCGAGCCGGAGGTGTCGCGTGAGGCGTCGTATTCAGCGCCGAGGCTCATCGAGTTTCCGGTCAGCGGATTGGCCATGGACACCGCGCCGCCGAACAACGAGCCGAGGCCAATATTGGCACTGCTGTCCTTGGAGATGCTGGAACTGGCGTTCTTGCTGGCCTTGGTACTCTCGTTGAGGGTGATGGTGATGATGTCGCCGACCGGTAGGCCTTGCGGTCGTCGTAGAGATAGGTCTCGAAACCCGCCTGGTAGATCGCGCCGTTGTTCTGCGCGGCCGGCAGCGGCGTGCGCGGCAGCACCGGCGCGTAGTAGGGATCGTCCGGCTTGGGCGCGGGGGCGACGCACCCGGCCAGCGCGAAGGC
>LZQQ01000111.1_pt1 | contig 13586 bp, 19 predicted proteins | sample 768581 | NCBI WGS metagenome assembly LZQQ01 (sample SAMN05207185, study PRJNA324510) | oil field metagenome | isolation source: sample BH-FW-20 from oil reservoir | place: India: Bombay High | collected 2015-11-25 | reverse complement strand
CATAGGGCGGCTCAATAAAAACCCTTGAAAACGGTCAGCGCCGGAATCCCGTAAGAAATCCAACTGTTCTTCCCGTTCCACCGCCTTCGGCCACGGCGATGAGGTTGAAGCTTTTTGCCAGCGCCAACATCGCCTCGACAATCGCCATGTCGTCTTTGTCTTCCGGAATGTCACGAATAAACGACAGGTCGATTTTCAGGGTATTTAACGGCATCTGTTTGAGATACGACAATGAGGAATATTCAATCCCGAAATCATCAATCGCAAAAGCCACACCGCTGCGGTGAATTTCATTCAATACCTGCAGGGTTTGCTCCGGTGAATTCATCACAAACCGTTCGATGATTTCCAGCTCCAGCCATTTGGGTTTGCAGTCGGTTTCCTGCAGCACCCGCTGTACGGTGGCACTGAGGTCGTGCTTGGTGATCTGGCGCCCGGAGACATTCACGGCCACCCGGCCGGATTTCAGGCCCATGCGGTGCCATTTAGCGTTCTGGATACAGGCTTCCCGTAGCACCCATTCGCCGAGTTCGATAATCAAATCGCTCTTTTCGGCTTCGGCAATGAACTGGCCGGGCAGCAATAAGCCACGCGTCGGGTGTTGCCAGCGAATCAAGGCTTCGGACCCAACAATGCGTTTGCCTTCACACTCGTATTTGGCTGATAATACACCTCGAATTCATTTTCTTGCAAGGCGCGTCGCAATTCGGATTCGAGTTGAATGTGCTGAAACGCGATCTGCGTGAGTTCGTCGGTGTAAAAAGCGTAGGTGTTGCGGTCATTATCCTTGGCACGATACATGGCGCGTCGGCATTGCGCAATAAGATATCGGAGGTTTCGCCATTATCGGGGTAAATGCTGATGCCGATACTGGCACCAATATACAACTTATGACTTTCCACCAAAAATGGCTTCTCTAAGGCTTTCAATACCTTTTGCGCCACCACTTGGGCATCTTCCGGTATACAACTTATGACTTTCCACCAAAATGGCTTCTCTAAGGCTTTCAATACCTTTTGCGCCACCACTTGGGCATCTTCCGGATGTTTGAGGTCACGCATCAAAAAGGCGAACTCGTCGCCACCGAGACGGGCGATGGTATCGGACTTGCGACCGGTGGTTTGCAACTGTTTACCGACCTGTTCCAATACCTGATCACCGATTTGGTGGCCCAGAGAATCGTTGATCTGCTTGAAATGATCCAAATCGATGAACAAAATCGCCAGTTTTTCCCGATGGCGCTCACTGTGAGCAACGGCTTGATCCAGCAGGCTGGTAAACAGATGACGATTCGCCAGACCGGTCAAATCGTCATGGTGCGCGAGATAATAGAGTTTTCTTCGGCTTTTTGCGCGCGGTGATGTCGCGGCTGACCCCGACCAAACCGTACACATTGCCGTCTTCGCCGTAAAACGGTGTCTTCAAGGTGTCGACCAACACTTCTTTGCCATCGGGATAGGTCACCCACTCTTCGTTCTGGCGGGCCTTTCCACTGTCAAACATGGCATAATCCTGCTGACGGAAAAAATCGGCCACCTCCCAGTCGAACAAATCGTAATCGGTTTTGCCGATGATTTCCGCTTCGGTTTTATCGGTGAATCGTTCAAAAGCCGAGTTACACCCCTGATAAACCCCCAGCGCATCCTTGATGAAATCAAATCGGTGGTGGCATTGATGACCGAACGCAACAGGGTTTTCTGTTTTTCCAACGCCTGCTGCGCCATATACTGGTTGGTAATGTCCTGCAAGGTGCCGACAATATGCGTCGCCGAATGATTGGCATCAAAACGGGTAATGCCGCGTTGTTCGATATAGCGGGTTTCCCCCGACGACCGGACGATACGATAAACGGAAATCTGTTCTTCATCGAATGCCAAATTGCGCTCGAAACTGGCTTCAACCGCTTTACGGTCATCCTCATGCACCAGCGCGATGAAATCTTCATAAACGACATCCATGCCGGATGATAACCCGAGTATGGCATAGCATCCATCCGACAAAATAATTTTTTCCGAGGCGATTTCATATTCCCAAGAACCAATCTGTGCGATGGTTTCCGCCTCTTTCAGCAACGCCTGTTTTTCCACCAATTGCTGTTTGGCCATGTGATAAGCGGTGATGTCCTGCACGGTGCCGCTCGACATCAACGCCCGGCCGTCGGTATCAAAGTCGGAGACCCCTTCTTCCAGTACATGCTTGACACGGCCGTCCGGCATCGATAATCGATGCTCCACCTGATAGGGCTTTCGGGTTTCCAGTGAATGGTAATAGGCGTTGTTAAGCTTGTCACGATCGGCCGGATGCGTCCGCTCCAAAAGCAACTCATAGGAGGGCTTGGTCTGCGTCGGATCCAACTCGAAAATTCGGAAAACTTCTTTGGACCAGTACAAATCCTGGGTACCGAGATTCAATTCCCAGCTGCCGACCTTTGCCATGTTTTCGGCTCGCTGGAAACGCTGAGTCTGCAGTTCCAATTGTTGTAGCGTCTGCTTGTACGCGGTGATGTCGGTCGCTAACCCATGTACAGCAACAACCTTATTTTGATCGTTACAGACGCCAAACTCTTGAACCTGCAACCAGCGAATGCCACCGTCACAATGGTAACTTCCACAGTATAGGCCGGCACTTTACCGCCCGCCAAAGCGATATCGATATTGGATTGCACCAAATGGTTTTGGGGTTATCGGTCAAAAACTGAGTGTAGTGGGCTAAGAAATCCTCCGGAGCATACCCGAGGACTTTGGTAATGGAGGGGCTGACATAAGTGAAAATGCCTTCTGGGTTGTGCGCAAAGAAGAAACTTTTATCGCCTAGGCATTCTTCATACTGCTCAAGCGTCACACTGTCGCGATAATCACTCATCCAACGGAACCTTAAAACGCCCAAACCTTGAATCGGGGGGCGCTAAATCTGTTTTAGGAAGCGCTACAAATCTTCCCATATATACACCCGACCCTACGCTTTACGTAACGGGTTTCTTTTATGTCACTTCATTATGCGAAACTTTGGCGGAAACGTCCAGCGTTGGCTACAACGTATCCCCAGTTTTATCCGAATGATGAATTTTCAATTCGGTTTCCGCCTGTTGCATGAAAGGCGCGGCAATGGTGAATTGATGCACCCGATTCACCAGTTCTTTGGCGCGTCCGGCAATCAATTCTGCACTGTTGGCCGACAACTCCACCAATTGAGCATTTCCTGCGTGTTCCGATCCAACGAGACAATGGTCTGATTCAACTGCTCGATGCCTTGCGACTGTTGCAACGACGAAGCCGCGATTTCGCTCACACGCTCCGTCACCTGACGAATGGACAAATTGATTTCATCCAACGAGGCACCGGACTATTCGGCCAACCGGGTGCCGTTTTCCACCTGTGACACCGACCGTTCAATCAAGGTTTTGATTTCCCGCGCCGCATCGGCCGATTTCCCGGCCAGATTGCGCACTTCCCCGGCCACCACAGCAAAACCACGACCATGGTCCCCGGCGCGGGCCGCTTCCACCGCCGCATTCAAAGCCAATAAATTGGTCTGGAAAGCAATGGAATCAATCAAGCCGATAATCTGCTCGATTTGGTCGCTGGATGCTTTGATTTCCTGCATGGCGTGAATGGTTTGCTGCATGATTTGGGCGCCTTCCCCCATCTTATCGCTGGCCTGAACAGTCAGGTCATTGGCTTGCTGGGCATTTTGGGCGTTATTGCGAACCGCCGCCGTCATCTCTTCCATGGTGGCGGCGGTTTCTTCAATGGAAGCCGCCTGTTCCTGCAAGCGCGACGACAGGTTACTATTGCGTTCCGTCGTCGCCTGAATGTCTTCGGCGATTTCCTGAATGGACACATTCACCTGCGCCATAATCATCGACAGATTATCCAGCGATTGGTTGATGGCTGCCTGCATGGCACCCAGATCGGCTTCGTAGTCGCCTTCCACCCGTGGTGTTAATCACCTTTGGAAAGGTGAACGATCACATCGGAGATTTTTTATTGGCGACATGAATGGCATTGGACATGGTGTTGATTTGCTCACCCAGGTCACGAATAAAACCGTCCAACGCCGAAACATCAATTTGCGCGCCGATGTGGCCTTTGGCGGCTTTCTCCACCATGGTTTTCAGGTTTTGTTCCACGGCTTCCTGCATCTTCTCCAGCTTGACGGTTTCGGTGATGTCTTTCCACTCGGTCACAAACCCGGTGCGTTCACCATCCGCACCCCAGATCGGGGTGACAATAATGTCGAGATGCAATTCGCCCAATGTCAGTTTTGCCACATAGGTATCGGTCAATTCAGCCAACAGCTGACGTTGATGGGATGGCTTCACGTGGAACACATCGATGTTCTGCCCCACCAGGTTTTCAGTGGAAAACTGCGGCAACATCTTCTGAATGTCCTTTTCCACCTTTTTCAAGGTATTGACAATCGATTTATTCATGTAGGTAATCACCAGGTCTTTATCGGCGAGCATGATGTTGGCGGTGCTTTGGTCCACCACCGTTTTGACCGAGTGCATTTTGGCCACTTCGTTCTGGATGCGTTGCAACATACCGTTAATGTATTGCCCCAAACGTCGGGTTTCGCGTGCGCCTTCCACGCAAATATCGGCGTGGATATCCAAATCGCCTTCGGTATCACACACTCGCGTCAATTGTTGGTTGATGTGTGAAACGGGTTTGACCAATGCGCGGCGCACCAGCCATTCAAACGCCAGCCAAGTCAACAATAAGGAATCCCGAAAATCACAGCCAACTGTATCAGTTCATTACGGTCCGCTTCCGCGTGCAGTGCAGCAATGCGTTGCGTGGCATCCGCTTTGAGAAATTTTGACCAGGCCTGCAACGCCTCCATTGCCGGACGGTCGTCCACTACGATTTGCTGGTCGATGGCTTCCACACCCAACCCCAGCGATTTCAGCTCGCGTACCTTATCGGCCATCTTTTGATACTGCGCCACCACGGCTTCAATGGCATTCAACCCGTCGGTTTCCGGCGCCTTCAGTCCCGGCAAGCGCCGATATTCGTCGATGTCCGTCTGGATTTGATCCAGATTCGCTTGCAGTTGTTGCGAATAGCTGCTGGCACGATAGTCCTGCTCGCCGCGAATCACCAGATTCTTGAAATTATGGATGAACTGACCGTAACCCATTTGGGCTTGAATGTCTTCAAACAGCGCCACTTCATGATTGATTTGCTGCTTCAGGTCTTCCAAAGCCAGATTCGAATGGGTTTTGAAATGGGAAAAGGCCGCGAAACCGCCCCCGTAAACCAAACCAACACAATAAAAACAAACCAATGTTTTGAACGGTCGTACGACTTGGGAAGCACTCATCTTAGAATTCGCTCACTGAAACATTTAACAAAAAGAGGGGCGACAACCATACAATAATTTGCGTAAGAAAGCAGGTCTCTTGCATCGGTTGCATATTTGTTCCATTATATCGCCGTCGATTAGGCTTTTTACCGCCACTTTTTTCGACCGAAAAAGGAAAAAACTTGATTGAAAAATCCCAACAAATTAAAGGGTTAATCTGGGCCATTCTGTCAGGCCTGGTGGTTTTTGCGGTTTTAACCCCTTTTCTCCCCGGCATTCAAGCGACCTTGCTCGGCATCGTCGTGACCATGGTGTTTTTATGGAGCAATGAAGCTTTACCGTTAGGATGGGTGGCACTGTTACCCATCGTCCTGTTTCCACTGTTCGGCATCACCCACACCAATGAAGTGGCGCCCAACTATGCCCAATCGATTATTTTCCTGTTCATCGGCGGCTTTATGCTCGCCATCGCCATTGAAAAAACCGAATTGCATCATGTGATTTCCCAGAAAATGCTGGCCGTGTTTCCCGCCACGCCGAAAGGGATGATTTACGCCCTATCCATCACTTCCGGCGGTTTGAGTGCTTTTTTATCCAACACCACCACGGCCTTGTTGTTAATGCCGTTGGCGCTGTTTTTGACCGAGCGACGCGAACTGCAAATGCGCTTCGCACTCGCCATCGCCTACGGCGCAAGTGTCGGCGGCATTCTCACCCCGATCGGCACCCCGCCGAATCTGATTCTGTTCGGGTTTTTCGACCAACATTTGATTCCCGGTATCAGTTTCGCCCACTGGGTGTTGATGGTGCTGCCATTGGTGGCGGCCATGTTCGTGGTAGTCGGCTGGGTCCTGGCACTGGGCACCGTCAACGAAACCCTGAAAACCGACTTCAAACCGCAACCCCTCAACTCCGGTCAGAAAAAAGTGCTTTATCTGGTCTCGGCCTTGGTGACGATTTTGGTCATCAATGCCTTGGCGACGTCATTGCTCGGCTGGGACGGGTTCAATGAAAAAGGGCTTTTGCTCGGTTTCGGGCTTTTGCTGTTTTTACCGCCCTTCGACATTCTCAATTGGCAGGACACCAAAAAATCCCTTATGAAATCATCTTTCTGTTCGGCGCCGGATTTGCCATTGCCGGGGCTTTCACCACTACCGGCCTGGCGGATCAACTCGCCTGGCTGTTACAACACATCGCAGTATTTCCCACCTGGTTGGTCATCGCCATCATTGCCTTTCTGGTGACGTTCAGCACCATCATCACCAGTAACACGGCTTTGATTGCAATGGTGCTCCCCATTTTACTGGCGGTGTGTGAACAAAGCGGACTCGACAGCCGTTTGTTGATGATGGTCGCCACCGTTTGCGCCAGTTACGCCTTTATGTTACCCATTTCCACGCCCCCCAATGCCATTGCCATGAGCAGCGGCGCCGTGTCGGTAAAGCCATGGCCACTTATGGTTTGGCGTTTAACTTGCTCGGGATCACTTTCGTGACACTCACCGCCAATCTCCTTTGGCAACATTTGTTGTAAGCCATGTCTTGAAAACGCCCAGGCCTGGCGGTTTTCCTCCTTTCCGTTTACCTTGATTTGTTAACAATTCCGAACAATTTGTCGGTGATTGAACTGTATTGTCAACCGCATTAAACAAAATTTTGGGCACATATAAATATAATCTATTGATTTTATTCACTTTGTTTGTGCTGGCACATCCGATGCAATACGGAAGGCTCAGACAAGGAGATCATTATGAAAAAACGGTTCTATCACGCTCTATCCAGAGCATCCTAGCGAGCTCGGCCATCGCGGTATCCAGCATGGCGGTTTCGCAAACAGCACAAGCAGACCAATTCACCGACGCCCTAACCGGTGGTAAAGTGAATGTCGATGTCCGCGTTCGTTACGAAGGCGTTGAACAAACAGGCAAAAAAGACGCGACCGCCATTACCGAAAGAACCCGTATCGGTTACACAACGGGTGACCTATACGGCTTCAACGGTATGGTTGAAATGTCCGGTACCGAATCATTGGGTAGCCGTAAAGATTACTTCGTAGGCGCGGGACCGGGAGCCGGTGGAGACAGTAACAGAGCCGTTATTTTAGATCCTACCATCACCGTATTGAACCAGGCTTGGGTCGGTTACAAATACAAAGAGACAGCCGCGAAAGTCGGTCAACAACGTATTATTTTCGACAACCGTTTCTTGGGGAACGTGGGTTGGCGTCAAACGGAACAGGTTTACACCGCCGCCAGCTTGAAAACCAAAGCCATTCCATACACCGAAATCGACTATGCGTACCTGATGAACGTTCGCAACCCGGTCGGTGTTAACCAAACGATGACATCCAATGCGATCCAAGCCAAATTCACCGGCATCCCGTTCGGCACCATCACCGGTTACGGTTACCTTTTGGATTACGACCTGCAAAACTTGACCGACAGTGAAACCTACGGTGCCCGCTTCGCCGGTAAAGCGAAAATGAGCGATACCTTCAAACTGTTCTACCACGCTGAATACGCGACTCAAGCAAATACGCCAACACCAAAGGGAGCGTGGGCGGTGATTACACCCGTTTCGAATTGGGTGTCGGCGTCGGTCCCGCTAAGATTTTAGCCGGTCAGGAAAAACTGGGCGGTGACGGCAAGAGCTCCTTCCAAACACCATTGGGTACGGTTCACTTGTTCAACGGTTGGGCGGATATGTTCATCGGACCGGCCGGTGGTACACCAATCAACGGTTTGGTGGATAACTACCTGAGCGTTTCCGGTAAAGCATTGGGCTTGAAACTGGCCGCAATTTACCATGACTTCAGCGCCGACACAGGTGGTGACGACTACGGTTCGGAATACGATTTGTTGGTGGCCAAGAAATTCGCCAAAATCTACACGGTGGGTGTGAAATACGCCAACTATACAGCGAAAGATTCTTCTGCGAACAACAACCTGGTCGACACCACAAAACTGTGGGTCTGGGGTGAAGTTAAGTTTTAACAGAAAACCATTTTGACTGATAAAAATCACTTGGCCCGCTGACGCGGGCCTTTCTTTTTCTGAAAGCCGTTTGAAGCGGACATTTCAGCCATACGCACCAAAAAACAACAAAGTACTACAAATTGTTAACAATTGTTAACAAACCAATTCATTTTCAGCCGAAGTTTGTCATAAAATTTAATTAAGTTATTGATTTAATTAAACTTATATTTGTTGGCACCACCTAAGCTATACCATTAATAAATTTAATTGATAAAAGAAGATTCGATTATGACAGCAAAAGGCTCCAATGTATGGATTTCAGAATTATCCCATACATTTAAAAAACAAACCAAACCCACTCTGAAGAACATCAGCCTGACCATTCCTAAAGGCCAACTGACGGCTTTGATCGGACGAAGCGGCTGTGGTAAATCCACCCTGTTGCAAATGATTGCCGGTCTGTTGATTCCATCCGACGGTGCGGTGCGTATCAACGCTCACACCGTTACCAAACCCAGCGCAAAATGGAACATGATGTTCCAGAAACCGTCGCTGTACCCTTGGATGACGGTTCGTGAAAACGCCGCATTGGGCCTGGTGTTCTCCGGAACCTATAAAGACAAAAAAGACCGCGTGGAAGAATTGTTGGACATGGTCGGCCTGGCCGAGCACAAAGACAAAAACGTACAGCAATTGTCCGGCGGGCAACAGCAACGTGTCGCACTGGCACGCTCTCTGGCGACGGAGCCGGAAATCCTGCTGTTGGACGAACCTTTTTCCGCATTGGATGCCTTTACCCGCTCCCAATTGCAAAACGAGGTTTCCGAAATCTGCCACAACCAGGGCATCACCATGATTCTGGTCACGCACGATATCGAAGAGGCCGTGGCCATGGCCGACAACGTTGTCATCATGAGCCAAAACCCTGGGGAAATCGTCGGTGAAATGGAAGTCAAGCTCGACTACCCGCGCGACCGCTCATTGGAAGAGTTCAATACCCTGAAAGAAAACCTATTTAACGAATTCGAAAAAATTGACTTGGCCAAGCAGCGAAGTGTCGCCGAATCGAATGCTTAATATTCCATCGCTTTAAAGGAGAACCAACATGTGTCAATACTGCAATTGCGATAACGAATTATCCAAACACGACTATACATTTAATCCGACCAAAGGCCGTCGTGAGTTCATTCTCGACAGCATGGCCGCCACCGGTGGCTTGGCCGCCGCCATGAGTTTACCATCCACACAGGCGTTCGCCAACATGACGCCTCCGGAAGACGAAGTCGTCCGTATCGGTTATTTGCCGATCACCGACGCCAGTGCACTTTTGGTCGCACACGGCATGGGCTTCTTTGAAGAAGAAGGCCTGAAAGTGGAAAAACCGACCTTGATTCGCGGTTGGTCGCCATTGATCGAAGGCTTCGCGGCGCACAAATTCAACCTGGTGCATTTCCTGAAACCGATTCCAATCTGGATGCGTTACAACAACAACTTCCCGGTCAAAATCACCGGTTGGGCACACACCAACGGTTCCGGCCTGGTGGTCGGGAAACACACTGGTGTTGAGTCGTTTGCGGAATTGGGCGGCATGCAAGTGGCCGTGCCTTATTGGTACTCCATGCACAACATCGTATTGCAGATGGCACTGAAAAACGCTGGTTTGGAGCCGGTTATCCAGGATCAGACCGATCCGTTGAAACCAAACCAAGTCAACCTGCAAATCATGCCACCACCGGATATGCCACCGGCTTTGGCGGCGAAGAAAATCGACGCTTACATCGTGGCGGAACCGTTCAACGCGGCGGGTGAAGTCCTGGCCGGCGCGAAAATGTTGCGCTTCACCGGCGACATCTGGGAAAACCATCCTTGCTGCGTTGTCTGTATGCACGATGACGACGTCAACAAAACGTCCGGAATGGTCACAAAAAGTCATGAACGCGGTGGTCCGAGGCGGTCTATACGCTCAGGAAAACAAAGAAGAAGTCGCGAAAATGCTGTCACGTGAAGGTAAGCGTTACCTGCCGATGAAAGCCAAGGTAGTGGAAAAAGCGATGACGGATTATTCGCCTGCGGATTATCAAGATCCAAAAGCGATCAAACACCCGGATTGGGACATCGGACGTATCGACTTCAACCCTTATCCATATCCATCCGCGACCAAATTCTTGATGGAACAATTGAAAGAAACCTTGGTCACCGGGGACAAAACCTTCCTGGACAACCTGGATATCGACTATGCGCTGAAAGACCTGGTCAACTACGACTACGTCACTAACGCCATGAATAAATACGACGTTTGGGACAAAGTACCGGGTGTCAACCCAGCTGACCCAACGAACCGTAAAGAGGTATTTGAACTATGAGTAACACGGCTGCAACAACAAAGTTGTCGTTCGGCCAAGCATTGGCGGGCTTTAAAAGCCTGCCGGGCTGGATGCAAAGCATCATCAACGCAAGTGTGGGGATGGGAATTCTTCTCTTGGTCTGGTGGATCGGCGGTCTGTTAATCGCGTCTAATCCGGACACGCAAGCCTTTGCGGATTTCGCACCTGGGCCGACTTTCTCAGCGCTGTGGTATCTGGTTGAAACCGGCACCATCTGGGAAACCATTTATTCCAGCTTGTACCGCATTGTATACGGTCTTTTTGGGGGATTGTGATTGGGGTGCCGACCGGGATTTTGGTGGGTTACTTTTAATGGTGCGTCAAATCGCCAATATGCCGTTCCAATTTCTGCGAATGATCAGCCCGCTAGCCTGGATGCCGATTGCCGTACTGGCTTTCGAAACCTGGGATGCGGCCATCATTTTCCTGCTGGCCATGGCGACCATCTGGCCCATCGTATTCGGTACCGCACACGGCGTGCAACGTATCGACCTAACTGGTTCCAAGTGGCAAGAAACCTAGGCGCGACGGTTACCAGATGCTGCGCCGCGTGATCATGCCAGCCATCGCACAAGATGTTTTCGCCGGGATTCGTCTCGCCATCGGTGTCGCATGGGTGGTTCTGGTTCCCGCGGAATACCTCGGGGTGACCTCCGGACTGGGTTATGCCATCAATGATGCGCGTGACACCCTTGACTATGCGGCCTTGGCAGCCATCGTTGTGGTCATCGGGATTATCGGTTACCTACTGGATTTCATTGCCGTGACCTTAATCAAACGTTATTCATGGCATGTTGAATAATATTGTGACTTTTTGCAGGGGCGTTCCATCCCCTGCCTTTTTATTTCGGGTCTTTGAGAATCTCAATGGACACCAAACCTTCCAACGGCCATACCGGGTTCTCCTGGTCGCCGTTTTTTGCTTTAAAGAACTCCTCACCGTTGCGGCTGAACAAGTCCGTAATCACCCCTTCGAAAATCGTTTCGGAATGCGGTGGTTCAAACCTCAGTCGCACCTTCTGCTTCCGCATGACGGCCACTTCCAATTGGTCGTACAGATGGCAGGAAATCGGCATGAGGGTTCTCCATTTTTGAAACAAAATGCTAATATGAAAGCTCTTGAGCTTTAAGGGTAGGTTCTGTGAAACACGTTGAACATTTAGATATTGCCAACCAGTCGGAATATATTGTCATAAAGGAAGCGGCTGAGCAAATCGAAAAGGCCTACGAGCCTGAAAAAGCGATTCACACCATCCTGAGCCTGATTTCGCGTCAAATGGGGCTGAACCGTGGCCGTGTCCTGTTGCAGGAAAGCAGCTCCGGCTACCTGCACACCGCTTATGCCTATGGCTTGACCAAAGAAGAAATCGCTCAAGGGCGTTTCGCCATCAGCGAAGGGATTTCCGGGAAGGTCATGCACTCCGGCAGCCCCATTATCGTCGCCGACATCGACCGTGAAGACGACTACCTGTTCCGGACCGTCGACCGCTCCACCCTGCCGCAGGAAACCGTGGCTTTCATCGCTACGCCGATTGTCCGAAACGGAACCACCGTCGGGGTATTGGCCGTCAACCGTTTGAGCAAACGCCCCCGTTCGCTGGACCGCGATTTGGGCATTCTCAAACTGATGTCGCTGTTCATCAGTGAGATTCTGGCGGTGAACGCATGATCGAGCAGCAAACCCAATTGCTGAAAGAAGAGAACGAGCAGTTGCGCGCATGGCGCTTGGCCAAGGCAGCCAATACGGCATCATCGGGGAAAGTGCCGCCTTGCGCGCCGCCTTGAACAAAGTCAGCCGCGCCACCAACACCGCCGTCACCGTCATGCTGAAAGGCGAATCCGGTACGGGGAAAGAGCGTTTTTCACGAATGCTGCATCTGGCGTCGCACCGTCAGGACGGCCCGTTTATCGCCATCAACTGTGCCGCCATCCCGCCGGATCTGCTGGAGTCCGAATTGTTCGGGCATGAAAAGGGCGCTTTCACCGGCGCCACCCAAACCAAGCAAGGCAAAATCGAACTCGCCAACAACGGCACCTGTTCCTCGATGAAATCGGGGACTTGGATTTTGGCCTGCAAGCCAAACTGTTACGCGTGCTGGAAGAACGTTGCGTGACCCGCGTCGGCGCCACCAAGCCGATCCACGTCGACACCCGCATCATAGTCGCTTCCCACAAAGATTTGCACGAAGCCGTCAACCAAGGGCGCTTCCGCCTGGATTTGTTCTACCGTTTGAACGTCTTCCCGATCGAACTGCCGGCGCTGCGCGAACGCGAGGGCGATATCCGCCTGTTGGCGCGTCATTTCCTCAACCAGGCCAATCAGGAATACCACACCAGCGCCATTTACGACCAAGGCGCCATGGCGTTTTTGGAAGGCTATGAATGGCCGGGTAACATCCGACAATTGGAAAACGTAGTAAAACGTGCTGTGCTGATGGCCGACAAAGGCCGTCTGATTTCCGCCCGGTTAATTGAAAAATCATTCAGGAAGAAAGCGCGATTATCCACGGCGGTCATGTCAAACCGCTGGAAAACGAACTGCAATCGGTCACCCCGAACCTCGAAGCCTACTCGCAAGAACCGCAGGTAGTGAACGGTCAAGCGACTGCCAACGGCTTCGCGCCCAACACCAACAACGGTCTGACGTTCCCGAACGGTCAAACCGCCATGGACGACAAGCGCGCTTACTGGCGGGTGTCGGAAGACGAGTCAGAACAACTCAAACAGGCTCTGGAAATGGCGCGCGGCAATAAAACCCGCGCCGCCTTATTACTGAACATGACACCGCGTCAATTCACGTCTGAGCATCGATCGATGTACAGCGAGTCAGAACAACTCAAACAGGCTCTGGAAATGGCGCGCGGCAATAAAACCCGCGCCGCCTTATTACTGAACATGACACCGCGTCAATTCACGTCTGA
>LZQQ01000110.1_pt1 | contig 13616 bp, 16 predicted proteins | sample 768581 | NCBI WGS metagenome assembly LZQQ01 (sample SAMN05207185, study PRJNA324510) | oil field metagenome | isolation source: sample BH-FW-20 from oil reservoir | place: India: Bombay High | collected 2015-11-25 | reverse complement strand
CCGATCGATTCGACCGAGACACCAGCAGCGCCACAACCTCCGCCCTGCCAGCGCGGCGCATTCTACTCGAATCCGCCACCTTTGCAACCCCTTTCAGCTGTCTAACCTCTTGATTCAAGAGGCCTTTTTGCTGCAGTTCGCTGCGAAAGTGGTGCGCATTATAGGGGGCTTTGGCTGGGCGTCAATAGCCCAGCTGGAAAAACATTACTTCGGCTTGCCAGCACGAGCATTGAGCGAAAGCAGCCGGACCATAACGGGAAACCTGACGGCTAGAAGAACAACCCCGGGGACCGCATAGATCAGCCACCGACCAAGATCAGAACGGACCACCCAAAGCATATGAAGCAACGCCAGCACCAGAATCACGTAAACCAGACGGTGCAGCCGCACCCACCGCCGCCCCAAGTACCGCATGCTCGTCCGGTTTGAGGTGACTACCAACGGAACAAGCCCAGTCAACGCCACGAAACCAACAAAAATGTAAGGGCGCTCCAACAACTCCTTGGCCAATCGCTCGAAGTTCCAACCCAATATGAACGTTAGAAAGGCCAACAGATGAAGGAAGGCATAGAAGGCGCTCCACAATCCTAGCTGCCGACGACAGGCGATCCAGATAGGCCAACCGGTCAACAGGCGCAAAGGCGTCATCGACAAGGTCAGCAGCAACAGTGTGAGCGCGCCCTGACCAAGCCAATCAACCAGGACCTTGCCCGGGTCCGGACCTAGACGGTCACCTGCCGCCAGGAGCAGCCAGTAACCCAGCACTGACGCAGCAACCATGAAAAGTCCCACGCGCAGCTTGGGAAAACGCATCAGTAGTTCCGTCGCAGATCCATGCCCCTGTAGAGCCCCGCAACCTGGTCAGCGTAGCCATTGAACAGCAGCGTATCCCTTATGTCGGGGCTGAAAAGGCCACTTGGAAGACGGCGCTCGGTCGCCTGCGACCAGCGCGGATGCGAAACGGCAGGGTTGACGTTGGCATAGAAGCCGTACTCTGACGGTGCAAGCGACTGCCAGGTCGTCCGGGGTTGCTCGCGCACAAAGCTGATCCTGACGATGGACTTGATACTCTTGAAGCCGTATTTCCATGGAACGACGAGCCTCAATGGTGCGCCATTCTGGTTTGGTAGCTCGCGCCCATACATTCCAACGGCCAGGAAGGCCAACGGATGGACTGCCTCGTCGAGACGAAGTCCTTCCACATAAGGCCAGTCGATCAGCGCAAAATTGGATCGAACCCCAGGCATGACATCAGGCATCACCGCTGTTTCGAAGCGGACATACTTGGCCGACGAAAGCGGCTCGAAACGCTTGATCAGGCCCGACAGAGGAATGCCAAGCCAGGGGATCACCATCGACCAAGCTTCCACGCATCGCAAGCGATAAATCCGCTCCTCGAGACCCGACGTCGGAAGCAAATCCTCGAGCGACAACGTGCCAGGCCGAGCAACTTCGCCATCGACCTGAACGGCCCATGGCGCAACGCTCATTTTGGGTGCGTGCCGGGCAGGGTCGCCCTTGTCCGGGCCGAATTCGTAGAAATTGTTGTAGGTAGTTGCGTCGGAAAACGGTGTGACTGCGTCGCCGTCACTGGCTGAAATGGTTCGCTGAACACCTGTCAGCCGCTCTCGCAACCATGACGGGACCGGTCCAGCGACCTCAGGATAGTCCTCAGGCTGCGCGCGCAGCGGAGGTGCCAGGGAGGCCATTGTGGCACTGCTGGCGATTGCCCGAATGAACCGGCGACGCCCGAAATAGACCGACTCGGGCGTTACGTCGCTTTCACGACATGACAGGCTCGGTTTGCGAATAAACACGGTCGCCTCGCTCCAGGGTTAGCAGCCCAACCATGGAGCGCGCTTCGGGCCGAAAAATCAACCCTCGACGTGCTTGCGCTGCCGGAACTTCATCAGGTGCTGCACCGGACCAGAAACAGCATAGGCAAGGAAGATGAGCAGCAGGATGCGAGGTGGGTCGCTGAACACCACAGCGAATATCAATACCACAACCAGAATCGCCACGAATGGCACGCGACCTTTGAGGTCCAGGTCCTTGAAGCTGTAATACTTTATGTTACTGACCATCAGCAGGCCGCGGCCGCCACCATCAGTGCAAACAACATGACCAGAACCAGTGGTAGGTCACCGCCAGCGACACCCTGCTCATCAAGCGCCCAAACCGCCCAAACCCAGCCGGCCACAACCCCGGCGGCGGCAGGGCTGGCCAGCCCAATGAACCAGCGTTTGTCGACCTTGCCGATCTGCGTATTGAAACGTGCTAGGCGCAAGGCCGCACAAGCAGCGTAGATAAACGCCACGGTCAGCCCCACGTTGCCAAGCTCGGACAAAGCCCACTCGTAGGCAAGCAGAGCCGGAGCCAGACCAAAAGCCACCATGTCTGACAGCGAGTCGTATTCGGCGCCGAAGGCACTCTGCGTATTGGTCAAACGGGCAACTCGGCCATCCAGGCTATCGAGCACCATGGCGACGAAAACGGTTGCCGCGGCGACATGCAGGTTGCCGTTTATCGCACTGATAATCGAGAAAAAACCAGCAAACAGGTTCGCCGTCGTAAACAGGTTGGGCAGCAAGTAAACGCCGCGGTGACGTACCTTCCGGCCATCGGAGTCATGGCTTTCCTCGACATGCTCATCGATGGGTAACAAGCTTTCCGGCTCGTTGGGAGTGTTCGACTCGTCGGGATGTTCGGTCATGCACGATCACCATTTACTGCGGGTTCGAAAGAATGGACAGAGCTTCGCTTACGCGGTTCATCATCCAGCCACGCGCTTTATACCAAGAATGCGCCCTTAAACGAAAAAACGCGGCCTTGGCCGCGTTCCTTCGTGATCATGTCGATCAGTTCTTGCTCTTGTCGACGATCTTGTTCGCCGCGATCCAAGGCATCATCGCGCGCAGCTTCTCACCAACGACCTCAATGCCGTGTGCCGCATTGTTACGGCGATAAGCAGTCATCGACGGATAGTTGGCCGCACCCTCGGTGATGAACATCTTGGCGTACTCACCGTTCTGGATGCGCTTCAGAGCGTTGCGCATGGCAGCACGGGATTCGGCGTTGATAACTTCCGGACCAGTGACATACTCGCCGTATTCGGCGTTGTTGGAGATCGAGTAGTTCATGTTGGCGATACCGCCTTCGAACATCAGGTCAACGATCAGCTTCAGCTCGTGCAGACATTCGAAGTAGGCCATTTCCGGAGCGTAGCCCGCTTCGACCAGGGTTTCGAAACCGGCCTTGACCAGTTCGACGCAACCGCCGCAGAGAACGGCCTGCTCACCGAACAGGTCGGTTTCGGTTTCGTCCTTGAAGGTGGTTTCGATGATGCCGGTACGACCACCGCCGACGCCACAGGCGTAGGACAGCGCGACGTTACGGGCATTGCCGGATGCGTCCTGGTAGATCGCGATCAGGTCAGGGATACCGCCGCCACGGACGAACTCGGAGCGCACGGTGTGACCCGGCGCCTTCGGTGCGATCATGATCACGTCGAGATCGGCGCGCGGCACGACCTGATTGTAGTGGATCGAGAAACCGTGGGCGAAAGCCAGGGTTGCACCCTGCTTCAGGTTCGGCTCGATCTCGTCCTTGTACAGGCGACCCTGGAACTCGTCCGGAGTCAGAACCATCACCAGGTCAGCCGAAGCAACAGCTTCCTTCACCGGCTTGACGGTCAGACCATGGGCCTCTGCCTTGGCCACCGACGGCGAACCAGTGCGCAGGCCGACCACTACGTCAACGCCGGAATCCTTCAGATTGCACGCGTGAGCATGGCCCTGGGAGCCGTAACCGATGATTGCGACTTCTTGCCCTGGATGATGGAAAGATCGCAGTCCTTATCGTAGGAAACCTTCATGTAATACCCCTGTTACTGGCCTCGTGGGCCCTTCAATAAACTGTTTGCCGTAACGCCCCGCGAATGCGGCGCATCGCCTCAGATGCTCAGCACCTTGTCGCCACGCGAGATCCCAGTCACGCCGCTACGAACCACTTCAAGGATCGCCGCAGTGCCGATCGCCTGAATGAAGCTGTCCAGCTTGTCACTGGTACCGGCGAGCTGAATCGTATAGACGCTTGGCGTCACATCGACGATCTGGCCGCGGAAGATGTCCGTGGTGCGCTTGACCTCGGCACGCTGCGCCCCGGTGGCCTTGACCTTGATCAGCATGAGTTCACGCTCGATGTGCGCACTCTCGGACAGGTCCACCAGCTTGACCACCTCGACCAGCTTGTTCAGGTTCTTGGTGATCTGCTCGATGACGTCCTCGTGACCGATGGTCGTCAAGGTCAGACGCGACAGAGTCGGATCCTCGGTCGGCGCGACGGTCAGGCTTTCGATGTTGTAGTTGCGCTGGGAGAACAGACCGACGACACGGGACAGCGCGCCCGGCTCGTTTTCCATCAGCAGGGAAATGATGTGTCTCATGGTCAGGTCCGCTCCGTCTTGCTCAGCCACATGTCACGCATCGCACCGTCCCGGATCTGCATCGGGTAGACGTGCTCGGTGTTGTCCACGGCAATGTCGAGGAACACCAGACGGTCCTTCATGGCGAAGGCCTCTTCCATCATCGGCTTGAGATCCTTCAGATCGGTGACACGCATGCCGACATGACCGTAAGCCTCGGCAAGCTTGACGAAGTCAGGCAGCGACTCCATGTAGGAATGTGAGTAACGACTGTTGTACTGCATGTCCTGCCATTGGCGGACCATGCCGAGCGCACCGTTGTTCAGATTGACGATCTTCACCGGCAAGTCGTACTGCAGACAGGTCGACAGTTCCTGGATGTTCATCTGGATACTGCCCTCCCCCGTCACCACAGCGACTTCGGCGTCCGGGAAGTTGAGCTTCACGCCCATGGCCGCAGGCAGACCAAAGCCCATGGTACCCAGGCCACCAGAGTTCAGCCAGCGGTTGGGCTTGTTGAACTTGTAGTACTGGCAGGCAAACATCTGGTGCTGGCCGACATCCGAGGCGATATAGGCATCACCCTTGGTGACTTCGCACAGCGTCTCGACAACGGTCTGCGGCTTGATGATCGAGCCGTCGCCCTTGTCATAGGGGAACAGGCCGCGATTACCGCGCCACTCTTCGATCTGCTTCCACCAGCTGGCAAGCGACTCGGCATTCGGTGCCTGACCGATCTCTTTCACGATCGCAACCATCTCGCTCAGCACGCTGTCGACCGGACCAACGATCGGGATGTCGGCCTTGATCGTCTTGGAAATCGAGGCCGGGTCGATGTCGATGTGAATGATCTTGGCGTTAGGGCAGAACTTGGCCGCGCCATTGATGACGCGATCATCGAAACGGGCGCCCACGGCCAGAATCACGTCCGAATGGTGCATCGCCAGATTCGCCGTGTAGCTGCCGTGCATGCCGAGCATGCCGACGAACTGACGATCGGTGCCCGGGAATGCCCCCAACCCCATCAAGGTATTGGTCACCGGCAGGTTGAGCATCTTCGCCAGTTCGGTGAGCTGCTCGGAGGCCCCGCCCATAATCACACCGCCACCGGAATAGATGATCGGGCGCTTGGCCGAAAGCAGCAGCTCCGCTGCCTTGCGGATCTGACCAGAGTGCCCGCGTACGGCCGGACTGTAAGAGCGCAGCTTCGCCTTCTTCGGGTAGACGTACTCGAACTTCTCGGCCGGATTGGTCATGTCCTTCGGGATATCGACCACCACCGGACCAGGGCGCCCCGATTGGGCGAGGTAAAACGCCTTCTTCATCACCTCGGGAATCTCCGAGGGATGTTTGATCATGAAGCTGTGCTTAACGATTGGCCGGGAAATCCCGATCATGTCGGTTTCCTGGAACGCATCGGTGCCGACCATGTTGCTTGGCACCTGCCCGGAGATGACCACCATGGGAATCGAGTCCATGTAGGCGGTGGCAATCCCGGTGATCGCATTCGTCGCGCCCGGGCCGGATGTCACCAGCACAACGCCGGCCTTGCCGGTCGCGCGGGCATAACCATCGGCCATGTGTGTAGCGGCCTGCTCGTGGCGCACGAGGATGTGCGTCACCTCGGGCTCTTTGAACAGCGCATCGTAGATATGCAGCAGAGCACCGCCCGGATACCCGTAAATGTACTTAACGCCTTCGTCACGCAGGAAGCGGACGACCATTTCAGCGCCGGATAACAGTTCCACGTTGTTCACCTCTGAAACGCCAGACGGCTGATCCCTCTTGGAACAGCAGGAATAGGTTTACTGCCGAGCAGGGCATGAGCGACGGTAGTCGCCGACTACGTCAGCCACTGACGAGCCAGTATCGGGACGGCCCTAGTGTTGCGGGAGTCCCACCCAGCGCGAGGTAACGCGTTGCGGGTGATGCGGAGTCGGCGCGGGTAGCACCTCATGCTTGTCAAACTGAGCGGAGACCCGCTTGCGGCGAGCTGCTCAGGACAGCAAGCTTCGGATTGTTCGGATTAGAGGCAGCCAAGTCAAGTCTGCCGTTGCGTTTGCGCGGCGTTGCGCTGTGACCTGGTACAGAAGCGCCGGCGACCGATTTGGTTATAGTGCAGCCACCAAGACACCCCGTTAAGGATTCTCGATGCGCTCGATGCTCGTCGCCGCCAGCCTTCTGGCCGTGCTCGGCAGCCCTGCCTGGGCGGCCCAGGTATACAAATGGGTTGATGCCCAGGGAACAACACATTTCGGAGCTCAACCTCCACAAGATCAGCCGGCGCAAACCATCAATACGGTCGCCGCCCCGCCGGCCCCGGTCGCGCCGACACCGCCGCGCGCGGAAGCAAAGGACCCGCAGGCCGAAATCGACGAGAAAGTTCGGCGTCAGGTCGCCGAGCAAGAGGCACAGCGCAAACAATACTGCGAAACACTGCGCACCAACCTGGCTCAACTGCAAAGCAACCCGCGCGTTCGGGTCGAAGAAGGTGGCGAACTGCGCCGCATCGGTGAGGAGGAGCGCCAGGCACGCATCACCGAAACAAAGAAGAAGATTGCCGAGGAGTGTGACCTCAACCCTCGCTGAGCAGTTGATCGAAGCGCTCTAGCGCCTCGATCAACCCAGCCAGCGGTCGCCCCGCGTAGGCCACTTCGGCCATGGGACCTAGCCCCGATACCCTAGGCAGGGGCCACTCCCGCTCGACGATCTGCTTCATTCTTGGCAAGAGCACCCATTGCAGCCACTGCTCGAACGGGAGCGTATCAACGCAGAATGGCGCGCTGCTGGCCAGCGCCTGGGCCGAGGGCGCCACGTCGGCCCACAGCCCTGCGACCCTCAGCTCGCGCTCGATGAGCAACAACACATCGGCCAGTTCCGGTATACGCCGATCCATCACAGACTGACCTTGCACGCTGGCGAGCGGCTGCGGCCCCTGCTGCATCGCCCTGCCGTTCGCGTGCCTGCGCGATCATTTCCCAGAGGCTCGCCTGCAAGGCAGGACGGCCGCTGGCGTAGCTCAGCGCGCGCCGCGATAGCTGCTCAGCCTGCACAGCATCGCCCTGCTCGAGCCGAACCTGGGCCAGCCGGTAGAGCACCTGCGGCTCACGCGGCGCGATCCGTTGCGCGCGCTCCAGACTCGAGGCGGCACCGTTGAGGTCGCCCCGGATTGCTGCTGGCGGGCCGTGGTGAGCAATGCCAGCACCGGCCCGTCGAGTTGCTCGTCTGCCGAGAGCCCACCTGAGGACGGCACGCCGGTCGCGCCGGTGCAGGCGCGGCCGCACTGGCGTCCCCATGGACGGCGTGCCGACAGCGCCTGCTGCCGAATCCCATTGCGGCGCTGCGCCGGGCGTACTATCGACGGTACCGACGATACCGGCATCTGGCGCCGCGAACGTTTGCAAGGGTGCCGAATTGCCCGGTGCACCATTACCATGACGCCCGAATCCACCGTTTGCCCGGCGGGTGCCGGAGCCGCGCCGGCAGGCCGGTACGCCTGACGTGCAACAGTCTGCTCGGAAACCGGCGCGCCAGAGTCCACCACCGGGATCGCGCGGCGATCGACACTGGCACATCCCTGCACGGCCATGGCAATCACGCACAAAGCCATCAATTGCTTGTTCACGTACACCTTTTCGAACTCCTAGTGGCAGCCGCGCAATCAACGCTACTGCAGCCAACCCCTGACCCAGTCCATGACCGACTCGGCAGGCGCCTGAATACCACAACCCGGCCCCGGAGCGGCTCGCTACCCCGAATGTAGGGCATCTGAACCGCACCAGGACAACGTTCATCGGTGCCCTGGGCCGGTGCGCGAATCGACCCAGACCTGCACGACGTTTTCCGGCAGCGGCGAGTTCAATGGCAACGGATCGGCCCGCCGCATGAAATCCGTCCACACCCGCAGCGCGCCGGTAGCACCGGTCAGCGACGTCTTGCCGTTGTCGTCGCGCCCTAGCCATACCACCGCCAGCAAGTCCTGACTGAAGCCGGCAAACCAGCTGTCACGCAGATCGTTGGTGGTCCCGGTCTTGCCCGCCAGGTTGAGCGAGCGTGGCAGCTGGTTGTACGCCGAACGCCCGGTGCCCTCATGCATCACGCGCTGCATGGCCCGCTGCGTAAGGTAGATGGCGCCCGGATCGAAACGCTGCTGAATCTGGAACGGATAACGCTTGAGCGGCTCGCCCTCGGCGGTCAGTACGCTGCGAATGCCGCGCAACGGCGTGTTGAAGCCGCCGTTGGCAAGCGTCTGATACACATCGGCGACCTCGATCGGCCTTAGCGCGCCGGCCCCGAGCAGCATCGAAGGATAAGCCGGCCAGTCGACGGATACCCCGAGGCGCTGCAGCGTCTTGAGCACGTTCGGCACACCCAGATCCAGGCCCAAGCGGGTGGTCGACAAGTTGTAGGAGTTGGCCAGCGCCTGGTAGAGATAGACGGTGCCGTGGGCCTTGCGGTCGTAGTTCTGCGGTCGCCACACCTGCCATCCGCGCCCTTGACCGAGAAGGGCTCATCTTCCAGCAGACTGGTCAACGTGTACTGGCTGGGACGCTCCAGTGCCGTCAGATAGATCACCGGCTTGATCAACGAGCCAATCGGCCGAACCGCATCAAGAGCCCGGTTGAAGCCAGCGTAGCCAGGTTGCCGACTGCCCAGCATCGCCTGGATTTCGCCGGTTTCCGGATTGGTCACCAGCATGGCGCCCTCGACGGCCTCGGCCCCCTTGCCAAGGCGCTTGAGCGTATCGCTCATGGCCTGCTCGGCCTTGAGCTGAAGAATCGGATCGAAGCTGGTGAATACCCGCAGTCCTTCTTCGGTCAGGTCTTCCTCGCGATAGTCCTCACGCAACTGGCGCTTCACCAGATCAAGGAAGGCCGGGTAGGAGCTGTCGGCCATGCTGCCGCGCTGGGTGATCCCGAGCGGCTTCTGCTTGGCGGCTGCGACTTCGGCCGGATCGACGACCTGCTGCTCGGCGAGCAGGTCGAGCACAAGGTTGCGCCGCTCGAGTGCGCGCTCCGGATGCCGGCGCGGATTGTAATAGGTCGGCCCTTGACCATGCCGACCAACAGGGCGATCTGGTGCAGCTTCAGCTCGGCGAGCGCTGGCCGAAGAAGTACTGGCTGGCCAGCCGAAGCCATGGATGGCACGCCGACCATCCTGGCCGAGGAAGACCTCATTGAGGTAGGCCTCGAGAATCTCCTGCTTGTCGTAGTGCAGCTCCAGCAGCACCGCCATCATCGCCTCGGTGGCCTTGCGCGTCAGGCTGCGTTCGTTGGTGAGGTAAAAGTTCTTCACCAGCTGTTGCGTCAGCGTACTGCCGCCCTGACGCACCGCGCCGGCCGTCAGGTTCACCCAAACGGCACGGGCGATGGACTTGGGCGAAACGCCGAAGTGCTCGAAGAACTCCCGATCCTCGACTGCCACCAGCGTCTGGACCAGATAGGGCGGCACCTGATCCAGCTTGATCAGGATGCGGTCCTCGTTGTGCGCCGGATAAAGGCCGCCGATCAACACCGGCTCCAGGCGCGCAACGGCCAGGCTGGAGCCGTCAGCGCTATTTAGCCCGGCAACGAAGTCACCGGAAAGCGCACCCTGATGCGTCGTGACTCCTCGGCGCCTTCATAGAACTGAAAACCGCGGGTCTGCATCTCCACATTGTTGCCGGCCACGGAAACGCCGCCAGGACCGGCGACGGCCTTCTCGCGCCGATAGCCGAGGGCGTCCAGCTCGGCGAGGAAGTCATCCTTGGCCAGCTTCTGCCCGACGAACAATTCGAGCGGACGTGCGTAGACCTTGGCCGGGATGGTCCAGCGCTTGCCGGAAAACTTTTCCTGGACGATGGCATCGAGATAAACGGCGAAACCGGCGAGGATCACGAGGCCGACGATCGACAGCTTGACGACCCAACCCAGCCACGGCCGGGCGGCACTGGATCGGCGTCGAGTGCGATTGCGAGGGGAGCGGGACTTAGTCATGGCGGCGGATTATACGCAGCTTTGTCATGCACGGCCGAGCGCCTCTCGACGGTTTCCAGCAGCGGAACGAGCAGTGATAATGCCGGCGTTTTTTCACGGTGTGGCCTGTAAAGCGTTCCGGCCCGCCTGGCGCCAACTCTCGAAGCAAGGAGTGACCGTGAGCCAAGATCTGATCAGCGCGTTACAGAACCCCGCCCTTTATCCCCACCCGGTCGATGCGTTCCGGGTGATCGAAACCCACATTTCCTGGGTCATCCTGACCGGCCACTACGCTACAAGATCAAGAAGCCCGTGGACTTCGGCTTCCTGAACTTCACCGAGCTGTCCGCCCGCAGGCACTTCTGCGAAGAGGAACTACGGCTGAACCAGCGCATGGCCGGGGACCTCTACCTGCAGGTGCTGCCGATTACCGGTAGCGCACAGGCACCGCAGCTTGGCGGCCCGGGCGAGCCTATCGAATATGCGCTGCAGATGCGCGAGTTCCCCCAGGCCCAGCTACTGGCCGAACTCCAGGCACGGGGCGAACTGACCGAAGCGCATATCGACCAGATGGCCGACCGTATCGCCAGCTTTCACCTGAGCACGCCACACATTGCCGCCGACCATGCGCTCAATACCCCCGAAGCCATCGTTGCCCCGATGCGGCAGAATTTCGAGCAGATCCGTCCGTTGCTCAACGAAGCGACCGATCTGGCGCAGCTGGACAGTCTCGAGCAGTGGATGGAAACCAGCATCAGCCGCTTGCAACCGGTGCTGCAGGCCCGCTGCGATGAGGGCTTCATTCGCGAGTGCCATGGTGATCTGCATCTGGCAACGCCACGCTGATCGATGGCCAGGTCGTGCTGTTCGACTGCATCGAGTTCAACGAGCCCTTCCGCCTGATCGACATCGCATCCGACGCGGCCTTTCTTGCGATGGACCTGGAGGATCGCGGCCTCAAGTGCCAGGCGCGTCGTTTCATCAACGGCTGGCTCGAGCAAACCGGCGACTACGCGGCGCTGCAGCTGCTGAACCTCTACAAAGCCTACCGTGCCCTCGTACGAGCCAAGGTCAGCCTGTTCCGCCTGTACCAGGAGCAAGACCCGGTCCAGCGCAAGGTAGTCCTGCGCCAGTACCGCAGCTACGCCAACCTGGCCGAGAGCTACAGCGCCATCCCGTCGAGGTTTCTAGCGGTGACGCATGGTGTTTCGGCGGTGGGCAAGAGCCACGTCGCCATGCGTCTGGTCGAAGCGCTTGGCGCCATCCGTCTGCGCTCGGACGTGGAGCGCAAGCGTTTGCTCGGCACGCAACCCCAGGAGGCGACCGGTCGGCTCGATACGGGCATCTATAGCCAGGCGGCGAGCGAAGCTACCTACGCCCGCCTCCACGAACTGGCTGGGGCCATTCTCTCGGCCGGTTTCTCGGTCGTGATCGATGCCACCTACCTCAAGCGCGCACAGCGCACGGCCGCCGCCAGCATGGCAGAAAGCACGGGTGTCCCATTCGTGATTCTCGATTGCAACGCGCCCGACGCGGTCATCGAACTCTGGCTGGCTCAGCGCCAGCTCGAGGGTCACGACCCATCCGACGCCAATCTCGATGTGGTTCGCGCCCAACAGGCCAGCCGTGAAGCATTGGACGAGGGCGAGCTGCTGGTCGCCCGCCGCGTGGAAACCAACGACGCCGCCAGCCTTGACGGTCTCGTCGGGGCGATTCGCCAGCGGCTACCCGGGCTCTGAGCCAACGGCCGCGTCCGGCAGAGCCCGTCGACGCGGCCTATACTGGCGACATCGTCCCGTCGATGCCTCGCCATGACCGATTCCTGCACCGCAGCACCATCGACCGCCCCTTCGCGCGACAGCGTGGCCTTGTTCGCCGCCAACTCCGGAGCCTATGCCGCGTTCCGGCCAACCTACCCCAGCGCCCTGTTCGACTGGCTCGCACAGCGTTGCGGGCAGCGCGAACGGGCGCTGGATATCGGCTGCGGCAACGGCCAGGCCGCGCGCGCCTGCGCATGCATTTCGATGAGGTCATCGCCTGCGATGCCAGCGTCGAACAGCTTTCCAGCGGTGAAGAGTGGCAGGGCGTAAGACGCCTCGCCGCTGACGCCGAGCAAATCCCTGTCGCCGATGGCTCGCTGGACCTGGTGGTGGTTGCGCAGGCCCTGCACTGGTTCGCCACACCCGTCTTTTTCGAAGAAATTCGCCGCGCACTGCGTCCAGAGGCTTTTTCTGCGCCTGGTGTTATAGCCTGCTCAGCGTGACGCCGGCGATCGATGAACTGATCGGGACGCTCCACGGCGATACCCTTCGCGGCTGCTGGCCGGAGGGTCGACGCAGCGTCGACGCCGGCTATCGCGACATCGAGGTGCCGTTCGACCGGCTCGCCGCACCGGCGTTTGCGCTCGAGACCCGCTGGAACCTGGCACAGCTCATCGGCTACCTGCGGACCTGGTCAGCGGTTGCAAGTATCGTCAGCTACACGCCAGCGACCCCGTCGATGCACTGCTTGCGGAACTATCGAGCCGTTGGGGCGCGCCCGAAACCACTCGCACGATCCGCTGGCCGCTGCACCTGATCGCCGGCTATCCGCACCGTTGCGCCGCGGGGTGACACATGCACGACGAACTTCTCGCCCTGCGCAACCTAGGCAAGACATCCGTCCAGTGGCTGCATGCCTGCGGCATCCATAGTGTCGAAGACCTGCGCAAGCGTGGCGCCGTCGACAGCTATGCCGCCGTCAAGGCCCGCGGTTTCGGCGCCTCGCGCGTATTGCTGTACGCCATCGAAGGCGCCCTTCTGGACTGCCAGTGGCAAAGGCTACCGGCCACAGTCAAAGCCGAGCTGAACCGGGAACTGGAAGCTTTTTTGCGCAACCGGAGCTAGCTCACATCCTCCGATTCGTACCGTTTACTCCCCCCGCGCCACGCCTATCGTTCGCCCATTGCCCCTTCGCCCCGCCCGTTCGCTCAAGGATTGTCGACATGTACCTACTCGGCGAGCAACCTGCCTATGCAGACCAGCTGATTCAGCGCCTGCAGGGCATCCCAGCCCAACTGCTCGAGGGACTGGCACCGGCTGGCCCGGCGCTGGAATGCCGCCGCACCGACGACCTCGGCGCCGAGCTGCCGGAACAGCAGCTGTACCTGATCGAGAGCGGCCTGCTGCATGTGCTGATCGACGACAAACCGCTGTGCTACCTGCACGAAGGCGACCTGCTAGGTCTCTATCAGGGTCGCG
>LZQQ01000109.1_pt1 | contig 13697 bp, 11 predicted proteins | sample 768581 | NCBI WGS metagenome assembly LZQQ01 (sample SAMN05207185, study PRJNA324510) | oil field metagenome | isolation source: sample BH-FW-20 from oil reservoir | place: India: Bombay High | collected 2015-11-25 | reverse complement strand
CAGTCGGGTGTGGCTTTATCTTCCGGCATGGTGGCATCCAGAGGTTTCGCCGCTTGTTCAGGGGCCGGAAATTTGGATGGGATGGGCGCTTCCGGGCGTGATATTCGGGCGCATGGAACAGGGCGGCTGCGATTCTCAAATCGCGGTTTTTTGGCCAGTGCGTCATTGAGGATTTTTGCAGTGCCGGGTCGCTGAAGTAGGTTTGCCAGTCGGGTGTGGCTTTATCTTCCGGCATGGTGGCATCCAGAGGTTTCGCCGCTTGTTCAGGGGCCGGAAATTTGGATGGGATGGGCGCTTCCGGGCGTTGATATTCGGGCGCCATGGAACAGCCCGCCAGTGACAGCAGCAGAAGACCGACCTAACGGGGAAAGGCGTAACAGGTGCTTCGTGATTAAATTCTGCTTAGGGGGTGAAAACATGCCGGTTCCGTCTTTTCTAACTCACTGGTTTGAGGCGAGTGTTACATGGGAGTATCATGCTGTCATCATATACCGACTTATCCGTCGTTAACAAGACTTATTATGGCATTTTTAAAGGTAAAGCCTGGGAAGTTTTTCAAGTGATTGGAGAGTGCGCCGGTCAGCGTGATTTTGGTGTTGTGATATGATGTTGCGACAAAAAAGGTGTGGATGGGCGACCATGGACTCAAGTCGGTCGCTAGGTGTAGCCTTGACGAGAGTTATCAAATCATCAAACCTTACGTACCTTGTTGGAAAGTGGGCATTCATAGACTACGATTTTGACCAGGCCTGGTCGATTTCTTCATACCATTCGAATTCAAAGGAGAAGGCAATGGTAAGACTTCCGAGTCAGTTATTCTTTTTCGATCGCGCTTTTCGTGCGTTTTTCTGGGTGGGAGTCTGTTCACCGGTGTGGCGATGTTGATCTGGTTTTGGCAATATCCGGCTGCGATGACGACCTTCTCCGGTATTCCGTCGATGTATTGGCATGCGCATGAAATGGTGTTCGGTTATGCGTTGGCGACGGTGACGGGTTTCTTGCTGACGGCGGTGATGAACTGGTCGAAGGAGAATTCGGCTTCGGGTTGGCGTCTGGCTTGGGTGTTTGCCTGTTGGGCCTTGGCGCGAATCGGTTTTTTGCTGGATTGGCCGTTGATTTGGGTGGCGACGTTCGATTGCTGTTTAACCTCGGGCTGCTGTGGCTGTTCATCAGCCCGGTGTTGCGCCAAAAATTGTGGCCGCAAATGGGGTTGGCGTCGAAGTTTGCCCTGTTGTTGGCGGCCAATGGGGTGTTTTACGCCGGGGCGTTTAACTGGCTCGATAACGGTGTGCACATGGGGGTGATTTTCGGACTCTTTCTGGTGCTGGCGATTAACTTGACGATGATGCGGCGTCTGATTCCGTTTTTCACTGAAAAGGCGTTGGGATTGCCGGAGAGCGTGCAATCGAAACGGTTGGATGTCTTGGCGCTGGTCGGTTTTTGGCGTTGATGGTGGCGGCGGTGTTTTTCCCGCAGCATTGGGCGACCAGTTTGATTGCGCTTCCGTTGGCCGGCGTGCATTTTATCCGACTGAAGGCCTGGTACCATCCACGCATCTGGTCGGTGTTGCTGCTGTGGCCATTGCACGTTTCCTATGCGTTTATGGTGACCGGCATGGCGCTCTACGGGCTTGGTCGGTCTGGGTTGGGTCAGTGAATCGATTGCCTTGCATGCGCTGGCGGCGGGGGCATTGGCTTGCTGTGTTCGTCCATTATGGCGCGCATTTCGTTGGGGCATACCAATCGGAATGTGTTTGAACCGCCGAAAAGTTTGGTTTGGGTGTTTGCCCTTTTGGCGGCCTCCGCCGTATTGCGGGTGGCGTTTCCGCTCCTGCTACCGGAGTACACGGTTTGGTGGATTCAGGCCAGCCAGTTGGGTTGGAGCCTGGCGTTTTTATGGCTGTCGGTGTTGTACCTGCCAATTCTGGCACGCCCCAGCCGGAAACCGAACAGCGGTATTCTGCTGTAATCTTTGTCGTTTGAGCCAGGCCGATACTTCGTCCAAATTAAGGCGCCATTAAGGGTCGCATTTCTTTAAGGTGTTGCATTATCTGAGCTTATCCAGCATCAAGATTCCGGCATCATTGAAGAATGGTGATGAATGATTTTCCAGTCGCCATGACGAAACTCATACACGAAGGTGTAACGGGCGGGCACCACGCTTTTTTTACCGCCTTTAACCACTTCAAATTCGTAGACACCCGCATCCGTCAATTTGTTGCATCCTTGTTTTAAATTACGCGATAAAACGGTGCCATTCGGCTTGGATTGCAAAAAGTGTTGAAAGTAATCTTCAATTTCAGCCGGGTTGATACGAGGAACATTAGACACTGTCGGCAACAACACCGCATCGTCCCAATATAGATTGGCGACCGACTTGGCGTTTTCGCTCAGCAGAGCTTGGTTCCAGCGCTGAAACAACTCCTTGGCTAATTTTTCCGAGGCCGGCGCACAATGGCAAGACTCGTTGGCATAGGCGGTGTCCACCGGCGTTTTTAGATTGCGTTGAGTCACCAAACTGTTTTTTGTCTCGACTGAAAACCGCTGACACTGACGTTTTGTTGGCCATCCCACTCAATTCCCACCGTACCGCTGATTGGATAACGATCGTTCATAATAATTTCCTTTTCATTTAAAACGGCTTTACGAAAACCGTTAATTTAATTCTTTATCGTCTTCTTTAAATTTTTTGAAATAATGACGGAGAATGGAGCCGGTTGGACGGCAATCAATCTTCTTAAAAATCACATAATAAATCAGTGCATGAATCACCAGAGTAATGATCAAGCCTTCGAAAATGCCCACCTTAAACACCAAAATGCCACACAGTGTGGCCAGCAGCAAAGCATAAGGACCATGCTTGGCAATGTGCAACAGGCCCAACACCATCTTGATGCCGACAAATGTATGATAATCGCCAATGCAAAATAAGGGAGATGGTCAAGGTGGTGCACATTAAAAACAAAAAAAGTAATCAGTAATCCAATGACCAGCACCGATAATTTGGTGTAAGCGCCCGCCAAACGATTGGTAGAGGATTTCGCCAAACCGTCCAGATTGGTCATCCCGCCAAAGAAAGACGCCCCCATATTCGACACCCAAATCGCCAGCAGCGAATTATTGGAGTTACAGGGTCGTTTCAAAGGGTCAATTTTTTCAATTGCGGCGTTACTCATCACCTGCTCAATCACATCCACCACAGCCAACATCATCGCGAAGAAAAAGGCATAAAGCCACAGCCACACACTGTCAAAGTTGGGCACTGGCAAACCGATATTAAACTCAATGTCCTCGACCTTGAGCATTTTCACCTCTACAAAGAAGGCGGCCATAATGCCAAAGACAATCAGTGCAAAATAAGGCAATGCCGGTTTGGTGTCCTTAAATTTTTGAAACAGCCCCAAAAACAACAAAACACCGACTGCAGATAACGCAATCACTTGCATACGCGATTCCGTCCAGAAATCTTCACTGGCGGCCACACCGACCGGTAGCATCCATAAAAACGGCAGAAATTTCAGGGCAATTTTTAACCCAATGCCGGCCAATAAGCCTTCAACCAAGTAACCGGGAACGGCCATAAGCAAATATCGCTGCCAATTGAACTTCCAAATCAACGCCTGAAAAGTCGCCGTTAAAAAAATGATAAACGCCATGTTTTCGATGCCGAAGGTAGCAATGCCCAAGCTAAAATCGGTGCTAAACCAGCGGCAATACCCGGCGCGCCGATAAAGTTTCCTGGGCGAAACCAGGCAAATAAAAAGCCAATGAAAGATGCAAATGCCACCGTCGCAAGGCCGACCTGAATCGGGTAATCCGACATTAAAGCGATACCGATGGACAAGGGAATCGCCATGGTTGCGGTAATCACGCCGGCTTGCAGATCTTGTAAAGCGTACTCCTTTCGAAAGCCGCCGAACCTGTATCCGATATTTGGGCATTTTCTGTGTTTATGTTTTCCTGTGCCATTTGTTTTTTTAAACCTTTTGATTCTGAAAATGCTTAAAGGCATGTTGCATTTGATAGCTTGGCTCTCTCAGTTGAAAAAGAGGGATAAGCTCACCACGTCGCCGGACTGATCAGTTTGAAAATTCAACTTGAACCTAATGGGGTATTTGAGTTATTTGCAATAGAATGAAAACCACCAGGCCTGGTGGTTTTCATGATTGCACCCAGCCAACTATGTACTCTTTAGTTATGATGCGCTTGCCAAGTTTGCTTAATAAACCTTTCAACGCTGCCATCAGAGTCCCAACGGAAACAGAACAGCCATTCGTTGTCGATGAGCTGACGCACCACTTCATTTTCCGCCACCACTTTGGCGATGGCATTGCGTGGCGCATCGATATAGACACTGAGGCGAAGCGGCTCGTGCATCCATTTGTTGCCGTCGTGCAGGGATTGCATCGGCAGGCCAATGCGTAAATCCCCGCCGTTGCCTTCAAACACCCCGATGCAGCCGTCCACCACATTGTGCAGCACTTTATTGCCACTGCCATAGGTGTGGTTGTCGCAGACCGACGCGTAGTATTGCAGGTTGATCCAGTTGGTGACTACCATCGGAGCGGTCATGATTTGGGTCAGCAGGCTGGCGTCCGGGTCTTGCGACGCCTCGTAATCGTGCAGGAAAGCACGACCTTGCAGGTTGATGCCACGAGTCCGCCAACGCGGTGCGACGATGAAGGCGGCGTTGTTCGACAGGCCCCATTCAGGCCGTACCTGTGACCAGTCCTTGGCGCGGTGCTTGATGGATTTGTGCAAGACCGGTTCTTTCAGGTGATCCAGACCAAGACGGATCGAACGTTCTTGACGGGCCATTTCGCCGGCACGGGCCAACCAGTTTGGAGACCTGTTCATTGCGGGCGATGTCTTCCCCGAAACAAGTGAACTCGTCCGTGGTGGTGTTGTGCATGGCGGCGACGAAACGGGTGGCCGTTGGAATGATGAGGCCTTTTGCTCGCAAGCCATCGCGAACGGTTGGGTCATTCAGTAAATAGGCCAGAACCCGGACGTTGATTTCACCGGTTTGGCCGCCGCAAGCCCCGCAGTCCAGCCCGGAAGCGTGCGGGTTGTTGCAACTGCTGCTGCCGTGCCCGACCAACAGCACCGTCTCCGCCAACGGCCCGGTCAGCCCCATGGCGTTGAGGATGCCGTAGGCTAAATCGACTTTTTGCGACAGACTGAGCGGGTCTTGGCCCTGTGTCAGTTCGAAGGCGTCGCTCACCGGAAGGTGGTTGACCGGGTGGCTATCATCTTCCGGGAAAAGACTGTTTCGCAATAGCTTAAAGGCATATATCAATCCGGTCGCCTCCACCATGGTAAAGGCGGACGGTGGGGCATTGCTCCATTCAATCCAACGGGCCTTTTTGTTGAGCTTTTCCCGAATCGACGCGGTTTTTTGTTGCGGCAGAATGGGTTCTACCTGAATGTTGGATTTCAACAGGCCTGGCAGTTGCGGCCGGATAATATCGGTTCCGGCCGGGCGGTATTCTATCGGTAACCGAAGAAACCGGCGAAGCCAAGGGTTTCGATATTCGGGTCCTGCGCTTCCAGCGCACGTCGAATGATTTCCGAGCGCACGTCGATGCAGAAAGCGGCCTGTAACGTCGGCGTTTTACCGGCGTCGGTCTGTTCGGCATGGGGCGAGTATTTCAGTTGTTGATGCAACGTCGATTGATAGGCGATTTCCGCCGCCCGTTGCCAAATCCACGATTTCTCCTGCGAATTTTGATGATTTTGGATCAAGTCGTGCACGATGGTCATCTGGTGACGCCACATGACTTTCAATTCGTTGAAGACGACTTTGTCGGTTTGTTTTTGGTGACGCCAAAGGACCCATTCCCAAGCCATGCGGATGGCGAGCAAATCCATCATCAGGTCATTGTCATGTCCGCTTAAACGATCCTGCCAACGCAGGTACGCCACCCAGGAGGCCCAGCCGTTGATGTCCAACAATAAGGCGTGACTGTATTCGGCGGTTTCACCTTCCGGTACTCGCAACCCAATCAGGGCTTCGGCCAGCAGGGCTTCGGCACTTTCCGGCAAGTCATTGAACAGTTCGGTCAGGCCGTCTTCGGCCATGAGAATTTCAATCCCTTTGTCTTGCCGGGTGGTTCTCAACCACTCAAGGTAAAGCCCTTGATAGGTGTTGGCGTAAGGGGAGGACTCGACATTTTGGGGGCGAAAAAGTCCGCGCAGAACTGACTGATCTGGTGGGTGATCTCATCCCGCCAGGCCATTTTGTACTTGCGGTTGGGGCCGCTGTCGACGAAGTCACTGATGTTGTGCCAGTGGGTTTGGTCGTCCTCGTTGAGCAGGTAGCGCTCCATGGTTTCGACGCTGTAATCTTTGCCGAACTCGGCGATGGCCGCTTCCAAATGTTGCGGTTGCAGCGTTTCCATCCAGATTTCCTGGAAATAGGCTTTCGGCATGACGCAGTTGGCCTGCGTCAGGGCGCTGAGGCGGGCGGAAACCTGACTGACGTGTTCGTCACGCATTTCCCACCAGGGGTTGACGGCAATCAGTTCGTCAAGCGGCCAGGTCGGTGCAATGCGGCTGCAAGCGGCTTGCAGGGAACGTCGTTGATTGTCTGGAAGACTCGGCCTCAACGCCGTGGCTTGGTTGGTCATGTTATCAGCCATCATTGGAAAAACTCCTCTTTTGGAATCTGAAGTTTTTTGGGTTTCAATCGAACCGGTAAACGGGTCGGATAGATCCGCAGATTAAGACGCGTCACCCATTCGTCCAGATAAAACCCGGCATAAAAGGCGCGGCGCGCTTTGGTGACAAGCGGGTGGTCGGTGTGGTAACGCAGCAGGATGTAACCGGCCATGAACAGGATCATCAAAAGCCGATCCAGGCATCCCCGACCCAACCGACGCTGGTGGTCATCGATGGAATGACTAGGTGGGCCCCGGCTTTTTGCAGGCTGTAAGCCACAATCAAAATCGCACCCAGCGTCATCATGCTGATGATCGAGGAGGTGTTGAGTCGTCCTCGGCGTTCCGCCATGAGCAGCGTCAGGGCAATGGCGAACAATAGCATGGGCTGTAAGGGCCGTCTAAATCCAGTACGGCGACCAAGGCGGCGACCAGTGTCAGTGAGGCCAGTCCGGCCAGAATCCATTCGGTTCGGCTGGGCGGTACCGCTTGTGACAGGCGGCGTTTGAGACTGGATTCGACTTCGGAACCCGAATTCAGGAACGCATAGGCCTTGTAGCAGGAGTGGGCGACCAAGTGCAGTAGGGCCAGCTCGAATAACCCCAGGGCGCATTCGACCAGCATCAAGCCCATTTGCGACATGGTGGACCAAGCGAGACGCACCTTGACCGAGGCGCGGGTCATCATGACCAATGCGGCCAGCACGGTGGTGATGCCGCCGATAATGAGCAGAACCCATTGAGCGATGTCGGAAACCACGATCAAAGGCGCGAAGATAATCAATAGGAAACCACCCAAGTTGATGATGCCGGCGTGCAACAGCGCGGAAACCGGCGTGGGGGCTTCGACCACTTGAATCAACCAGCCGTGCAACGGCAACTGGGCACACTTCACCAGCGCGGCCAACGCGACCATCAGGGCGGCGACTTGATCAAGATGGGTGATGCCGTTCAAGTCGATGGCACGATGGATGTCGGTGATGAACCAGGTGTTGTGCTCGTAATGCAAAATCAGGATGGCACTCAACAGACACAGTTCCGCCACTCGGGCAAAAATGTATTTTTTGTGGGCGGCCAGCACGGCCCGTTGGCGTTCCGGGTAGAAAATCAACAATTGGTGCAAGCTCAGGCTGATGGCGATCCAGGCGGTCATCATCAACAGCATGTGGTTACTGATGACCACCATCGCGACACTGCCCAATGTGATCATCAGCCAGCGCAGGTAGCGTTTTTCCTCGTCCTTATTCCCGGCCATGTAGGCGCTGGAATAGCGGATATTGATGAAGGCGATAAAGCTGATGAGGCCGAGCATGACGTAGGCGACCGGTGAATGCGTGATCCAGCTGTCGGTGGTGACGACCGGCGCCACATTGAATCGCTCCAGCAAGCCCAATACGATGACCAGGGCAAGCGCGGTCAAGCTGATGGCGGCGGCCGTGTTCCAGCGAGCGCGTTTTTCATTGAGCAGTGCGCCCAGAAAAAATCCAAGCGGGACGAGTATTAATAGCCAATTTCCGATCCAATGACCGTCCATAAGACACTCCTTTCACAAATACAGTTGAGGCAGATTACATGGCGATAATGTTAGGAGAGATGGGCGGGAAAGAAAAATTGGGAAATTAAATGCGACCTATAGACTGCATCGCATGTATGGACGCGTTAGCCCTGATTCCAACTGGATTTGAGAAGAGTGCATTAAAAGGTGGAAAACGGCCAGGCCTGGTCGTTTTGGGGTAAATAGCGTCGAGACCGGTTAGCCGGATGTGTCGTTCAGTGCTTTTCGAAGTGCGGTTTCGATACTCGGAAACCGTTGCAAACCGGCTTGGATGCTCGGGATGTCGAAGCTGTCGAGGGCTTCCAACAAGAAGGTCGCCATTTCGTCGAATTGCACGCATTGATATTGATGCCCCAGTTCGGCACATTGGTCGGCAAATTGTTTGATGTCGGCGATGCTGTTGGTTTTGAGGGCTTTTTGGTATTTGGGTTGCAGACTTTCCAACGCTTGCAGGAATGAGGTCGGGTCTTACCGGATGATGTCGTTGACAATCGGGCGTAGCGAGGGGGTGTCATCGGACTCAAGCGGTTCGTAATCGTGTGGCAGAAAATGGCTTAGGGTTCGGAACAGGTCGGATTTCAAAACCGGTTTGCGCAGATAATCGTCGAAATGGGTGCGTTTGGCTTTTTCTTCTGTGTCTTCCATGACCGAGGCCGTTAAGGCGACAATCGGTAACGCCGGATATTGTTTTTTGATGGTCTGGGCGGCCTCGTAGCCATCCATGACGGGCATGCGGATGTCCATCAAAATCAGGTCGAAGTTTTGCGCCTGACAGCGTTCCAGTGCCACTTGACCGTTTTCGGCTTCGGTTGTTTGGATGTCGGTGTCGTCGAAGTTGTGTTTGATCAGTTCGCGGTTGTCTTCAATGTCATCCACCACCAGTACCGAAGCCGGTTGGAAGCGGATTCGGCCATGCCGGATGTCGTGTTCGTGATGGTCGTCGGAATGATGGCGGATGGAGGCGATGTCGACACTCGGTAGGAGAATGCCGAAGGTGCTGCCCTTGCCCGGTTCGCTCTCGAGATTGATGTGCCCGCCCATCATGTCCACCAGTCGCTGAGTGATGGAAAGCCCCAAACCGGTGCCGCCGAATTTATGGGTGCTTTGGCCGTCTTGCTGTTCGAAGACGTTGAAGATGCGAGTTTGTTGTTCCGGTGGAATCCCGATGCCGGTGTCGGACACTTCGATGAGGATATCGAGTTTGCTGAGATGTTCCAGAACGTTCATGGATTTCACTGACAATTTGATGTGGCCGGTGTCGGTGAATTTGACCGCATTGCCGAGCAGATTGAACAGAATCTGACGTAATCGAACCGCATCCAGCAGCAGGGCATCGGGCAAACTCGGGTCGATGTCCACCAGGAAGTCCAGGCCTTTTTTCTGCATGTTCATGGTGAATATCTGGCCGATATCCTTGAAGAGGTCATGCGGATTGGTGGCTTGTTTTTGCAGCGTCATTTTGCCGGCTTCGATTTTCGACAGGTCGAGGATGTCGTTGATGAGCATAAGCAGAGTGTTGCCGGCGGATTGAATGGTGCGGATGAAATTTTTCAAACGGGGTTCCGAGACCTGTTCGTTCAGCAGCTCGGTAAAGCCGATGATGGCGTTCATCGGGGTGCGGATTTCATGACTCATATTGGCCAAGAATTCCGATTTGGCACGGTTGGCGGCTTCCGCCTGTTCCTTGGCTTCCTGCAATAGAAGTTCGTTGTGTCTGAGTTGGGCTTCGGCGGCTTTGCGGTGTTCGATTTCACGTGCGAGTTTGCGGTTCCAGTAAAGGAACATCAGGACAACGGCCAGGAAGATGCCGGCGATTTGAATGAGCAGGATGTAATCGGATTGCGGGGCGAATTCGATCTTCGTCCAGCGGTCGAGAATGGCCTGTTTCTGTTCCTGGGTGAGGCTGTCCATCGCCAGGCTGAGCAGTTGATGCAGTTCCGGTTTGTCTTTCGAGACGAATAAGGTCATCTGCATGAAGAGGTCGGTTTTCCCGACGATGCTGAGCGTGTGGAGATTGTTCTGTTTGATGAGATAACTGGCTTTCGGCAGCGACATCAGCGCCGCGTCGTAACGGCCGATGGCAACCCCTTCCAAGGCATCTTGTGCCGAATCGACGGGTTGGAAATGGTAGGCGGGATAGGCGCGGGTGATGGCGTGGCTGTAGCCGAAGCCTTTCACGAAAGCGATTTACGGTCGCGCAGTTCCGGTAAACCGTTGACGAATTCGTTGCGGTCTTTCATGACGATGACAATCGGGCTTTTCAGATACGGGGTAATGGGGTGATAGTGTTCGGCCAATACCGGGTCGTCAATGTCGCCGGAGATGACATCCAGCGTTCCTTTTCGCGCCAGGTTGAGGGTTTCCTGCCAGGTCCGGGTCGGGTGGGGCTGGAATTCAATCGGCATTTTTTTGCTCCAGCGCGCGGAGAAAATCGGCGACGATGCCGACATAGCGGCCTTTGGCCGTGAAGGCTTCAAATGGCCGCCAATCCGGTGAACCGCCGAAGGAGACAATCGGGTGGGCGTTTAGCCAGGCTTGCTGATCGGGTGTGATGGGCACCGATTGCGGTGTCGGGAGCACATTGAGCCATTTGTCGTCGATTTGTTGTTTTTCGGCGGGGGTGAAGGCGGCCAGCGCTTTGTTGATGATGGATTGCAGTTCCGGGGCGTCCTGACGAATCATAAAGTGCAATGATTGCGTTGCCTGCCGGGAGGAACGAAACGGCTTGATGTTGCGGATGCCGAATTGCGACAGGGTGTAGGACAAAACGGAATAATTGTCGTACAACAGTTGGGCTTTGTCTTCGATGACGGCGTCAATCGCCTGGCTCAACGTATCGGTTTCCAGTAACTGGATGTGCGGATAGTGCTTTTTCAGATAGTCGACTTGCGCATAGCCTTTCGGGATGGCCAAGGTCAGGTCATTCAGATCTTCGAGCCGTTTGACGTCGACGTCCTGACGGACAAAGAAATAGGTCAGGGTTTTGAAATAGGGCGCGCTGAACAGCGCATATTGGCGACGGCGGTCGTTGACGAATGCGGCGGGGAGCAAATCGACTTCGCCGCGTCGGATTTGGTCGAGGTTGCTTTGCCAAATGCCGGTTTCAATGTCGAATTGCAGGCCGGTCTTCTGGGAAATGAGCGCCAGATAGTCGTTGGCGATGCCTTGATAGTCGCCGTTGAGGTTGACGAAATCGAACGGAGCCCAATCCGGTTCACCGGCCACTTTGACGACGGGGTGGGCTTGAATCCAGGCGACTTCTGCGTCGGTCAGATGGAGTTGGTCGGAGCGGGAGGCCATGAACCAGCGATTAAGCACGGCGTTTTTTTCACTGGGCTGGATGTCGTTGAGCGCCTTTTGGATGATGCTGAAGAGAAGGGGTTGGTCTTTATCGATGGCAATGGCGGTTTCGGTCTGGTAATCGTCGGCCTTGGCGAGAATGTCGAGGTTGGTCAGATAATGGTGTTTGATGAGGTAAGTGGCCACGGCCAAGTTGCCGATGTAAACGTCGGCCTGCCCGAAGGAAACCGCTTCCAGCGCTTCCAGATTCGAGTGCTGGGGCCGAAATTGAAACCCCGGATAGTGTGTTTTCAGCCATTCATGCAGGTAAGAATCTTGATTGATGGCAATGGTTTGGCCTGTCAGGTCTTTGAGGTCATCCAGCGAGCCGAGGCGTTTGAGGCACTGTCATTGCGGACGAAGACCGCCAGCGGCATCTGGGTGTAAGGGGTGGTGAACGAAAAATATTCCTGGCGTTCCGGCGTTTTGACGGCGCAGGCCAGCCCATCGAGCTTCCCTTGTTTGGCATCCTTTAAAATTTCGGCCCAGACGCCCGAACGGACATGAATGACCAGGCCGGTCTTTTGTTCAATTAAGTGCAGAATGTCGGCGGAGATGCCGGTGTGACGGCCTCGTTCGTCATTGAATTCATACGGTGGCCATTGGTAATCGGCGCCGAGGGTGATTTCCGGGTGCTGTTGAATCCAGCGGGTTTCCTGAGGCGTCAGGTCGAGAGCCTGTGCGCCGCCCGTCCAACAGAAAAGCAGCCAGGTCAGTAGGCGTAAATACCGGCTAGGTTTGCGAAATACGGATGAAATCATCAAGGTGTTCTGTAAAGATGTCCACAAGTTGCGGGTCGAATTGAATGCCTTTTTGTTCGACGATGTATTGCACGGCGTCGTCAATCGGCCAGGCGTCTTTGTATTCCCGTTTATGGGTCAAGGCATCGAAAACGTCGGCGACACTGACGATTCGGGCGTAAATGTGGATGGTTTTCCCCCGCCAGCCGGTTGGGGTAACCGCTGCCGTCCCACTTTTCGTGGTGCTGCAAGGCAATCACCGCCGCGGCCTGAATGAATTTACGCTTGGAGAATTTGAGCATGTCGTAAGCGGTGGTGGTGTGGGATTTGATGATTTGGAATTCGGCTGGTGTCAGTTTGCCGGGTTTGTGCAGGATTTCCAGCGGCACGGTCATTTTTACCGATGTCGTGCATGGGGGCGGCATGGTAAATCACACTTTCATCATCGCTCGATAGGTTGGGATGGTAATGTGCCAGGCATTTGAGCATTCGGCGACGCGCCGGATATGCTGGCCGGTTTCGTCGGAAGTGGATTCCATCAATTCGGTGAGGACAAAAATGATTTCTTTCTGGTTTTCTTCCAGCTCGGTGGCGAAGCGTTTTTCGCGGTGGGCGAGGTTTTTCTGGAGGGTCAGGTTGTTTTGTTTGAGGAGCTGTTTGGCGGCGGAGAGTTCGAGGTGGTTTTTGACGCGGGCAATGAGTTCTTCGGCATGAAAGGGCTTGGTGATGTAATCGACCGCACCGAGCCGGAACCCCTGGCTGACCGAATCGATGTCGACTTTTGCGGTCAGGAAGATAATGGGGATATCCTGGGTGCGGGCCTGTGACTTCAAGCGCCGACAGACCTCGAAGCCGTCCATCCTCGGCATCATCACATCCAGCAGAATCAGGTCGAAGTCGTTTTCCTCGACCAGCGATAAAGCCTGTTCGCCATCCATGGCGAAGGAAAACTGGTAGCCTTCCTCCTTCAGTATGCTCATGGCGACCTGAATGTTTTCCGAGACATCGTCGACGATGAGAATATGAAATCCATATTGCATTGTCCGCTCCGTACAGAAATAACCGTTTGCCGGCGCAAAGGCCGGTATGGCGGTTGAATTTTTTAGTTTTCAGTCAACGTCAGGGCGCCACTTCGCCGTAGCTGCGAGAATCTGATTGATTTGTTTTTGCTGTGGGCGTTGGCTACGAGGCGCATCCAACGGGTTGCCGCGGCTCAATGAACCGGCACAGGTTAAACGCAGAATATTGGGCTGGGTTTTCGACTCGAGGTAGAGGTAAACCAAAGTCCATGGTCGGGTCAATGCCGGCACCTCCGTCATTGTCGGCCAGATTGACGTGGGCCGGCAGGTCACGAAGTGTTTGGTTCGGATAAGGATTGATGTCGTTCATCGCATAGAAAACCGTAG
>LZQQ01000108.1_pt1 | contig 13730 bp, 15 predicted proteins | sample 768581 | NCBI WGS metagenome assembly LZQQ01 (sample SAMN05207185, study PRJNA324510) | oil field metagenome | isolation source: sample BH-FW-20 from oil reservoir | place: India: Bombay High | collected 2015-11-25 | reverse complement strand
GGCTGCCGACGCGGCGCGCGGTGCGGCCGCGGGGTGCGGTGTTCGGACGGCTGAAACTGCAGCGCGGTGGCGATGATGACCAGCGCCAGGGCGGCGACGGTCGCTGCCACTTCGAACTCGGGGGCCAGCAACAGCGCGGTGCTCGCCTGCACCACCACGCGGCGGCCAGCAGGCTGCTGGCGGCCACCGGTACACCATGCTTCGTGCGCGCCGGCGTGCGGTGCCAGTGCGCCGCTGCCAGTTGAATGTTCATCAGGCCCAGCAGGGCCAGTGCGATGGCGGAATTGGAGGAGGAGTCGCTGCGCCGGATTGAATGGCAGTGAACAGTGCAAGCAGCAGGGCGATGGCGCCTGCGATCAAGGGTAAGGCTCTCGACATTTTCTTTTGACTCGTTAAATAAAGGACGACTGCAGTGGCTCGCGCGGCCGGTGAAAAAGAGAAGCCGGACGCGGGGTCACTGCAGGGCGCGTATTTAACAGCAAAAGAAGAAAGCGCCTCAAATGGGCGCTGGAAGGTAAGGGATGCAGGCGGGTGCCCGCATCCCGGGAAGGGCTCAGGCGGCGAGCAGGCTGCGCAGCATCCAGGCGGTCTTCTCGTGGACCTGCATGCGCTGGGTCAGCAGGTCGGCGGTAGGCTCGTCGCTGACCTTCTCCAGCAGCGGGAAGAGGCTGCGCGCGGTGCGGACCACCGCTTCCTGGCCTTCGACCAGTTGCTTGATCATGTCCTCGGCGGCCGGGACGCCTTCGGCTTCCTTGATCGACGACAGCTTGGCGTAGGCGCCGTAGGTGCCGGGCGCGTACTGGCCCAGGGCGCGGATGCGCTCGGCGATCTGGTCGACGGCCTGCGCCAGCTCGGTGTACTGCTGCTCGAACATGGCGTGCAGGGTGTTGAACATCGGGCCGGTGACGTTCCAGTGGAAGTTGTGGGTCTTCAGGTACAGCGTATAGGTGTCGGCCAGCAGCCGCGAAAGGCCTTCGGCGATTGCCTTGCGATCCTGCTCTTCGATACCGATGTTGATGTCCATGCGAGTCTCCTCTGTGGTTCTGTCGCTCGTTATGCCAGAAAAGCCGCCCTTGGGCGAGCCGGGCGCGCTGACGGATTGTCGCTGTTTTGAGCTGGATCAAGGCCGCCGGTTCTATCGGCGATCTCTAGGGTCTGTTGCCATTTCGTTCGCGGCAACGCAGCTCGCGACGAAACGGCAACAGACCCTATGTCCGACATGCGCTATGGCTATCGTTCCGCTCGCCCGGCGGTGGTCGGCACGGCTGCGCCTCGGCGATTAAGCGGATATACTTCCGCGCTTGTTCCCGCGGCTCAGGCCGCTCGAAAATCGAGACGAGAAGCGACCACCACCATGATGCGCAGCCACTATTGCGGCCAGTTGAACGAAAGCTGGATGGCCAGGAGATCACTCTTTGCGGTTGGGTCCATCGCCGCCGCGATCATGGCGGGGTGATCTTCCTCGACATCCGCGACCGCGAAGGTCTGGCGCAGGTGGTGTTCGATCCGGATCGGGCCGAGACGTTCGTCAAGGCCGACCGGGTGCGCAGCGAATACGTGGTCAAGGTCACCGGCAAGGTCCGCTTGCGGCCGGCCGGCGCGGTCAACCCGAACATGGCCTCGGGCGCGATCGAGGTGCTCGGCTACGAACTCGAGGTGCTGAACCAGGCCGAGACCCCGCCGTTCCCGCTGGACGAGTACTCCGATGTCGGCGAGGAAACCCGCCTGCGCTACCGCTTCATCGACCTGCGTCGCCCGGAGATGGCCGCCAAGCTGAAGCTGCGTTCGCGCATCACCTCCAGCATCCGCCGCTACCTGGACGACAACGGCTTCCTCGACGTCGAAACCCCGATCCTCACCCGCGCCACGCCGGAAGGCGCGCGCGACTACCTGGTGCCCAGCCGCACCCATCCCGGCAGCTTCTTCGCCCTGCCGCAGTCGCCGCAGCTGTTCAAGCAACTGCTGATGGTGGCCGGCTTCGACCGCTACTACCAGATCGCCAAGTGCTTCCGCGACGAGGACCTGCGCGCCGACCGCCAGCCGGAATTCACCCAGATCGACATCGAGACCAGCTTCCTCGACGAGGCGGACATCATCGGCATCACCGAGAACATGATCCGCAAGCTGTTCAAGGAAGTGCTCGACATCGAGTTCGGCGAGTTCCCGCACATGCCGTTCGAAGAAGCCATGCGCCGCTACGGCTCGGACAAGCCCGACCTGCGCATCCCGCTGGAGCTGGTGGACGTCGCCGACCAGCTGCAGGAGGTCGAATTCAAGGTATTCAGCGGCCCGGCCAGGGACCCCAAGGGGCGCGTGGCGGCCCTGCGCGTACCGGGCGCGGCGAGCATGCCGCGCAGCCAGATCGACGATTACACCAAGTTCGTCGGCATCTACGGCGCCAAGGGCCTGGCCTACATCAAGGTCAACGAGCGCGCCAAGGGTGTGGAGGGCCTGCAGTCGCCGATCGTCAAGTTCATCCCCGAGGCGAACCTGAACGTGATCCTCGATCGCGTCGGTGCGCAGGACGGCGACATCGTGTTCTTCGGCGCCGACAAGGCGAAGATCGTCTCCGAGGCGCTGGGCGCGCTGCGTATCCGCCTGGGGCACGACCTCAAGCTGCTGACCTGCGAGTGGGCGCCGCTGTGGGTGGTGGATTTCCCGATGTTCGAGGAGAACGACGACGGCTCGCTGTCGGCGCTGCACCACCCGTTCACCTCGCCCAAGTGCTCGCCCGAGGAGCTGGAGGCCAATCCGGCCGCCGCGCTGTCGCGCGCCTACGACATGGTGCTCAACGGGACCGAACTCGGCGGCGGCTCGATCCGTATCCACGACAAGGCCATGCAGCAGGCGGTGTTCCGCGTGCTGGGCATCAGCGAGGAAGAGCAGCAGGAGAAGTTCGGTTTCCTGCTCGATGCGCTCAAGTACGGTGCGCCGCCGCATGGTGGCCTGGCCTTCGGCCTCGACCGTCTGGTGATGCTGATGACCGGCGCCAGCTCGATCCGCGAGGTCATCGCCTTCCCGAAGACCCAGAGCGCCGCCGACGTCATGACCCAGGCGCCCGGCGCGGTCGACGCCAAGGCGCTGCGCGAACTGCACATCCGCCTGCGCGAGCAGCCGAAGGCGGAATAAACACACGAACCCTGTGGGGGCGAGGAGGGCGTTCGAGCCCTTGCTCGCGATCTGGATCCACGTAGGAGCGAGCTTGCTCGCGAACCGGCATAGCACCCGTTCTTTCGCGAGCAAGCTCGCTCCTGCAGTCGAAGACAAGATGGAGTGAGTTATGGCTGGTCATTCCAAATGGGCCAACATCAAGCACCGCAAAGAGCGGCAGGATGCCAAGAAAGGCAAGATCTTCACCAAGCTGATCCGCGAACTCACGGTCGCGGCCAGGCAGGGCGGTGGCATCCCCGCGGATAACCCGCGTCTGCGCCTGGCGGTGGACAAGGCGCTGACCGCCAACATGACCCGCGACACCATCGACCGTGCGATCGCCCGTGGCGCCGGCTCCGGCGATGCGGACAACATGGAGGAGCTGACCTACGAGGCTACGCGCCGAGCGGCGTCGCCGTGTACGTCGAGGCCATGACCGACAACCGCAACCGCACCGCGGCCGAAGTGCGCCACGCCTTCAGCAAGCACGGCGGCAACCTCGGCACCGATGGCTCGGTGGCCTACATGTTCGACCGCAAGGGGCAGATCAGCTATGCCCCGGGCATCGACGAGGATGCCTGATGGAAGCCGCTCTGGAGGCGGGTGCCGACGACGTAGTCAGCCAGGAGGACGGCTCGGTCGAGGTGTACACCAGCTTCGCCGATTTCCTGGCGGTCAACGAGGCGTTGACCGAAGCGGGGTTCAAGGGCGACGAGGCCGAGGTGGCGATGATCCCATCGATCGCGGCACCGATCACCGATGTCGAGACGGCACAGAAGGTGTTGCGCCTGATCGATGCGCTGGAAGACCTGGACGACGTGCAGAACGTCTACCACAACGCCGAGATTTCCGACGAGATCATGCAGCAACTGGGCTAAGGCCCGTCGGGTGAAAGAAGCCGGGAGTCGCCTGATGCGCTTCCGGCTTTTTGATTCCTCGTTCTGCTGGCTATCCTGGAATCGACATGGTGGGCCCCGATTCGCTGCGCATCGGGCCTATGCCGTCTTCTGAAGAAAACGTGACCCCAATCATTCTGTCGCTCCTGCAAAATTGAACCGGGCGCCACCATCGGTCACCCTCCAGCCTTTGCCGAACTCAAGGATGGAGGCCAAGGCATGCAGGATGCCAACCAAGCGCATATCACCCTCACCATCGCGCGCCACGAGACCGATCTGCAAGTCTCGGGTTTCGAGGGGTGGGAGAGGCTCAACCAGCCTTTCCGTTTCGATATCGAACTGGTCAGCGAGCGCCCCGATCTGGACCTCGACGCGCTGATCAACCAGCCCGCCTACCTCGCCTTCGGCCCCTCCGGCCAAGGCGTGCACGGCGTGATCCACAGCATCGAACAGGCGACTCGGGCAAACGCCTGACCCACTACGCCATCAGCCTGCGGCCGATCCTGGCCTACCTCGGCCAGCGCTTCGACCAGCGCGTCTTCCAGCACCTGACGGCACCGCAGATCATCGCCGAAGTGCTCGAAGACCACGGCCTGCTCGACGGCACCGACTACCGCTTCCAGCTCGGCCCCTGCGTCTACCCCGAGCGCGACTACTGCGTGCAGTACGACGAATCCGACCTGCACTTCATCCAGCGCCTGTGCGAGGAGGAAGGCATCAGCTTCCACTTCCAGCACAGCGCGGACCGCCACCTGCTGGTGTTCGGCGACGATGCCAGCGTCTTTCCCCGCCTCGATCCGCTGAACTACCGGCAGGACAGCGGCCTGGCCGCCGAGCACGAAGTGGTGCGCACCTTCGGCGTGCGCCTGGAAACCCGCAGCACCCACGCCACTTGGCGCGACTATGACTTCGAACAGCCCAGGCTGCAGATGGAGGCGGACTACCGCAGCGAGTTCAGCCCGGCGCTGGAATCTACGACTACCCGGGTCGCTTCACCGACCGCACGCGCGGCAAACACCTGGCCAGGCGCAGCCTGGAACGCCTGCGCAGCGACTACGAGCTGGCCGAGGGCAAGAGCGACGCCTTTCTCGCCTGCGGTCGCTTCCTCGCGCTCACCGACCACCCACGCCCGCAGTGGAACGATCTCTGGCTGCTCACCGACGTGATCCACGAAGGCCGGCAGCCGCAAGTGCTGGAGGAGTCGGCGACCAGCGATACCCGGCCGGACGACGGCTTCCAGCAGGGCTACCGCAACCACTTCCTCGCCACTCCTTGGGACATCCCCTTCCGCCCGCCACTGGAGCATCCCAAGCCCAAGGTGCTGGGCAGCCAGACCGCCGTGGTCACCGGCCCGGCCGGCGAAGAGATCCACTGCGACGAGTACGGCCGGGTCAAGGTGCAGTTCCATTGGGACCGCGAAGGCGAGCGCAACGACAAGAGCAGCTGCTGGCTGCGTGTTTCATCCGGTTGGGCCGGCAATGCCTATGGCGGCGTGGCCATCCCGCGGGTGGGCATGGAAGTGCTGGTCACCTTCCTCGAAGGCGATCCGGACCAGCCCCTGGTCACCGGCTGCCTCTATCACGCCGAGCATGTGGTGCCCTATGAGCTACCGGCGAACAAGACCCGATCGGTGTTCAAGACCCTCAGCTCGCCGGGCGGCGACGGTTGCAACGAACTGCGTATCGAGGACAGGGCAGGCGCCGAACAGATCTACCTCCACGCCCAGCGCGACTGGGACCAGAACATCGGGCACGACCAGAAGATCCGCGTCGGCCACGAGCGCCACGACCGTGTCGAGGCTAACGTCCACACCGAACTACAGGCCGAGGAACACCGCACCACCCATGGCGAGCGCCGAACGGAAGTCAAGGCCAGCGACCACCTCACCGTGGGTCGGGACCAGCATATCGACATCGGCAACGGCTGGTTCGTCGAGACGGGCGATGAAATCCACTACCACGCCGGCGACAAGGTGGTGATCGACGCCGGCATGGAACTGACCGCCAGCGGCGGCGGCAGCTTCCTCAAGCTCGATCCGAGTGGCATCACCCTGAGCGGGGCGACGATCGCTATCAACTCCGGCGGCGCGCCGGGCAGCGGCTCGGGCGCCAGGCCCATCCTGCCAGGACAGACGCGGCCGGCCGATGCCGACAAGACGGGCAATCTGCTGATCCAGGCGCAGGAGCAGGCGCTACGGCGCGCTGCCGTCCAGGCCCAGCCGTTCTGCGCCATCTGCCAGCAGGAGGACGACCGATGAGCCGGACCTACCTGCTGCTCGACGGCGCCCAGATCGAGAACCTGCCGCTACAGCTCCATCAGCTGGAAGAAGCGCCTGCATTGCACCCGCTCTACCGGAACACCCGCTACGAGCCCCTGGCCGATGCCGGCCCGGTATTGATACGGCTCGCTTCCGACAGCCGTCTGGAACGGCACTTCGTCGAACACTGGCAGGCCCGGGCCGGACTGTGGCTGGAGACCGATGCCAGCGAGCCCGAGCTGATCGAGCATCTGCGCAGCCTCGTGCATGCCGACGTACAAGGCGCCACCGTACTGCTGCGCTACCACGATCCGCGGATCATGCGGCACTGGCTACCCGAGCTGCCGGCGGACGAGCGTGAACGGCTGATGGGCCCGATACTGCGCATGCGCCTCCCGGCCTCGGAAGCAGGCGCCGAGGCGATCGAACTCCAGCGCCGGACACCGTCCCCCGCGGCCCGCTATGACGACACGCCCTGGCTGCACCTGAGCGACGAGCAGACCGCACGGCTCAACCGCGCTCAACTGGAAACCTTCGACCGGCACCTGCTCGCCCATATCGACCAGCACTTTCCCGACTGCCTGGCCGGCCACGATCCTGCCGCACGGCAGGCCTGGGCCGCCCGCTGTCGCCAGGGTGCCGGTGCCCATGGCTACGGCGCGGCCGATCAGGTTGCGCAATGGGCCAACCTCTGCGCCGTGCTGGGAGCGGACTTCCCGCACGGCCAGGGCCATGAGAACTATCGCCGGATACTCGACACCCCGCAGCTACGTCCCGAGCAACGCCTGGACCACCTGGCACTCGAACTTCAACGGCAATTGCTGACCGACAAGGAAGTCGCCCAATGACCATCGACGCCCAGGACCAGGCGCTGAACCTGGCCGCTGCCAGCAAGGCCGCCCAACGGAATTTCTCCCGGGAAGAACTGGCCAGCCCGGTTGCCGCCTGCCCGGCCCGCCAGGCGGAAGTCTTCATCGTCCCGACCCGTTATGCGCTGGGCGAACAGCCGGCGGAACATGCCTGCGCCCAGCCCGGCATCACGTCGCAGAGCCACCCGATGGCACTGCGCCGCCTGCGCCCCGGCTTCCTCTATCTCTGGCACCACGAAGGCCCCCTGCGTCGCTACGCCGTGGCGAGCGAGGCCTGCTGCTGGAACAGGCCCTGGATGACGACGACACCCTGCCCATGAACGGCCAGTCGGCCGGCATCGCCCTGGACAAACGCCACGACGCCTGGCTGCTGTACAGCGAAATCCCCCTGCCCACCGCGGCCCGCCAGCATCTGGCGGAAAATCCCGGCGAGCGCATGCGCCATATCGCCCTTACGCAAGTGGCCGGCACCCTCGCGGCGCCCCACTGCCCAGCCCTCGACAGCGCCGAACGACTGCTGGCGGAACTGATGCCCGAAGTGCGCGAAAAAGCCCTGGCCCACGACCATGCGCGCAACGGCGCCGCCCACCGCGAAGACGTGGACGCCCTCGGCCAACGGATGAGGGAGACGCCCAGCGCCGAAAACGCACAGGCCTACGTGGACGCCCGTACCTGGCAGGCCGAGCGCGAGCAGGCCGCCGCGCGCCATCCCGAAGTGGCGCAGCAGGGGCCGGGAGAGTGGAGCGCGGTCGCCTGGGACGTACCCACTACCGATGCCTGGCTCGCCCAGGCACATAGCGATGCCGGCGCGCTGCATGCGGTGTTCGCCGCCCTCGACGACGACCTGGGCGTGCTGCGCGACCTCAACCACGAGCAGGAACGCCTGGAGGCCGGCCATGAGCACTGGATCGCCGACAACAACCTGCGCCAGAGCGTCGGCGGTTTCATCCGCAGCCTGATCCGCGAGGACGGCGGCGAAGTGGCCAACCTGCTCAACTACCGCTACCGCGACCACGATATCCAGCTCACCCCCGAGCAGGGCGAAACCCTCCTGGCCAGCCAGCGCCGGCTCGAAGAACTGCTCAGGGAAGAAAGCCGCATCAACCAGGAGCGCGGCCGCCGCTACAGCCATGCCCAGGCCGATGCGGAACTGGCCGGGGTACATGCCGAGGTAGCCGCCACCACCGCGCCGGTGCGCGGCTTCATACCGCCCGAGCTGCACGGCGAAGTCGAAGAGTCGTGCGCGAATACCGCAAGGAAAAGGTCGCCAACCTGGCCGGTGGCCGCGCCAATGCGCAGGTCGCCGAGCATATCGACCTGGAGCGGATGGACACCTGGCTCGACCAGGAGGCCCCGGCGCACTACCGCCAGGTGGAAGAACGCCATCAGGCGCTCTATGCCGACCGCGGTCTGTTCCTGCCGCGCCATGCCTCGGGCACCTGGTTCGTCGACTACGCCGATCCCGCGCACCAGCGCTGGCTCGACGAACTGGCCGACGCCTGCCTCAGCGCCCAGTGCAGCCGCCAGCAGGGTGCCGAACAGTTCGCCGGCTACGTGCGCTCCGACGACCCCGGCAGTCTGCGCCTGGTCTTCCATGCCTGGAGCCCGTCGCTGGAGGCGGCGGTCAATGTCAGCGCCCGCCTGAATGAAATCCTCGCCGCCCTGAGCGCCGATAATCTGGCGGCCACCCAGAAGCTGCTTGTCAGCCAGTTGGACGAGCCAGCCATCCGGGCCGTGCAACGCCTGGCACAAGACCTGGAAGCATCTGGGCCAATACGATTGCCAGGCTTGGTGCGAGCCTGGCAGCACTCAAGGTACAAGGGGATATAGCTGCCCAGTGGGCCGGCGTGCTGTTGGTCACACGGCTTGGCGAGGACGCCCGCCTGCTGCGGGTCGCCCAAGGTGCTGGCCAGGGCTGGCGCCTGCTCGGCAACAAGGCTGATGCGCTCAACCAGTGGCTGCGCGGCACCGTGCAGGCCATCGGCCAGGGCCGCGCGGCCGCGATCGCCCAGACACCGGCGGTGCAGAACAGCGGCGGCCTGCTGCCACTGGCCGCACTGCTACTCAATGGCCTGAATGCCAGCGATTACCTTGGCCAGGCCAGCATAGTCGGAGAGATGGATGACAGACGCCTGGCCGAGACGGTATCCGCCAGCCTGTATGCCGGAGCGGCATTGGCTGCCGTGGTGCAGAACTGGTTGATACTGGGAAAAGGGATTGAAGAGCTTGGTCGTGGTTCAACGATTGCGCCAACTCTTACTCTATTTGGTGGGATTGTAGGTTTATTGTCAGGTGGCGCCGCTGTAGAAGAATTCAAGGCGCTCCAGCAGCAAATTGAGCAAGCTCAAGCTCGTATCGATCCCTGGTTGGAACAGCGGCAACTGATAGTGCTTGGCCAAATGGGTACCTATGCAGCACAAGCTGCACTAGGCCTTGGCCTGACTGGCATGCGCATGGCCAACCGTATTACCACCGCTCAGGCCATCCGCTATTTCCGGTTGGGCATGGGGCCGATCAACCTGCTGCTGTTGGGGCTTGGTGTGGGTTACCTGCATGCCTGGGCGCGCCAGGCCACGCCCATGCAGAACTACCTGGCCGGTTGTTGCTGGTCGAAAACTCGCGCCTACAAACACGAGACACTCGAACCGGAAACCCAGCTTGCCGAATTCAATCAATTGCTGGCGCTGCTTTACCAGCCACGAGTCAGGCTGGAAACCGGCAGCACCAGCCTTGTCGGTAGCCGCAGCTTTATTCGTAAACTAATCATCGACCTGCCTGGCGCCACACCGGGCGCCACCCGCCTCGACCTGGCCCTGGTCGGCAACCCAGGCAATCTGGACGCCCTGCGTGAATCCGCCAACCCCTTCGGCCACGATCGCCTGAGCGACCTGGGCGCCCCCTGGCTGCGCAACAGCCAATGCACCTGGATTCCGGTAAATGAAGGCCAAGGGCTGCGTCTGAACGGTAGCTTCGCTTTGGGCCGGCCCTATACCAGCGAGCCGACCCGCTTGTTACTGCTCCTACGCTACCAGTGCCCACTGGCTCTGCTGGCGAATGCCGAGGAGGCAATTGGTGGCAGCAATGGCCTGGCCTATAGCCTGGATGCCGAACAGGGCATCGTGAACCTGCGTGACGGTGAAACCGTCAGCGAACTGAGCCGTGCCACCCTCTATCCACTGGGTGAAGAGCCCAATGCCCAATTCCTGCTGCCTAGGAAGGCCCAATGAGCGATACCCCTCGCAGCCGCAAGCACCTGTTCTCCCGCGAGGACTACCTGGCATCGCCCGCCGTGCCCACCGGGCAGCCGCCCAGGGACGTGCTCAATACCATCTGGCGCAAGAACGAGGTCTATCTTGATATTGGCGACTACAGCATTGGCTCCTTTGTCATGATGATGTGGCCGTTCCTATTGATGTGCGCGTTCATGCTCTGGATCGGCTATGGGAGGGAGTATTTCTCGTGGACGGTGATTTGGTGCCTTTTTATCGGGGGGGGGCAATCTTGATGCTGCTCTACATACTCTCCCGGCCTGTTCCCCTCCCCACCCGCTTCAACCGTCAGCGCCGCGAGGTGTGCGTCACCTTGAAGGACGGCAGCCACTGGATCGTGCCCTGGGAGCAGGTCGAGGTGCAGGCGGTGGCAGTGGACAGTATCGGTCGCCACGGCAAGACCACCCAGGGTCTGCTGGTGATCGGTTTCACCAATCCCGACCCGGCTGCCAGGGAGGCGGACAAACATTTCAGCATCGGTTTCAGTTGTGGCGGCGGCACCACGGCCATGTGCCTGTGGGAGTGCATGCGCAGCTATATGGAGGTTGGCTCGCAGGCCGTACCCGATACACGTCTGGGCAAGCGGCCATACGAGGAAACCCAGATAGGCTCCATCGTGACCAGCCTGCGCAAGGGCGATATCAAGGACGTTCTGCATGGTCTGTTCTTCGTGATCTTCCTGGGCACCTATTTCGCCGAGAAACTCCAGAACCTGAAACTGTCTCCACCGCCCGACCTGACCGATCCCGCCATCATCGAATGGTCACAACCCCTGCCGCCCGAGCAATGGGCCAAGCGCTCCCCCGAGTTGGAGAGAGCCATCGCCGAACGCGAAATCGAACTGGCCGAGGAACGCGCCCTCAAGGAAACCGCCGAGGCGGCAGCCAGGGCCGCGCTGCCACCCGATCCCCGGCCGGCCAAGTCCAACTGGCCCACGGATTGAGCGAAAGCCAGCGGATGATGGAAGCGCCCAGCGCCGAAAACGTACAGGCCTACGTGGACGCCCGTACCTGGCAGGCCGAGCGCGAGCAGGCCGCCGCGCGCCATCCCGAAGCGGCGCAGCAAGGGCCGGGCGAGTGGAGCGCGGTCGCCTGGGACGTGCCCACTACCGATGCCTGGCTCGCCCAGGCACATAGCGATGCCGGCGCGCTGCATGCAGTGTTCGCCACCCTCGACGACGACCTGGGCGTGCTGCGCGACCTCAACCACGAGCAGGAACGCCTGGAGGCCGGCCATGAGAGCTGGATCGCCGACAACAACCTGCGCCAGAGCGTCGGCGGCTTCATCCGCAGCCTGATCCGCGAGGACGGCGGCGAAGTGGCCAACCTGCTCAACTACCGCTACCGCGACCGCGACATCCAGCTCACCCCCGACCAGGGCGAAACCCTCCTGGCCAGCCAGCGCCGGCTCGAAGAACTGCTCAGGGAAGAGAGCCGCATCAACCAGGAACGCGGCCGCCGCTACAGCCATACCCAGGCCGACGCGGAACTGGCCGGGGTACATGCCGAGGTAGCCGCCACCACGGCCCCCGTGCGTGGCTTCATACCGCCCGAGCTGCACGGTGAAGTCGAATACGTGGTGCGCGAATACCGCAAGGAAAAGGTCGCTAACCTGGCCGGTGGCCGCGCCCATGCGCAGGTCGCCGAGCATATCGACCTCGAACGCCTGGACGCCTGGCTCGACCAGGAGGCCCCGGCCCACTATCGCCAGGTGGAAGAACGCCATCAGGCGCTCTATGCCGACCGCGGCCAGTTCCTGCCGCGCCATAGTAGCGGCACCTGGTTCGTCGACTACGCCGACCCCGCGCACCAGCGCTGGCTCGACGAACTGGCCGAGGCCTGCCTCAGCGCCCAGTGCAGCCGCCAGCAGGGCGCCGAACAGTTCGCCGGCTACGTACGCTCCGACGACCCCGGCAGCCTGCGCCTGGTCTTTCATGCCTGGAGTCCGTCGCTGGAGGCGGCGGTCAACAGCACCAACCGCCTGAACGAACTAGCCGCTGCGCTCAGCCTCGACAACCTGGCCGATACCCGCACGGCACTCGGCAAGACCTTGGACGAAGCGCCCTGCGCGCCCTGGAGCGGCTCGCCGACGATGTCGAGGGCTACTGGGCCGGCGCCGTCTCGCGCCTGGGCGCGGCGCTGCTCGCCGGCAAGACCCAGGCTGGCCTCGCTGGCCAGTGGATGGGCCTGCTGCTGGTGGCGCGCTTTGGCCAGGACTCGCGCCTGGTGCGTGGCCTGGAGAACGGCGTGGAAGTCTGGCGCTTGTTGGGCGCGAAGCCGAAGCTCTGCAACAGTGGACGCGCAATACCGCGCAAGCCATCCGTAGCGGCAACGCCGCCGGCGTAATGCAGTCCCCGGCCGTGAAGAACAGCGGCGGCCTGCTGCCGCTGGCCGCGCTGCTGCTCAACGCCCTGAACGCCAGCAACTACGCCAGCCAGGCCGGCCTGCTTGAAGGGGAAGGTGCCCAGCGCCGTGCCGAACATCTGTCCGCCACCCTGTTCGCCGCCGCGGCCCTGACAGCGGTGGTGCAGAACTGGATGATTATCGGAAAGGGAATTGAAGAAATTGGGCGTAACGCGACTGTAGCTTCAACTCTGACCTTGTTTGGAGGAGTGGTAGGAGGTATATCCGCAGCAGCTGCCTTCAATGAATTGGATGCTCTACAGCTCCAAATCGAAAACGCGCAAAGCCGTATCGATCCTTGGCTGGAAACTAGACGACTGGCTGTTACCGGGCAGATAGCGGTTTATGCCGCACAAAGCCTTCTGGGACTCGGCCTGACCGGCATGCGCCTGGCCAACAGGATCGACACCCCCACCGCCATCCGTCGCTTCCGACTGGGCATGGGGCCGCTCAATCTGATGTTGCTGGGGCTGGGCGGGCTCTATCTCTATGCCTGGTCGCGCCAGGCCACGCCCTTGCAGAACTACCTGGCCGGCTGCTGCTGGTCGCGTGGCCGTGCCTACAAAGGCGAAAGCCTGGCTGCGCAACAGCAAGTAGCCGAATTCGAGCAGTTGCTCGCCCTGCTGTACAGACCGCGGCTGGGCCTGCGGACGGAGAGCGTGCGGATCGCCGGCACGGCGGGCGATACCGTTACCCAGGACGGCATCGACACCCTGACTGTCGACCTGCCGGGGGCCGACCCCGACAGCGTGCAGGTCGAACTGGCCCTGATCGGCAATCCCACCCCGGCCAGCGCCAGGATATTCGGCGAAGGTACCCGGGGTACGCCGACCGACCTGGGCGCCACCTGGCTCGGCGGCAGCCGCTGCACCTGGATACCGGCGGGA
>LZQQ01000107.1_pt1 | contig 13759 bp, 16 predicted proteins | sample 768581 | NCBI WGS metagenome assembly LZQQ01 (sample SAMN05207185, study PRJNA324510) | oil field metagenome | isolation source: sample BH-FW-20 from oil reservoir | place: India: Bombay High | collected 2015-11-25 | reverse complement strand
TTTGTCCAATTCAAATTTCATTCAATTGTGTCCATTCGTTATGTGTTTGGCGTCATTCAGCTTCGCAGCCGTTTTCTGAGCCGGATGCACCAGCATGGCCACTTCTTCCGGCATCATCCCTTTGACCGAACCGTAAGTGCCGACTGGCATAAAGGCCGGCGTTTCCACCACGCCGCGGTCAAAAATCAATCGGCCGCGACGCGCGCGCCCATCTTGTTTGTCCAATTCAAATTTCATTCAATTGTGTCCATTCGTTATGTGTTTGGCGTCATTCAGCTTCGCAGCCGTTTTCTGAGCCGGATGCACCAGCATGGCATCGCCGTAACTGAAAAAGCGGTAACCTTGCGCCACGCGTGGGCATAAGCCTGCATGGTGCGCTCATACCCCGCCAGCGCCGACACCAGCATATCAAGGTGGATCCGGCAGGTGAAATTGGTCAAAAGCACATCCACCACTTGGAATTCGTACCCCGGGGTGATGAAAATATCGGTTTCGCCCTGATAGGGTTGCAATGGCCCGTCACCGGAAAAACGCGCGGCCGCTTTCCAAACAGCGAACCGACGTGGTGCCCACGGCAATCACCCGCCCGCCTTTACGCTTGGTTTCTTCAATCAACGCCACGGTTTCCGGCAACACTTCAATGACTTCGGAATGCATAACGTGCTCGGCAATGTCATCCACCTGCACCGGCTTAAAGGTGCCGGCGCCGACGTGCAGCGTTACAAACCCGGTCGATACGCCTTTGGCGCGAATGCGTTCCAACAGGGCCTCATCAAAATGCAGACCCGCCGTCGGTGCGGCAACCGCCCCCGGTTTGGCGGAATACACCGTTTGATAGCGTTCTTTATCTTCCAGTTCGTCTTCGCGCTCGATATACGGCGGCAACGGCATATGGCCATGCGCTTCAATCAGTTCCAACGCCGACAGTTCCGATTCTTTTTGCGAAAGCTTCAGTTCGAACAACGCGCCTTCACGCCCCAACACTTCAGCCTCGAACGCATCGGCGATGTGCAGAACGGCACCCGGCTTCGGAGCGCGACTGGAACGCACATGCGATAAAACACGTGCATTATCCAGCACCCGTTCAATCAACAGTTCCACCTGCCGCCAGTTGATTTTGCCCGAACAGTCTGGCCGGAATCACTTTGGTGTCATTGAAGATCAAACAATCGTTTTCATTCAGATACGACAATAAGTCCGGGAAATGTTGATCGGATACGCCACCGTCCGGTTCCATCACCAGCAGTCGGCTTTGGGTACGCTCTTCCGTCGGTTGCTGCGCAATCAGTTCTTCGGGCAGGTCAAAGTAAAAATCTTGTCGTCGCATAGTTTCGCTGACCGGGCGCTGAGCGCCGGTTCGGTTTTGGACTCTGTTCTCGAGTCATGTTTTTCGGTAACGGCTTAAAAACGCAAGATTATACCGTGATTTCATTCCCCCGTCAGATGGAAAATCAAAATTCGCCAGGCCTGGTCATTTCCGAAAAATCGATGGGTTTAACTCGCAACCCTGTAACGGTCATGCTAAGATTTTGCCATTACCAGAATCGCGCCCGGCTTATCGGGAATCTCACTGAGGAATTGGTTATGTTCGAAATCAAAGACATCGACCCGGCGTTTTATCGCAAGCAAACCCGTAATGCGACCTTGAAAATCATGGCGATTTTCATTGTCATCGGCATGATTACCGCCACCAGTTTCGTGGAATACCTCGGCCCCTACAGCTCGAACCACATCGTATTGAATTTATTGGGCGCATTTGTCGGCCTGGTAATTACCGGCTTGATCGTGCGTTTTTTCTTTAAGGACAGCGCCTGGATGAACGAAGCCATGTACGGCTGGCGCCTGAAACGCAGCCTCATGCACATCACCAATGTCATCGACAAGGTTAAAGCCAAAGCCAATCATGATGACGAAAAAGCGCTGAAAATCTTACGTTTTTATCACCTGGGGCTCACCCAAATGTATCAGTTGGAAGAAAACAGCCACGAACTGATTGAGATTAAGTCCGAAAAAGAACAACTGGTACAACGTCTAGTCAATCTTGGCATCGACATCAACCAAACCCGGTTCGACCCCAGTATGGTCGACGAGTACAAAGACCATGAGTCGTCCCAAGCCTAAAACAAAAAACCACCAGGCCTGTGGTTTTTGATAGAACGCTTTTCTACCAGTCGTAGGCTGCCCCCAACCAGATTTGACGTCCCAATACATAATCGTAAGAACCACTGCTCTTATTGAACTTTTTCTGGTAATTATCGAACACGTTGGTGACATCCATCGTCAAACTCAAGAAGGTTTCCGAGATTTTAAAACGGTAAGTCGCGGATAAATCCATCTGGAAATACGGCTCATAGTCAATGTAGTCGTATTCATTGGTAATATCAAAAGACGATGGTCTATCCGTTCCATCATCCTGAACAAACTCGACATGCTCCGCTCCCGTTTGTTCAAAGCGGGTATAGCCGTCTTTGTAGAAGGCATATACTCCCAGCTGTAAGTTTTCCTGTGGCAAATAACTGTAATATAACTTCACGGTTCCGGGGTTTGGATCTTTAATTTTCCCCATTTGAGAAATCGGAATGGTCTCACCGTTGTAATAAATTTCCGCAGCATTCACACCGTCATCAACTTCATCATCGTAATTGTCCAAGAAATTCTTCTCACCTTCGCCAATGAAGAAACTCAGTTGCAGTAGGTGTCGAGTCCATTCACGGCGCCATTCCAACTTCCAACTATCGTACTTACTCCAGCCATCATTGGTCATTTCCGTATATTCATGACCATCGTCCGCCACCGGGCTGGTGGTACGGACAAATTGTTCGTAACTGTTTCTGAATACCCGTTCAGCCACAAATACACCACCCAAAACATTGATCTCCAACCCAAGGGATTTCTCGTCGGTATAAGGCGTATTCAGTTCCGAGTAACGGGTAATGTCTTCATTGGTTCCAGTTCCAAGAGTCCAGGCATCTGGCGTAATGACCTTTTGACCGTAAGCATCATAACCCGCTGTTGCGCCACGGGTATATTGCTGATAATTCAGTCCGGCTTGTCGCAACTTGTAGGTCAAAAACGTATTGGCATAATAACGGTTCATCCCACCGGTTAAAAACACTTTTTTACCGCCGAACAAATCGAATTTACCAAACGTACGATAAGCCACATCATGGTTTTCCATAAAGTCGTTATAGTCGTATCGCAACCCCAGACGAGCATTAAACGTTCATACTCCAGAATGTCCTCTAAATAGGTTCCGACATTCATAATGTCCGCATTGGCCTGACCGGCACCATAGGTGATATCTCCAACGGCATATTGCTCACCTTCCACACAAGCATCGACGCCATTACATCGTAAGTTCGACAACCCCGCTTCCGGAAGGCCACTGGCATCCTCACCCACCACATAATTATGGGTATCGTTAGGCCGTTTTTTATAGGCCGACACATAGTCCAATTCCGCCCCCGCATTGAGTTGGCTCAGCCAGTTACCTATCGAATATTCTTTGCCTTCAAAGTCCGATTTTAAATAGGTGCGACTTTGCTGGCTTATCCAAGTCGCCATAACCACCTTCTTTCGAATATACCCCATCGGAATAGACTCGCCCCCAGGGAAAAGTATCCGTTGGGGCCCAACGGTAATAATCACCCGGTGCAAAACGGCGATTGTAGCTTTGGTTATAAGAAGCGGTGGTTTTAAACACCCCCACATCAAATCGATCTTCAAAATCCAGGTTGAACTTATAGCCGCCGCCTTCGATGTCGTATTGACTGTTGGCCGTTGTGGTTAAATACCGGGTTTCCGTATAAGGTGCATAGGTGAATGACGCATCGACAACGTGATCATCGTTAAAATAGTGGGAGACTTTTGCCAAGATATTATCGAGTCCCCGTTTTCATTGACGGTTTCACCAAGGTGCAAAACCGGAATATTGGACGAGGTTCGATCATAATTGATATAAAATGCGGTATCTTCGTTAATCGGCGTATTGATAAACAGGTTATAGTTTTGCTTATCAAACTTCGGTTGCGCTTTCGAGGCGTTATTCGATAGCTCAAAATCCGTTTCCTCCGGGACATGAAACTGAGTCATCGCATCCGAGGTGTAACGTCCACTGATACGGCCGGTAAAGTCAAATTTGGCACGCTTGGTTTTGGCATCAATCACCCCACCACCAAATCGGCCATATTTAGCTGGTACATTACTGCTGTACACATCGATACTTTCAATCAAATCCAAATTCAAAAACATCTCTTGGGAATGCCCCGCCACACTTCCAATGCCGTTACTGTCGGATGCCGGATCCAAAATCGAGTTGTTTGGCGAACCATCCACAATAAAATTATTCTGGTACGCTCGTCCACCCAAATCGACACTTCCCCCGGTTTGATTTCTCCCGCTTGTGTGGAGGTCATTGAAGAGTCGTTCAATTCCACTTCCGGTACAATTCTCAGGGCTTCGTTCATATTACCGTTACCCTTTGGCATGGCCTTCAAAACGTCTTCGGATAAAACGTTTTTCCCTGACTGGCTAATCGAGTCTTTGGAAAGCGAGTGTTTTTCCGTTTCGCCTTGCACCACAACCGTCGCAGCTCATCCGCTATAACGTCATAAACCGTCAGGACCCATAAGCTACTGCCAAGTAAAATTCTTTGATACTGTGTCACTTTTTCTTGCTCAATTACGTTCAACGCAAAAAAGGGCGGAAGCTGTTCGCCCCCACCCTATGGTTTGGTTAAAATTGGATTATTTAATAAGAACCGGCATAGAACGGCGTTAAGTCATTCGAATCGATAACACCGTCCCCATCGCTGTCGTCATCCAGCGTCAGGCCACACGCGGCAATCTGGTCATTGGTCGCGCCGTAATCATAAAAATCAGGCTTACCATCTTTGTCGAAATCCACGGTCGCGACATCACACGTCTTAAACGCATCATAATTGGCTAATGCATGCGACAAAATCACCAAACTCTGTAAATAATCTGCTGTATACGGAATATTCGCGACAGCAAAGCTTTTCGCCAAATCCACTTGATTGAGCAGTGCATAACCATAAACCACCGCTTGATAAGAGTCGATACGATCGCCATCGTCGGCAATATTACCTGCCACATCAATTAAGGCATTTACCGCGTTTTGTGCTTTTGTTAAATTATTAACTTCAATATAAAAGACGGCGAGATTACTGGCAAAAGAATGAGTTGCAGACCGATAACTACCCGCTAAAATTTCCGCTTTGGCAACATAATCTTCTTGGGCCGAATCGGTATCCATCATCGCATCCCCCGTTGCCAGAGCATAGATGGCATCCGTCACTTTTGTGGAAGTGGCCAACATTGAATCCCCTTCATCATTGATCACCGTTGCCAATGTCCCCAAACGGGCTTCACGCTTCAATAAATCAGAAATGTTATCCGCATAAGCCAAGGCCATTTCAGCATACTCAGTGCCTTTATCAACCATGCCCATTTCCAAATAGTGATCCGCAATGTAAGTCAAAGCATAAACTTGGTGATAAGGATCGGACACTTTAGCGTTTTCTGGCGCACTATCCGCATTGGTAGCATGGCAATAGCCAAATCCATCATTTCATTAATTTTGGCGTCCGATGCACCGGCAAAATAATATAAATCCGCGAGTTTCGCATAGCCGTAATTCACGTAGTATTTGGCTTTATTCGAGTCAGAGGCTTCAATTCCATTCGCAACAGCATTATCAAGTGCGACCCTGGCCACATCAACAGCTTTAATCGCCTCCGCGTTATAACCATTCTCGATCAAGTATTGCGCCATGTAGTCGCCACCTTTATTAATACCGTTGTACGTTAAGGCCTTAACAACATCGCGATAATAATCGGAACCAAAGGCCGTTGCCGTCAACTCATCAGAAATAACCTGTAAGGCACCGTCAATGTCCGTTTTAGCATAGAATTTTGCAAAGTTCGCCCACGCATTTGCGATATAGTTTTCTTGTACCATTGTCCCGATTACATCATTGATTTGCGCTGTGTTATAGCCATAATCCGCTAACAGAGGAACGATGTATGAATACATCTGAAAGTCCGTTCTAGCAAGGGTTGCATCGTCGTAAGTCTTATAGGTATTCCCGGCAATGCCGTCATCGGCACGAATCAAGTCAATATCGTTAATAATGGAAAGCGCTCTACCAGTATCCTGTAATTGCCAGTAATAGACATCCATGACAGTAGTCATGGCAAACACTTTCGTGTAATAACTCCATTCTTCCGGCGTATTCGGATATTTGACTTTATTATTTGGTGGCATGATTTTCGCCACGTCATAGGCTTTTTCCAGAATTGAGCGAGCCAACACCAACTCCCCCTCTTCAGCAAACACTTCCGCCGAAGACGCTAAGCCACTGACAAGTGCAAAATAAGGGCTATAATCATCGCCAAAACTATCAACCATAGTGCTTACATAAGAAAAAAGTTGATCGGCTTTTTCGATTTTCCCGAGATGGTTGTAGCCACCATACACCGCCATCATAATCTGCAAATCTGCAGACTTAACACTGGCAAAACCTTTAGATTCCAGATAACTTTTCATCAAGGTATACGCTTTATCCAGAAGCGCTTCGGCTGTTTCCAGCTCCTCATTGTTGTCGATATAGTAATCGGCAATGTCCTCTGAAATATCCGCCTCACTGATGGGTTTGAATAATTTTCGGTTGGCATATTGCAACGCCAGTTCCGGTTCCCCACTTTTAAGATAAGCTCCGGCTAACGTGATGTAAACGTCTTCCATGGTGTCGACATCGGTGACATCAGCCACAATGGTTTCCGACTGAGCCAGATAAGAAGCGGAAGAGGCAAATAGTAGGCTCGTTTTGAATCACTGTCCCCATACAAGGCTTCCGCCAACGGCTGCTCATTATTCAATAAATTATCGACCACCACGCGGCCAAGTTCACGCCACTCAGATCCGGTTCGGGAATCGTCATGCCAGCGTCGGTGACGTCCAAAGAACTGTCCAGCTTAGAAAGGATTAATTGCGCTTGCGCTCTATTCGCCTGGGAAACACCGTTATCACTTAAAATCTGAAGCACTTTTTCGGTAATTTTTTCAGCGTTGCTCGACGTCGTCGCGTCGGATAAATCCGCACTGTTCAAAAACGCACTCTCTAAAACCGCTTTATGCACCACAAAAGCGTTCACGGCCCCGCTAACGGTTGTGGCCGCTTGAATGTAACGATTGGTTTCTTTCAATTTAGCGCGTACCGTCGCGTCGGAGACCTGAGAATCAATTAAGCATCCAAATCGCCATTATTGACCGTTAAACCAGAAAGCCCTTCTGTTCGATTCAAACCAACTTGCGTCAACATCAAACCGGTTTTCATTAAGCTAGCTGAACTCTCGGTAGAATCACCGAGAATGCTTTCCGATAAATTGAGTTGCGAGGCGATGGCCGCTCTGGCGGTTTCAACATCAACCGATTGGGACATCATGTAATTGGAAACCAGTGTCGTCACCGGTGTGACGTAAAGCATGCCATTTTCAGAAAACGCCAAAGGCGAACTTAACGCCATGCGACCTAAGCTTTCACCGGTTTCGGTATCCGAACCACCAATACTGACAATGGAATGTGCTGTCAAATCGGTATCCCCTGGCACCTGAAGTGAATATCCCCCGACCGCATTCGTGAGTGTTTTTGCGTAAGACACATGGATGGTGAATCGATTCGGCACATTTTGACAATGGCATTTTCAATGGCTGGGTCCACCACTTTTCCCAGCACGGTTTGAGTCGATGTATCAGGGTTTGACGGCGCTGGTGAAGCACTACCGGAACTGGAAGAACCACCACCTCCACCGCAGGCAGAGAGCAATAAAGAAAAAGAAGCGGTGACGACCAACGCTTTATAACGACTTCTCATAAACATAAAAACCCCGAAAAAATAAATTTTGGAAAAACAACTATAAAATAAATGATAGTTATTATTATTTACATTTATGTAAAAATTACAACCGTCGGTCGTCAATTAATTTAGGAAAAGTTTAAAAATTAGGCGGAGAGACATAACCACTGCTCTCCGAGGAAATGGCTTCCAGAAAAGACTCGAGGGCTTCCAACTCCTTTCTGGTCAGCTTTAAAGGCCTTATCAAAGATGTAACCTCGGGCTCCCCAGGTTTAAGCTTTTTATTGACGGTCATCCCATGGTTATACATATTGAGCACCCCTCTCAGATGCGGGAACAGGCCGTTGTGCATATACGGGCCAGAAAGCGTGATGTTTCGTAACGAAGGCGTTTTGAATTTTCCTTTATCCGCCTCAAGCTGTGTCGCTTCATAGCGCCCCAAGTCTTGATATTTGCGGCCAAAGTAACTCAAGCCGGTGTTATGGTATTTTTGGTCCGAGAATAAAGCGCCACTGTGACAATTCAAACAGCGCCCTTTTGTACGGAATAAATGAAGCCCCTGAATCTCCTGATCCGACAATTGCTTATAGTCCCCTTCCACAAACCGGTCAAACCGTGTTTTTCTGGAACGAATGGTCATTTCAAACCCGGCCAACGCTTGCCCAAGCATCTCGTCGGTAATGTGCGATTCTTCCGGAAACACCGTTTGAAAAGCACTTTGATAAAAGGCAGTCGCATTCAATCTCTCCAACACCTCGGATAACTTGGCATTCATTTCGATGGGGTTTTCGATCGGCACCAGCGCTTGCTTCGCCAAGCCCGACACTCGACCATCCCAGAAAAATTCATTGAACAAACCGATATTGAACAAGCTCATGGTATTACGGTTACCTTGTGCCCGTCATGACCAAAAGCAAAACGCCGACCATCCGCCCAAGCCAATTGCGGATCATGACAAGATGCACAGGAAATCTGCCTGACTTGGACAGTCTAGGGTCAAAAAAGAGGTGTTTTCCCAAGTCGGCCAATTCATCATCCACCGATTGTGCTGGCGGTAAGGAACCTAACTCATCCAGTTCAACCCCTGCGTCCAATGTCGGTTGGGGCCAGTTTTCCGGTTGCGTGGCATAAAGAGAGCGTAAATGCGAACCGCTTGTACCCAAGCTTAAAAACCACCAAGAAGCGCCCACAGCCGAAACGATCAACACCAATATCCAGAAAAAAAGGACGCCCTTTTCATTAAAAGCTCTCTTCAACACAACAGAAAAGGCAAATGATAATTCTTTTTATTATCCTATAAACCCCCTTTCTCATTTTTAAGACATAAAAAACCACCAGGCCTGGTGGTTTTTGATATTAGAGATAACGTTAACGATTACGGCTCTTGTAACCAATCCAACGCCGCTTGCTCGTCTTCAAAGTATTGAATATCACCGGATACAAACCATTTACCCACTTTCGCCGAATACTCCTGCCACTTTTTATTGCCTAAAATGGCGATTTTTTCAAACTGATTGCGGTGCTTCATGCCCAGCCGAAAATCGTCCAAGCGGCTCGCATTTCCCAGCCCTTCCATTTCGGTTAAATCGGCTAAGGCATGAATCTTTGCTTCCTTAACCCCTTCCAGAGCGGAATCAATCATAGGGGTCATCATTTCATAATCTTCGTGCGTCAGTTTTCCTACTGCGGTCAACGCCAGAAAAAACTGCGCGCCGACCCGTTGGATGCCCAACGAAATACCGTGTTTTTGAACTGCCATCTTTGCCTCCTAAACACTGCTTTGAAATGCCTCCGAAGAGACGTCTGAACAACCATTCAAATCATACGCTTAATCACGCAAATGAAAATCCCGTTTCACACCAAATTTGCCATCCCGGAAACGGTTTGTTAGGATGAATGCCAATTTAAACACCCTAAAAAAGGCCTTATTATCGACAGCTTAATAGCTTCGCACGATCGGACGACGACTCTCGCACAGTCCTATTCGTTCCGCTCAACTCTCTTCACCGGTCCCTGGTCGATCAGCCTTTTCCAACAACACTCCTTTTCACCTTTTCCACCCCTTCGGATGTCTATGATTTTATATACCTTTCTGTTTTTTCTGTCCCTATTCTTTTTCATCGGTGTCGCCAGTTACTTCTTCTCGCGAAAAACCACCGAGGACTACCTTGTGGCCGGCAAAAGCGTCCACCCGGCTTTAGTGGGGTTGTCCGCCGTAGCCACCAATAACAGCGGTTTCATGTTCATCGGCATGATCGGCGCCACCTACTTTATGGGGCTGTCGTCCATCTGGCTGATGGTCGGCTGGATTTCGGTGACTGGCTGGTGCAGCGCCAAGCCGTCAAAGCCATTCAAACCCAGGCGCAAAACGATGAAGTCCATTCGTTCGGCGGGCTGATTCTGCATTGGATGAAAGCCCCCAGCGCACACCGGCTTCGTCAATTGATTGGCCTGTTGACCATTCTGTTCCTCACCATCTACGCGGCAGCGCAATTGAAAGCCGGCACCAAAGCCACCGAAGCCTTATTGGACTGGCCAAGGGAAACCGGCATCTTGTTGGCGGCGGTCATTATCTTCGTCTACAGTCTGGTTGGCGGCTTGCGCGCCTCAATTTGGACCGACGTGGCGCAATCCATTGTGATGCTGGGCGGGATGTTGCTAATGGTGTATTTCGGCGTGGTGTCACTGGGCAGTTTTGGCGACATTAATCATTTATTGCATGAGGTATCCAGCGACTATATGTTCTGGTTCCCGTCCGATTTAAACGCCTTTTCCGCTATCTTGTTCATTATCGGCTGGGTGTTCGGCGGCATGGGCGTCATCGGTCAACCGCATGTGGTCATCCGCTTTATGACACTGCACCCAGATCGCACGCCCAGAGAAATGCAATTTTATTACTACGGTTGGTTTACGGTGTTTTATGGCCTAACCATCATTGTCGGCTTGCTGAGCCGACTGCTGATTCCCTCCACCGACAACTTCGATGCCGAAATGGCTCTGCCGTTATTGGCGGATCAACTGATGCCGGACATGTTCGCCGGCTTGATGCTGGCCGCACTGTTTGCCGCCACCATGTCAACGGTGGATTCCCTGATTTTGTCCTGCTCCGCATCTCTGACACGGGATTTACGTAACACACCGACCAATAGTCTGATGTTGACCAAACTCGCCACCTTCACCATCCTGGTCGTCGCCGTTTCCATCGCTTTATCCAACAACCAAACCGTATTCAGCCTGGTCTTGGATGCTTGGGGGCTACTCGGCTCAGCGTTCGGTCCGTTGATTATCTGGCTGGCGTTAAAACAACGAATCAACCAGGCCTGGGCGATTTTAACCATTCTGGTCGGTATGCTGAGCTTTACGCTCATCAGTTATTTCGGCTGGTTGTCGTTTGTATACACCATCACCTTCGGCTTCCTGTTCGGGCTTGGAACCGCCTTCTTGGGATCACGTTTTATTCCGGTGGCCGCAAACAAAAACCCCGGCTAAAGCCGGGATTTAATCAGGTCAATAAGAGCGTCACCCTTTAGAAGGTGGACCACTCACCCTCATTTTCCAACGCTTTTTCCGAGTTAGAGGCCGGTTTGGTGAGAGCCGCTTCTCGGTATTGTTCGCCGGTTTACTTTCCAAAGCGGCCGGGTTAGAAGCTTTGGGTGCATTCAATGCGGTTTCCGCTTCAAGTGCCTTAGGCGTATAGCCCCAACCACTTTAAAGAAGGCCACCGCTTCACGCATTTCATTCGCCTGCTCGTTCAACTCTTCCGAAGCCGAAGCAGACTCTTCCACCAACGCCGCATTCTGCTGCGTCATCTGGTCGATATCCGTCACCACACGGTTCACTTGTTCGACACCGGTGGTTTGTTCCTGTGACGCTTTGGAGATTTCATTAATCATGCCATTCACTTGGCGAATCACTTCGGTAATCGATTCCAGGGATTGCCAGAATCTTCCGCCAGACGGCTACCGTTTTCGACACGGCTAACGCTTTCTTCGATCAAGTCTTTAATTTCCTTAGCCGCTTCCGCCGACTTTTGCGCCAAGGCACGCACTTCACCGGCGACGACCGCAAAACCACGCCCGTGGTCACCGGCACGCGCCGCTTCCACCGCCGCATTCAAGGCCAGCAAGTTGGTCTGGAAAGCGATACCGTCAATCAAGGTCACAATATCGGCAATACGATGACTGGAATCCTTAATGCCATTCATGGCTTCAATGGTTTGCTTCATCACCGTCATGCCTTGCCCGGCTTCTTCACTGGCTTGCTGCGACATGTCCGCGACCTGAATGGCATTGTCGGTGTTTTGTTTCACGGTCGAAGCCATTTGGTCCATGGTGGCCGAAGTTTCTTCCAACGCGGCGGCTTGCTGCTGAACACGCGACGACAAATCACTCGAACCTTGTGCCAACTCATTCGCGGCCGACGCCACCACTTCATTACTGTGACTGATTTGGGCAATGACTTCGCTGATTTTGGTTGAGGAGAAATGAATGGCGTCTTTCAATTCCTTCAACTGACCGTGACATTCCGTGGTAATTTCTTTGGTGAAATCGCCCTGTGCCTGCGCTTGCAGTACTTCACCGATATTGCGCATCACACTTTCCAGGTTATTCAGTGTTTCATTAATGGACGTTTTCAACTTAGCCAAATCTCCTTCCGCATCGGCCTTAACACGCCCCAAGAACTGTCCATCGACCACTTGCGCCATCACACCGTTGATTTCGGAAATCACACGATCCAGTCCCTTCACCGTGGCCATTGCACTGCTGGCAATTTCAGCAAATTCGCCTTTTACATCGGCATCGAAACCGGCTTTAAAATCGCCACCCGCCATGGCTTGCATCAATTGATTCAGTTCCGCCATTGTGCTCGAAACCTGCTCCACCGAAGTATTAACGCCCTGCTTGACGTCATTCAAGCTGCCGACAAATTCGCCGGTAATGCGCTTGGAGAAATCCCCTTCTGACAGCGCCACGACCACCACACCAGTTTGTTCGATGGCTTCATCCAAGTTTTTCAACAACTGGTTAAACGCGACCAACGCCAATCCGATTTCATCTTCGTTATTGACCGGCACCTGACGTTTGAAATTACCGTCCTGCGCAACGGCTTGCATCACGTTTTGCATTTCCTTAATCGGCTTGACCGCACTTCTTAGAATGTACATCACCATCAAGACACCGAAAATCAACCCGGCGACCAAAATCGCCGTCACTACAATTCGGGTTTCATTGGCAATTCGCATGCTTCATCACCGCTTTGACGCGCTTGCGCATCCTGATGCTCTGCAATGGCCCGCAACGCCTCTCTCAAAGCAACTCGTTTTTCGCGAGAGGATGAATCCAGCAACGTCTGTTTGGCTTGCTCTTCATAACCGTTTTTCACCCATTCGACCACCAGATTATTGACGTCAATCATATCCGTGTTTTTCGCTTCCAAATCCGCCAGCAAACGCTTCCCTTTCTCGGAATGTGTATTTTGTTTCAAATACTCGAACTGCTTAGCAACATCTTGACGGTAATTCGAAATACGCTTCATTAAATCATCACGAGACGCTTCGTCCGTAACCAATAAATACTCCCGAAAGTCCCGCTGTATACGAGGGTTAAGTGCTTGAATAGTATTCACCGCAGACAGTTTCGGTAATCGGTCACTGACGATTAAGTCTTGAGAAGTGGAAAGCCGTTGCGTTTCCCATAAGGTTGTCAGCCCAAGAATGGCTGTGAGAAGCAGCATGGCTGCGAAAGACAAAATTAATTTTGTTCGAATGGTCATAGTATCCTCAGCCTCAAAACGAGGTCAAACATTGAAAACAAGACATTCAGAGTGACGTTGGCACAGTGTGACACCACTGTTGCATTATGTTTGGCCAAGGATTATATAAGAAAT
>LZQQ01000106.1_pt1 | contig 13920 bp, 12 predicted proteins | sample 768581 | NCBI WGS metagenome assembly LZQQ01 (sample SAMN05207185, study PRJNA324510) | oil field metagenome | isolation source: sample BH-FW-20 from oil reservoir | place: India: Bombay High | collected 2015-11-25 | reverse complement strand
CCTGACAACACCTAGCCACGCAAACCATCTGCCGGCGCAGCCCGGCGGTAATGACTGACACGCAATTATTAGACGAATTTGAACGTCAGCTTCTGGCCGACAGGTGCCTGTCGTCACCGGCTGCAATCGGCCGAGGCTGTGTAAAAACGTTTTCGAGCGCGACAGGTACTCAAAACCGGACTGGAAATCGCGCATCTGGGCGAAATCCACATCTGCTGAGGTGCCGAAAAATTTCAGATTTCACGTAGACGCGCGCACTTCAATTTTGACGAAGCGTTTTTACACACTCTGGGCCAAAAGCAGGCATTAGATGTGACCACGGCACTCGAGGTGATTCAAAACTGCTCTAGACGTTCGTCTTCAGCTGATAGCCATATGGACAGCACACACCACCCAAGGTACGGTTCATTTGCCATGGTAATACGCCATTATCAAGCGATGCCTAGAGGGATTTAGAGTGCACGTTAAAGCCATCAAGCTGATCAACTTCAAAAAATTTCGCGACGAACTTCTAGAATTCAACGACGACGTCAATATTTTCGTCGGCGACAACAATGCTGGTAAAAGCACAATCTTGGAAGCGTTAGAAATTGTGCTCAATTACAATCATCGTGGACGGCCCTTCAACGGCGAGTTCTCCCCTGATCTTTTCAATCAGGATGCCGTCACGCGGTTTCTCGCCTCTGACTTGAGCTCCAAGCACCTGCCCAGCCTTATCATCGAAGCCTACATTGACGGTGTGCCTGAGTACCGAGGCTCGAACAACAGCCTCAAGGCTGACGCCCAAGGCGTCTTGGTACAAGCCTGTTTCGACCCGTCGCTGGAGGCCGTATACGAGAGCCACCTGCTGACCAAGCCGAACATCACCAGCATTCCGATCGAATTCTATAAGGTGGAATGGCTCGATTTCGGTTGGAATCCGATAAAACCGATCGCTAAGAAGTTTAAGGCGCTGTACATCGACCCCACACGTATCCACCCAACCATGGGGAAGAACCAGTACATTTCGAGCATTCTCAACACCGCATTGGCGAAGGAAGAGCTCGTCAAGCTGACCCTCAATTATCGTGAAAACCTGCAGGTGTTTAACAACTCCGGGGAGGTCAGGACGGTCAATGCCAGCCTTGATGCGGGTCACCTTATCACCGATAGCAAGCTCACCATTGCAGCAAGTACGTTACCTGCGGGCTCCATCCAGACCGGCCTACAGCTTGAGGTCGATGATGTGCCTTTTCACCTCATCGGCAAGGGTGAACAGAGCAATGTGCAGATTAAACTGGCCATTCAGAACAAATCCCACGACATCGATCTGGTGATGATGGAAGAGCCCGAAAATCATCTATCTCACACCAATCTGAACAAGCTTGTGCACTACATCGAAACCCAGCGAGGAGACAAGCAGCTGTTCCTGACCACCCACAGCTCGTATGTGTTGAACAAGCTGAGTATCGACAAAATTTGCCTTGTGCAGTCAGGGTACAAAAGGCTGCACACGCTAGACGCTAAAGTGGTGAAGACCCTCAAGCGTCTTCCTGGCTACGACACCTTGCGGGTGGCACTGTCGGGCAAGGTCATCCTGGTCGAGGGGCCGTCGGACGAACTGGTGCTCAAGAAAATCTACCAACGAAAACACAACCGACTGCCTGAGCAGGACGGGATAGATATCATCGTGGTACGCGGTGTAGGTTTCAAGACGTTCATCGAAGTCGGTAAAGAGATCGGCACCAAGATCCATGTGCTCAGGGATAATGACGGCGACTATAACGGTAACGTTGTACAAGGACGTCTGGAATACGCTGCGTTTCCTAACATCAAGCTGTACTCGTCGATGAACGACGCCGAATTTTCGCTTGAGCCAGCGATGATTTATGCCAACGCAGTTGACATTAAAACCCTTGACGCTTTCGCAAAGGAAGTCTTGTCGACGGAAACCTTCAATATCTACAACGCAGAGGTCTCTCTGGAGGATCGAAGGGAAAATTTGATCCGTTGGTTCAAGAGCGTAAAGGGCAACGGTAAAGGCGCTCGCAAGGTCGACTCTGCGGTCAAACTGTTCGATGGCGCACTGGACTTCAAGTACCCAGCCTTTCTAGACGAGGTGCTCGATTTTGCCTAACGAACTCTGGGTCGCAGGCGCCGGATCAGGGAAAACGCACAAGATCATTACTGAAGCCATTGAGACCATCAAGGCTGGTGGACGTGTGCTTGTAGTCACCTATACAACCAATAATCAGGCAGAGTTGCGCTCTCGTTTTGTTGAGTTGTACGGTGCTAGCAGTGAGCACTTCGTCGTCAAGGGGCTGTTCTCTTTTTACCTGGAAGATATGGTGCGTCCCTATCAGAGCGAGGTATTTCCAGATCGGATCACGACTATCTCGTTCACTGAGAACAACCCTCACTTAATATCAGGTACAACCTACTACATTGAAGGCAGAGCTGAAAAATCGGAAGATGGCACGATCAATCCACTGCATTACCTGACGCCCTGCAAAACAAAGGCGTACTCCGGGTTTTTGGCAAAGCTTGCGACCCTCATTGCGAAACTATCCAAAAATGCCCCTGCCAAGCGGTTGAAGGAGATTTATCAAAGGGTCTATTTTGATGAAGTGCAGGATTTGGTCGGTTGGGACTACGACGTGATCAAATCACTCAACAAGGTCATGGTCGACTCGATCTGTTGTGTGGGCGACTTTCGACAGACAATCTACACAACGACGTTCGGCCATAAGGCTCCGCAGACGCCTCAACAGAAGGTCGATTACTTCGTCGGGAAAATGAAGTTCGAAAAGCATTCGATGCCGAAGAATCGCAGGTGCATACAAGAAATCTGCGACCTCTCCGACACGATCCACCTGGGGCTGTATGACAAGACGGTAACAGGTGTCGAGAAAGTGCCAGACGAAATATCGCATCACCATGGCACCTTCATAGTGAAACAATCTCAGGTGAGCGATTACTTGGCAGCGTTTCAGCCTCAAGTACTGCGCTGGTCGTCCACCACCGGCACTGGATACCTACCGGGTAACCTTATCTGTTATACGTTCGGTTCCTGCAAAGGCTTAGGCTTTGATCGAGTGCTTGTGATCCCGTCAGATAAACATCTGAAGTTCATTGGCGGAAATGCCAAAGTGTTCGACAAGGATAAGACGGAGGAGTCGCGAAACAAGCTATACGTCGCGATTACCCGCGCGCGCTATAGCCTGGCCTTCCTCGTCGAGGATAAGAAGGTGAAAGGGCTCCCTTACCCCATATGGGATGGCTCTGGCGCGCTCAATGCAGTGATCGAAAAGTGAGGCGGAGAGGCTGACGACTCATGTTGAGTGACGAGAAGCCGCCTCTCCCCGCGGACATTTCAGGAGCAATACCATGACGATGGCCCATGAGCGCACCCGTAGCGTTGTTCAAACACGGGACTTCCTACAGGAGCTGGCTAGGGACACGAGCCTTCCTGAAAACGTACGGTACCAAGCAAATAATCTACTTCGGCATTACCCGACAGCAGAAGCCGTCTGGTTGGCTGGTCGAGTGGAAGAGCGATCCAAGCAAGAGCTTTCCCTATTGGCCGACAAGCATGGACCTCTACATCCGGTGTTAGTCAGCTGGCTGTTAAATGATCCGATGTTTTCGGATCACGGAGCCAGCTGAGCCGGGGCGCAACACTGGCAAGAGGATCCCCCTCGTCAGGTGTTCAAGGGGCAGATGCTGGCTGTGGCCTTGATGTCCATCATGCCGTTTAAATAGGCCCCGTTTATCTCTGAGCGGCCCGAAGGGAGCCGTGCACTGGGCGTGATTGACATACCGCCGTGCCGTAACAGCTTCCCTCGTATCTATAATTGGTGGCTCAGCTAGGAGCCATCATGAGTTTGTTGCCGATTGAATCTGTTTTGCCCGCTTTAAGAGATGCCTTGTCTGCACGTAATGAAGTTGTACTTGAGGCAGCGCCGGGGGCAGGCAAAACAACGCGAGTACCAATAGCGCTGCTGGAAGAGCCTTGGCTGGCCGACCAGACTATTGTCATGCTCGAACCACGTCGACTAGCTGCCAGAGCCGCAGCTGAGCGACTGGCGAGCGAGCTGGGAGAAAGCGTTGGGCAAACAGTCGGCTATCGAATTCGCTTGGAGAGTAAGGTCGGACCACAGACTCGAATTGAAGTAGTGACTGAAGGCATTCTTACTCGTCGGCTTCAAGACGATCCTGCCTAGATGGCGTTGGGCTGCTCATATTTGATGAGTATCATCTGCGTAGTCTCGATGCCGATCTGGCGTTGGCCTTGTGTCTCAACGGCCGTGAGTTGTTGCGCGACGAACCGCCGCTGAAGGTGCTGCTGATGTCCGCCACGCTGGAAGGCGAGCGCCTGTCGCGCCTGCTGGACGAGGCGCCTGTGGTACGCAGCGAAGGTCGCATGTATCCGGTGGAGCAGCGTTGGGGGCGGCCGAGTCAGATCGGCGAGGCGCTCGAACCCCGGGTGGTACAGACCATGCTCCAGGCCCTGGCCGATGAACCTGGCAGCCTGCTGGTGTTCCTCCCCGGCCAGGCGGAGATTCGCCGCGTCGCCGAGCAGTTGGCCGAGCGCCTCGCTGGCCGGTCAGAGATCCTGCTCTGCCCGCTCCACGGTGAACTGGACCTCGCTGCCCAGCGCGCGGCCATCGAGCCGGCACCGGCGGGCAAGCGCAAGGTGGTGCTGGCCACCAACATCGCCGAGACCAGCCTGACCATCGATGGCGTGCGCGTGGTGGTGGACGCGGGCCTGGAGCGTGTACCGCGCTTCGACCCGGCCAGTGGCATGACTCGCCTGGACACCCAGCGTATTTCCCGCTCCTCCGCGACCCAGCGTGCCGGCCGTGCCGGCCGTCTGCAGCCGGGTGCCTGCTACCGGCTCTGGTCTGAGGCCCAGCATGAGCAACTGGCCGCCCACGGGAGCGCGGAAATCCTCCAGGCCGACCTTGCCGGACTGGCGTTGCAACTGGCGCGCTGGGGGATTGGTGATCCCAATGAACTGGCCTGGCTCGATCCGCCGCCCACGGCTGCCTACGCCCAGGGCCGTGACCTGCTGCAACGCCTCGGCGCACTGGCCGACGATGGCAACTTGACCCGCCATGGCCAGGCCATGGCCGAACTGCCCGCCCATCCGCGCATTGCCCACCTGCTGTTACGTGGCCACGCCCTGGGACTCGGCGGCCTGGCCTGTGACCTCGCCGCCCTACTGGGCGAGCGCGACATCCTGCGTGGTGGCGGTGCCGACCTGCACAGCCGCCTCGCCTTGCTGGCCGGTAACGACAAGGCAGCGCGTGGCGCTCGTGGCGGCGTGCAGCGTGCTCGCCAGCTGGCGCGGCAGTTCCGTTCCTACCTGCGTGGCCCGGCCAGCGAGCCGGTGGCCGATCCGGATCACCCGCGCTGGCTCGGCTGCCTGCTGGCGTTCGCCTACCCGGACCGCATTGCCCAGCAACGTCGTGCCGGAGGGGCCGATTATCGGCTGGCCAATGGCCGTGCAGCCACCTTTGGCGAGCCGGATGCGCTGATGAAGGAGCCCTGGTTGGTGATCGCCGATCTCGGTAGCCGCCAGGGCCAGCGTGAAGAGCGCATCTATCTCGCGGCCGACCTTGATCCCGCACTGTTCGACGGCCCTCTGGCCGAACAGGTAAGGTGCCAGGACCTGCTCGACTGGGAAGAGCGCGAAGGTGTGCTGCGCGCCGAACGTCAGGTGAAAGTGGGTGAGTTGGTGCTGGCCCGCGAAGCCCTTGCCGAACTGGATGACGAGGCCCGCTCGCGTGCGCTGCTCGGTCTGGTGCGACGCAAGGGGCTGGAGCTGCTGCCGTGGAGTGCGGAGCTGCGCCAGTGGCAGGCGCGGGTGGCGCTGCTGCGCCGACTGGACCTGGCCGACACGGGCAGCAGCGAATGGCCAGACCTCTCCGACGCGGCGCTTCTGGCCAGCCTGGAGGAGTGGCTGCAGCCCTGGCTGGGCAAGGTCAGCCGCCTCAGCCATTTCGCCAACCTCGACCTCGCCGGCATCCTCCATGGCCTGCTGCCCTGGCCGCTGCCGCAACGCCTCGACGAGCTGGCGCCGCGTACGCTGGAAGTGCCCTCCGGCTCGCGCATCCGCCTCGACTACAGCGACGAGATGCCGGTTCTCGCGGTGCGCCTCCAAGAGCTGTTCGGCCTCGCCGACACTCCGCGCATCGCCGGTGGCCGTCAGGGCGTCAAGCTGCACCTGCTGTCCCCGGCCCAGCGCCCGGTGCAGGTCACCCAGGACCTGGCGAGTTTCTGGCGCAATACCTACGCGGAAGTGAAGAAAGATTTACGAGGTAGGTACCCTAAGCATTACTGGCCTGAGGACCCGCTTGTGGCCCAGGCTACAGCTAGAGCTAAGCCGCGAAAATCGTAGGCTGTTGCTCAATGCGGGCGTGTGAACCGGAACCCAGTGTTGCCTCGAGAGCAACGCAGGTTGGCTCTCTGTTGAGTGTGCCAGTCAACCGGCGTACTAGGGCCGTGCGAGTTTTACCGTATTGCCATTCGTAGAGTCGACGTGCCCGTTTTTTGCAGATTTCGGCCCTTTGTAAATGTGTGCTCCGGAACTTAAGCGACGGTTCACCCTTGACACCCTAGTGGAGGATCATAGATGTCGTGGACTTTGGCGGCATCGACCATGCATTCCTGGTTGATCACAACGGCCAAGTGATCTTCAGCCTTGACAAGGGTCAGGTGATGACGAACCTCAAGGACATCTATCCGGACAGAGCCCTACGGATTGAGTCGGGCATTCAGGATGCCACCTTGCACGGGCAGGAGCGGATTGTCTCTTTCGCCCCAGTGAACGACCGGTAAACGTCGTCGTCATTAGACACGCGCTTTATGGACGCTTCGGCAGTGAAGCGAGTTGTATCGCAACATTCAAAGGTGGTTATGCCAATGCTCCCAGCTTTTGACTGACTCCGTATTCTCTTCCTCTTCCTCTTCCTTTGTCTCTTTCTTGAGATCTTCTTGCCGAAGTTGCTTTAGCTTCTCCAGTTCACGCACGTACTCGTCAACTGGCATACCATTTTTTAATGCGTTCAGAAGTAGCTCCTCGGCCTGGTCATATATACGGTTAGTCCTGATTATATGGGCAGATGAAACGATGTCTTCGTATCCATCAAGTTTGGCGAATGCAAGATGAATATACCGTTCTACCGAGAGGGGATCTTTGTGGCCAGTCCACAGCATGACGTCGTAAAGAAACTTTTTGCTATTAAGCAGGGCGCTTCTGAAGTCGTCCTTTTGCTTGAACTTGTGTCTTTTGATTAGGAGTACGAAAAGATTGGTGATGAAAGCATGGCGGAACATGTGCGCACAGACTTTTTCTTCGATGCCGGCGTGACTTCTAAGTTGAATCATTTCATTCGTAATACTGCAGGCACCGAGCGGCTTACCAGTCTTTTCTTGAACAAAGAGTCTGTCGTGATCCGTGTCCTTGAAGTTGCGAAGAGATATTCTGCGGGCAAACTGAATATATTTCTTAGCTTCGCTTAGTACACTCTTGAAATCGGGATAAAACGCTCGGAATAGGTTCCACGTTTCAAGGTTCGCAGACGTAGCAATGGGAACGACATGTTCATGGCATTACGTATGTCCGAAACGGTAATTTCAATTATCTCGCTGCGTCGAGCGCCCGTATGCTCAAGCAAGGAAATCACCAGATTCCGTCGAAGTTGAAGGTGTCTCGATGGGTGGATTTTGTTTGCTGAATCTCGCAAAAGCTTTATATGTTCGCTCGGGATCGGATCGCGCGTGTGGTAGCGCGTTCCAGATACATGAAGAGAGTGGTGATGCAGATAACTCCGCTTTATCGTTCTTCCTGAGCGCGTTGTGATAGTAAATGTTTTCATTACGGCGCGGATGGTTCCATTCTCTGATACAAATGCATCGTCGCCATAAAGACGTCCTACGAATTGCAAAAAATCTAGACAGATCCTACCAATTGCTAGGAGTGTAGTTTCGGTGCGCCTATTTACAGTGGGATCGTTGACAGATCGCTCCTTTCTTAATTCGTCAATGAAGTCTGAGAACTGTTGGTCAGACAGTCCTATAAAGTCAGTTCGGTATCTGAAGCAGTAGCGAACTAGTGGGCTTATTTTGGATGCATACTCCCCAATGCTTCCGCCTTTACCGCCGTGCCTTGATAGGCCTTTTCCACCTCGGCCAGGGCGGTCACGTAGTGCGAGCATGTAGAGATTTGCGACGTTATTGGGCGTGCCATCAGGCCAACAGCAAAACGGCAGGCCAGAACCATCTTTTGTTATAGTACTTCCATGCGCATGGTAGCTAAAGAGTGTTAGCTCTTTAAGTGGTTTAAATAGTTGTTGGCGAAGGTGGTTTGTCACTTGCGATACTCCTCCAGTCGCGTAACTCGCCCGTCTCCGGAAGAAGGGGAGGGGGGGGTGGCTGTTCTGGAGGGAGGCTCAGTAGAGCAGTAAGTGCCTGAACGGCATCGCTTGCCCGCTTTTCAAGTAGAGCGGGATCTAGATTGCTACGTATATTTCTTAACTCGTTAATTGCCAGGCTTAATCCCTGGAGGAGGACCATGTTGGCGCAGCGCTGCTTATCAAGTCTCTCCTCTAGTTCAGTTACTAGTCGCGAAAGTCCGGACTTAGTGCGTTTTGTTGAAGTGGCCTCTTTGCTGCCATTGACCTTCTCAATGGCCCTCAATGCCGCTAGGCGGAGGGTATCAAGTTCCTTAAATCCTCCCTTGAACTGTAAGTTGGCGTGAGATTTTAAAGTGTTGATGCTCATTGGGGATTTTGACTTTATAGCCCCTGAGTCCTCGAAATTGAATTCGAGCTTGGCTAGCGCTCCTTGGCTTCTGAGAGCCTTTAGAATGTTCTCGTTTTTGGAAAAATAGTCAGGATTACGGTAGATTAGCTTTAAAAGTTCACTGGTTATTAATGTGGCGCTAGCATGTGGCTCTAGGTCGGAGATTTTTTTCATTTAGTCTGTGCTCTGAATTTTTACTACCACGCGCATATGTTGGCCGGTTTCGTCTGTGAAAAACTCTGGCTCAATCTGGACTTTCCCTGTCTTTATCATGTCGGTGATTGCGTCTTCAAGTTCAGCAGTGTCTACTAGAGCAAAATTATCTGTGTTGTAACGAATTTTTAGTATTTCGGCTAGATCTTCGTAAGCAGTGATATCGCCATTATGCAAGCTTTCTGCTATGAACTGAGCCTTAGCGCTACGCAAAACTGCACCATCAGTGGACTCAGTAATGTAATTCCAAACATGCTGCATGTCGGTGTGCCCGAGCATCCACTGCAGTGTCTCCAGTCCTCCAAAACTGCTCGAGTGGAAGAATACCATGGAGAAAAAGCGTCGAAGTTGATGTTGTCGGATATAGTACCTTTCTCCTTTTGAATTTAGTGGTAGTTCGAAATAATCGCACAACAAGTCTAGGTTTCTATTGTAGGCATACATTGTTTGCTGACTAAGCCCGGCATTTCCGAGGAGTCCGGGGGGGCAAAGAGGCTAGTCATTTCAGTTATGAATCCGCTTTTTAAAAGTCTCTGCTGCATGGAAATTAAGTTTTTAATCATTTTTACGGCAATGGGTTCGATTGGGCGTGCTTGGCGTTGTCTTATGCCGAACAGGTTGGATGTGCTTTTTCTATTTAAGAAGATCAACCATCTTTCGCTTTTATCTAGCATCAGTCGAGTGCAAATCGAGCATTTCTCCTATTCGGCGAGCCATGATTGTTCCAACTACCATCTGGACACATCCAATATAGATGCGTAAGCACTCAATCAGTCCCACATTATTTCTGAGTTCTATGAAGTAATTTGACTGCTTTCTCAGTGCGCCGTGCCTAATAGACACCGTTTGACATACAAGCCCAAGCTTCCTAATTCCCATGTCGATAAGCTCAGGGGGCATAATGTCTTGTAACTCTCCATTGGTAAGTTGCGTAGGGGCAATTCCATTGAGGTTGCAATGCTCTGCCATGCGGCAGAAACCTTCTATTAGAAGTTCTCCATACTTGAAATGGTACTCGATTGATTTTCTGAAGGCGTCTCTCACTATTGGGTACGGCAGCGTCCGAAACCGAGCAGCTTCAGAGAGTGATGGTTCATAATCAAGTATCTGCTTCAGCTCTGATACTTCGGGAGCTGGAAGCCCAATTTCATGAAGAATTCCAAGGTTGTATGTTAAAAATCTGTAGGCGCGAAATGGACCGGATGTCATTGCTTCATGGTCACCTGTCCTGACCGATGAACCGGGATACTCTCTCGATATTATTTCTCTCTCATTATCAGTATAGAATTCTAATGAGCTTAATGTTTTTAGTTTTAGATGCCCGCCTTTCAGTGTGTTGGCATAAAGCGATTTCGCTAGCTGCAAGGTGTTAGGGGTGCGGACTCCAGCAGTTGATCTTTTTTTATAATATCCATGCAAATGCAAGGCAGCTCTTGCATAAGGTATTAAATCAAAAGGTATTTCCAGGTGATGCTCATCTAGTTGTTCGTCAGTCACAATGCGCATTCGTGGATATTGATCTAGAATGCTATCGAGTTCGATAGAACTGGAAGTGTTTATTAAGCTTAAACAAAATTTGCTGATAGTCTTGGTCCACTCGTAAACCGACTCTTCCGAACCGTTGACGCTTGAGAAGACGTCTAGCATTCTCTTCATGTGATGGCTGTTGATTCCAGCCAATCCGAATCTGGATAGCTGATATTCTTTTGCATTCAGAAGAATGTAATCGGCAACGTGAATGGCCCTGTTAAACATCGTCATCTGTGCGGCTAGTGAACCTAATTCGATCGCCGATCCTCGAACAGAACGTGTAGATGTTGTTAAAAAATACTTTAGCCCGTCTAGTAATGGCTTGTTTTTTGGGCAAGCAGAGAAGTTTCGTCGTCTAATGTAATGTCCCAGTTGATCGTGTTGGGGGTCGCAAAATTGAAATCATATTTCCATATGTGCAAGTCGAAATCACTCAGCAACCAACTTGATTTTTTGTATTCTGTCCTAGGGTCGGTGTAGAACGCTTTTAGGAAGTCTAGCTCTGCTGGTAATTCAACATTCATATATCAACTTCTCCATTCTGCGGGGGTTACACCTCTGCTCGGCGACATAAAGGTGGTCTTTCAGTAGTGCGTCATTATCCCTTCTGATCTCGGCAACAACGGCCTTCGTTAGATCTGCCCAGTATCGTGCTACTCCTGTCACTTCTTCGGGTCGTTCCGCTGTAGCCACTGCTTTCTCTAATGATACGAGGGCGGTCATTATCCCTGGATCCACTGAGATGTAGACCTCTGAGTACTGATTCGCTGAATAGGGTTCAGTTGTTTGAGTGTTCTCCGGGTTGACCAGGTGGTCAGGGATGTCTTTTAGTGCATGGTTCTTAAGAAATAGATTTAACTCTTCCATTGTCTCGAAGTCTGCGGCCTCTATGAGGAAGCTGCTATCTTTCATCGCGTCACAGATTAAGCCGCGCTGAAAAATTCTTATCCAGCGGGCTTGGAAGAAGGCTAGTATTGACTCCGGCAGGTAGTGAGAAAGTTGCAGGCAGTCGTGGTTTGCGTGGCCGAGCGCTTTGGACATGGCTTCGACGCTTTGGGTTTTTAAATATACCTCTACCCCACATGAGGCTCGAAGACTAGAAAGGGTGACTCGAGATAAGAAATTTTTTAGTTCAGTACCCCTCAAGGAAGTATGATTTGAAAATTGTTGTGCAAGTCGTTCAAAAATCCGTGTGTGTTTATCGAATAGCGCTTTGTTCCAAGTCGGAATTACAGCGCTCCGCGGGTGACCGAAACCCTTCCCGCAGGTCAGGAATAACTCCTTCCATCGGCTGTCGCCAATTCCCTTGAGATATTTTCTTAACGGTGCTGTGATCTTTATTACTTCGAAGATTCGCTTTGTTGAGTTCGCGTTTAGTTGTATTTTCTGCTCGCTTAGCTTTCCACCTCTTCTATCCTTGAAGCCGACCAACTGATACCCGGTGTCGGTTTTCACAAAGCCGGATCTTCTACCTTTGTCGTCATACAAACGAAAATTCTTAAGGAAAGATTCTGTGATCTCATTGTGCTCTGCTACCAGTAAGCATTGGTAGGGATAAAGAGTGCCAGCAGCCGGAAGTCCAAGTATATTTGCGACATCAGCAGATAATATGGTGTATCCGTATTGGTGTTCGAAGTCCATGCGCGAGGATGGAAAGCCGTTGCTTTGAAAAATCGCGCAAATTGATTCGTGATCGTAACTCCGACGCTGCCAGCCTTTTCGAGGTTTGATTTCCGAGGAGTTTATCCGTGTGGTTGCGAGTATACGAAGTTGGACTCTCGAGTAAAGTTCATTGGCTTGTTCTGTTGCCCAGGATTTTACGGTTTCGATGTCTTTGTGGATACTTTTGAATAATATTTCTATTGCCTCGTTATCAGTTATTTCGAGAGGGACTCTAGTGATAAGTTTTTCATGGATTTCCACCCCCTCATCAGACACGGACACTCTTGTTTGCGCTCTGTGTTGTTTGGGGCGGATGGGCCGTGGTAGTCCATCCCCAAAAGGGGTTGCCCAAACTCCTGATTGTATAAAGGCCTCTTCGCAGTTCGATATGAACCTGTTCCACGTTTTTATCTGGGTTGGTATATTTAGATTTTCTCTATATGCGGTTAAGAAGTGCTCCTTCATGAAGTGCAAAAAGAATGATTTTATATTTTCTGGGTTTTGGAAGGTTGTAGTTGGCCACTCCAAAGAGTTCTTCGATAAATAGCTGGCCAGCTTGTTGCACAATGTGGTGTTGCATCTTGCTTGCTTGGCCGAAAAAGTCTTCCATGTCCGGTAGTACTCTTCTGTAAACTCAGGGCCATGGGAGTGCCATAGTTCTCCCAGCGCGAGAAAACTTGGTACTCCTTTTAGGGAGTCGACTTGCCATCCGTTCCAATAGCGCAAGGCCAATGGGTTCAATTTTTTCTGCTGGGAATCCCAGAGTTCTTTCCCTTCTTCGAGGTCGGCCATCAAATAGTCGAAATTGGGCATGCCTGGAATTTCGTCGCGCAGACTTGTAAGTGTTTCTACGAAACGTCGAGCCCAGCGAATCCGAACAGGCTCTTTGCTATCGGCCAAAGTTCTTGATCGCAATGCACCGACAAAACCGATGATGATCGGCTCGCAGCTTCGACTCGACAGATGGACGTAGGAGAGTTCTGCCTCGATGAGTTGGAGGTAGCACTCGAGCAGCTTCAGCGGAACGTTAATCAACTCCGACGACGCGTGGGTTTGAAAGGCCTTGGCTAGGGGCTCCGAAATTTTTCGGAATGGATAGTTGGGTAAGAACAGGGTGCTGCTGATGATTGTCAACGAATTCTTGTCCTTGCTTTGGGGTGGAAGATCCCGTATTTGCTGGGTTTAGGTATCTAATGATAAATCCATGCGAATGGCAAAATGCGTGAACGCAGCCTGGACGCCGACCTGGCCCTGGCCCTGACGCTGAACGCCCGCGGCCTGCTGCGCGACGAGCCGCTGAAGGTCTTGCTGATGTCCGCCACGCTGGAGGGCGAGCGCCTGTCGCGGCTGCTGGACGAGGCGCCGGTGGTGCGCAGCGAGGGGCGCATGCACCCGGTGGAGATCCGCTGGGGCGCGCCCTTCCAGCCGGGCGAGCGGATCGAGCCGCGGGTGGTGCAGACGATCCTGCAGGCGCTGGCCGGCGAGCCCGGCAGCCTGCTGGTGTTCCTCCCCGGCCAGGCCGAGATCCGCCGCGTGCACGAAGCGCTGGAGGACACGCTCGGCACTCGCGCCGACCTCCATGCTCTGCCCGCTGCACGGCGAGCTGGCGCTGGAGGCCCAGCGCGCGGCGATCCAGCCCGCCCCGGACGGACGCGCAAGGTGGTGCTGGCACCAACATCGCCGAGACCAGCCTGACCTCGAGGGCGTGCGCGTGGTGGTCGACGCCGG
>LZQQ01000105.1_pt1 | contig 14038 bp, 20 predicted proteins | sample 768581 | NCBI WGS metagenome assembly LZQQ01 (sample SAMN05207185, study PRJNA324510) | oil field metagenome | isolation source: sample BH-FW-20 from oil reservoir | place: India: Bombay High | collected 2015-11-25 | reverse complement strand
TGATGGAATCCTTTGTCAAAGACGGGCGCATTTCGCGCCCGGAAATCACTGATGCCGCTATGTCGCAACGTGCTGAATGCGTGATGTTGAATAAAGGTCCGTACATTACCGAGGCGGTACGATTATTGAGTGACGTATTGCAAAAAATGGAATCTCAGCAGTTCAAAAGTCATACCCATATGGATGTCTTGCAGCTATGAACTGCGTTCGGTGATTCAGGTACTTGGCGATAAGGCTTGGCGGCTGACAGGTTCAAGAAGCTGGTCAAAGAGTAAATTAGTTTATTTTATTCTTGTACTTCAGTCTTTTATTGGACGCGGGAGCCGAAAAACAGGACAATTTCCTTTATTTTTTAAAGCCTATTCTATGCCGAACTTTTTCGCCTGATCAACCAGCATTTGTATTGGCTGATGCTATTGGGAATTTTGTTGCTTTCCCCGGTAGTCTATATGCTTTACGCATGGCAGGTCGACGAGGCGCGCAATCAGGAATTCCAATTCTATCAATCGTCCCTGATTGAAAAAGTCGATGTCTTGATCAAAGAAAAGCAAAACACCACCCAAGCGTTGGCCGTGGCGATGACCTCGCCGCCGAATTTTAAAAATGCTTTGCTCAACGGTGACCCGGATTTACAGAAAAAGCTGGCTCATTACACCCATCAGTTAAAGACCCTGACCAAATACAAAGGGGTGTGGATTCAGTTGGTGGACAAAAACGGTGTGAGTTTGGCGCGGAGTTGGACCACCAAAAAAGGCGACAACCTGACTCCGGTGCGAAAAGACATCGCTTCCATGATTGAAAACCCACGCCGGATCAATAATTTCAGTGTCGGAAAGTTTGCTTTGACGTTTAAATCCATGGTGCCGATTTTCGATGATAACGACCGGTTTTTGGGGATGGTGGATGTGATTTCGCAAATCGACTCCATCGACCAGGCCTTGTCGGAAATGAGTCATGTCCATTCGGTGGTGCTGGTGGATAAACGTTATCGTAAGCAATTGACCAACGCCTTTACGGGCAAATTCATCGACGATTATTATGTGGCGAATATCGATGCCACCGAACCGGATATCGCTTTGATTGAACGTTACGGGGTCGAGCGTGCGTTTAAACACTCCGGTTATATGGTGTTTGACGGTTATCTGGTGGTGACTCGTCATATTTCCGATCTCAGCGGCCAACCGATGGCGACCTGGGTCACCTTGAAGCCGTTGGACAGCTTTGAATTCATCCACGTGTACGATACCCAGAAGCAGTTCATCGTTATGACGCTGTTCATCGTGCTGTTGCTGATTTTCCTGCTGGCGATGATGTATTTCAAGCGTCAGGCCGAGCTGGAAAAAACGCTTTTTCTTCGAGGTGTTCGATACGTCGACGGAAATCGTGTATGTCTCGAACCATCGCCGCATTCTGTTCGCCAACCGTCGGTTTTTCGAATTCTTCGATACCTTTCAGAACGTCGAGGAATTTCATCAGTCGTATCATTGCATCTGCGAGCTGTTCGTGCCGGAAGAGAGCTATTTGCGGCGCTATATGGACGGCACCTACTGGTTTGATTATGTGGTGGAAAACAAGGATAAATCGCACTACGCCAAGATTCGATGGCACGACCGGGATTACATTTTTTGGTCAAAGCCACGGATATTTCGTCGCATTTCGGAACCGATTACGTCAGTGTGCTGATGACCGACATCACCGAAGAAGAACATTATAAGAGCCGCTTGGAACACTTGATTGTGCACGATGAATTGACCGGTGTACACAATCGGCATTATTTCAATCAATACCTTCAGAAAGTCATGACGGAACGTCCGAATCCTTTCTGTATGGTCTTCCTGGATGTCGACCACTTCAAACAGGTGAACGATGCCCACGGTCACGATATGGGCGATAAGGTGCTGGTGGAAGTGGCGCAAACCCTGAAAAGTCTGCTGCGTGCCCGGGACGAAGTCTGCCGGGTCGGTGGCGAAGAATTCGCCGTCATGCTGCCGGACACCCAGTTGGAAAGCGCCTTGATTCTGGCGGAACGCTATCGTGAAGCGTGGCGGATTTGGCGGTCGACAAAGGGCGGCTTTCGGTCACCATCAGTCTCGGGGTGGTGCAGCTTCAAGCCGATGACAGCCTGCAAAGCTTCTATAAACGCGCCGACCGAGCGCTGTACCTGGCCAAGCAGCAAGGCCGTAACCGGGTGGAAATCGACCGCACCCTGTAACCTCCCTTTCGTCCGAAAACCACCAGGCCTGGTGGTTTTTCGCTGGATTCCGCTTCCGGTCTTTATCGGTTTTTTATCGCGTTTTTTGGTATGATTTGCGGCAGATTCGAATTTAATTGTATGGAGTATCGCCGTGAGCGTTTTACCAAATCATTTGAAGTATGCGGAGTCGCATGAATGGGTGTATATCAATGAATCCGGTGAAGCCGTTGTCGGTATCACCGATTTCGCTCAGGAGTCGTTGGGCGATTTGATGGCGGCGCACCTGCCGGAAGTCGGTACCGACATTTCCCAGGGCGAAGAAATCATGTCGTTGGAATCGGTGAAGGCCGCTTCCGATATCTTTGCGCCTTTGAGCGGTGAAATCGTCGAGGTGAATACCGAATTGGAAGACGAGCCGGAACTGGTCAACGACGAACCTTACGATGGCGGCTGGCTGTTCAAAATCGCCCCGCACGATGCGTCCGAATTGGACAACCTTCTATCGGACCAAGACTATCAAGCGATGATCGACCAGTAAGTCGACGTTCGTCGCATTATTTCAAAAGGGCATAAAGCCTCGCGGCCGTTGCGCTGCGGGCTCGATGCCCTTTTTGTTTAGGGCACCACATTCACTTAAGGAAACACTATGACCGAAGCGGTTTTAAGACTGAAAAAGAACGAAGAAAAACGTCTCAAACAAGGCCATCTGTGGATTTTCAGTAACGAGGTCGATACGCAGGTCTCACCGTTGAAAAACTTCGAACCCGGGCAGGTGGTGACGGTGGAAGCCGCCAACGGAAAAGCCATCGGTGTGGCCTACATCAATCCGAATACCTTGATTTGCGGGCGTCTGTTGAGCCGTAACCCGAAAGTAATCGTTCAATCAGGCGTTTTTGAAAAACGCATTCAAGCCGCGCAAGCTCTGCGTGAACTGAATTACGATGCGCCTTATTATCGTTTGGTCTTTGGTGAATCCGACGGTTTGCCGGGCTTGGTCATCGACCGTTTTGGCGACGTTTTCGTGGCGCAAATCACCACGCGGGTATGGAAGCCATGAAAGACGAACTGGTGCAAACCATCGAGAACCTGTATCACCCCCAGGCGTTGGTGTTGCGTAACGATACCGGCAGTCGTGAACTGGAAGGTCTGCCGCTGTACACCGAAGTGGCCATCGGAACCTTACCGGAATCCATTCAGATGCAAGAAACGGCGCCCGTTTTGTGATTCCCGCCGAAGACGGTCAGAAGACCGGCTGGTTTTACGACCACCGTTCGGCGCGTTCACGCTTGCAGTCATTGGTGAAAGGCAAGACGGTGCTGGACGTGTTCAGTTATTTGGGCGGCTGGGGCGTGGAAGCGGCCGTGGCGGGTGCTTCGGAAGTTACCTGTGTGGATGCCTCGGCCTTTGCGCTGGACGGTTTGGAACAAAACGCCGTGCTGAACGAGGTGATTGATCGTGTCATCACCGTCGAAGGCAATGCGTTTGATGTGTTGAAAGCCTTGCTGACCGAAGCGCATAAATACGACGTGGTCATCGTCGATCCTCCGGCGTTCGTCAAACGCAAGAAAGATTTCAAGGCCGGTTCGGAAGGCTATCGCCGCATCAATGAATTGGCTATGCGTTTATTGAACACCGATGGGATTCTGGTGTCGGCTTCCTGTTCGCATCATATGAGTCGTGACGCTTTACTGAATCAAATTCAGCAAGCCAGTCGTCATGTCGACCGTCAAATCCAGTTGTTCGACCAATGTCATCAGGCGCCCGATCATCCGGTGCATCCGGCGATTCCGGAAACCGAATACCTCAAGTCCTTCTTCTTTAAAGTCGGCAAAAGCTGGTAAGACGGAGTCCTATGATGAAACCCGCCTTGTCCATTCAACAGAAACAGTTGGCCAAACACTGTTATTGGGATATCGATGCCCAAGTGCTTTGGGTGGATGGGCGTCAGTGGATGCCGAAAATGGGAGTTTTAGGCATTCCCGGCTGGGACAATATGATGGTCGGTTCCGAGCTGGTGCCGGACTATCCTGACGACTTGGCCGTTTTGAGCTGGCCGGATTACGGTCAACTCGGCGCCTGGCGAAAACAGATTCCCAATTGGGTCAAAGACAGTTGTGCCTTGTTCCCGACCCATCAATTGGCGCTGTTGCATTATGTGGGGCGCTATCCGCAATTGCTGGAGCTATTGGACCATTCCCCGATGCTGGCGTGGCGACTGGTTGCCTCCGGGTTGCCGGAGGCGGAAATCGTTGCATTGTTGAACGATAAACGTACTCAGATGGTGGCGGAAATCGGCTGGCCGGGCAAGCAGGAACCGTGCAGTTTCTACGCAAGTTGCGCTTACGGTATGTGACCGAAGAAATTTCCGATTTTGTGGAAGTCTGCGTGATGGATGAAGACCGTTTGGAGGGCTTGCAAACCTTGCCAAGGGTGAATTCCATGGCCTTGTCCTTGGCGGCGCGCTTTCCGCAACTGATTGGTTCCCGCTTGCATCGTTCCCTGGCGCAATTGCCGTGTCGGCCGATGCAATGCCAAAGCCTGATTGCCCAGTTGGAGGATGTTTATCGCGCGGCCGAATGGTTACACGTATCGGCGTCCGAATTGGATGCCATCGGTGCTTGTCGTTATCTGGTGGATGTGGAGAAAATCTACCAGGCCTGGTGGTTTTCCGAATCCGCATCGCACGCGTTGCCGCCGGAGGACTTGTGCAGTCATCCGGTGCGTTTGACGCAAAAAGCCGAATGGGAGGCCTTGAGTCATTTGCAGAAACATTACTGGTTGACCGATTGGTCGGATTACGAAGCCGGTAAAGCCGCGTTATGGGTATGGCAGTTGCATGGTGAGTTGGTGGGCATCTTGTTGCACCTGTCCGAAACGGCGTCGAAGGGAGAAATGCCCAAGCTGGCGCGGGTGCGTCAGGGAGAAAACCAGCTGCCGACGTCCGAGCAACTCAGTGCCATTCATCTTTGGTTGCCGGGCTATGAAATCCCGGAAAACTAGCCCGGAAATTTCTTATCTTTAGACGGTAGGTAATAATTTTTCCGATCCCATCAAATCGTCGTAGGTTTCGCGCGGACGGATTTCATAAGCCTGGTCGCCGTCCACCAACACTTCGGCCGCGCGCGGGCGAGTATTGTAGTTCGAACTCATCGTGAAACCGTAGGCGCCGGATGACATGACCGCCAAGATGTCTCCAGCTTTCAAGTTCAAGCGGCGGTCTTTGCCTAAAAAGTCGCCGGTTTCGCATACCGGCCCCACGATATCCCATTCGGCTTCGTCACCGTCTTTGCGTTGTGTAACCGGCTGAATGGTCTGGTAGGACTGATACAGTGCCGGGCGAATCAGGTCATTCATGGCGGCATCGATAATGGCGAAATTCTTGTGCTCGGTCGGTTTAAGGTATTCAACTTCCGTCAGCAGAACGCCGGCGTTTCCGGCAATGGCCCGGCCCGGCTCGATAATGACTTCAATCGACGGGTCGTTCAATTTGGTGAGAATCGCCTGGATGTAATCGCGCACCGCCGGCGGCTGCTCGTCGGTGTATTGGATGCCCAAGCCGCCGCCCAAGTCCAGATGGTGCAGGTGAATGCCTTGTGCTTCCAAAGCGGTTTTCAGCTTCAAAACTCGTTCCAGCGCATCGACAAACGGGGTGATTTCAGTCAGTTGCGAACCGATGTGGCAGTCGATGCCGATGATATCGATATGAGACAGTTTTTGGGCATCGGCATAGAGTTGCGGGGAGGTGTTGATGTCCACTCCGAACTTGTTGTCTTTCAAGCCGGTCGAAATATACGGGTGGGTTTTGGCGTCGACATCCGGGTTGACGCGAATTGAAATCGGCGCAACGATGTCGAGGCGCTGCGCGACCGATTGGATGCGGTCCAACTCGGCGTGGGATTCGATATTGAAGCAGCGGATGCCGACGTCAAGGCGCGTTCGATTTCAGCTGGTTTTTTCGCCACACCGGAAAACACCACTTTGGCCGGATCGCCGCCGGCTTTCAAGACGCGTTCCAACTCGCCTTGCGAGACGATGTCGAAGCCGGAACCAGGCGTGCCAGAAGTTCAAATCGCCAGATTGGAGTTAGTCTTGGCCGCGTAGCAGACCAAATGCGGTTGGTCGCCGAAAGCGGTGTCGAACGCTTGCCAGCGTTCTTCAAAGGCTTCACGCGAGTAAACGTACAGCGGGGTCCCGTATTGCTGAGCCAGACTCTCCAGCGGGCAGCCTTCGGCATAAAGGGTGTCGTTCTGATAATGGAAAGGTTGTGGGATTTGGCTCATGGTGTTTCCTGTGTGGGTTTGGTCGATTGTTCGGTCGGTTCTGTATCCGGCGCTACGTCTGCCGCGTTGTCGGTGGCCGTCTCGGTTGTGGACGATTCCTCGGTCACTTCCTGCGGTTTTTCAGGCAGGTATAAAGGCCCTTTTTTTCCGCAGCCGGAGAGGCTGATGCTGCCAATGGCAAGCAATAGAACGCCGAATGACGCTTTGATGGCCGTTGCCCGGCGCGTCATGTGTTGAGAACCTGCATTTTGGAAGCGAAACATGGTCGGCCATCCCCGGTGTGATTAAAGGCGCTATTTTAGCCTATCCGTACCGCAAATGAAAAACATTGCATCTTGCGCCGGAAAGTTGGCGGAGCAGGCGCGGGTTTGGGTAAAATATCGACAATCAACGGACGTGAACAGGGAATGAGGAACTCGAATGCCGGAAGGAAAACCACCCATTATCATTGAACCCTGCCAAGGAACCGCCAACGCCAGCGTGATTTGGCTGCATGGTCTGGGAGCCGACGGCCATGACTTTGAAGGGTTGTTGCCGCACCTGGGGTTACCGGAAGACCATGGCATTCGTTTTGTGTTTCCGAATGCTCCGGTGCAGCAGGTCACCGTGAATTTGGGGGAACCCATGACGGCCTGGTATGACATTAAGACCATTCATCTAACGGAACAGGTTGATTGGCCGGGTATTGAGCAAAGTCTGGCCCAAGTACACGATTGGATTCGGGCGGAACAGGCGAAAGGGATTCCAAGCGAGCGCATTCTGCTGGCTGGGTTTTCGCAAGGCGGGGTGATTGTCCTGCAAGCCGGGTTGCGTTATGAAGCGCCGCTGGCCGGTATCATGGGGTTGTCGACTTATTTTCCGCATCAGGATGCGCTGGCGGATGCTTATGTCCAGCCGGATGCCTGCCCGATTTTTCTGGGGCATGGGACGGCCGATCCGATTTGCCCTTTCACTGTGGCCGAGTCGTCACGCGACGCCTTGCAAACGCTCGGGCGGGCGGTGGAGTGGCACGTCTATCCGGGGATGCCGCATCAGGTGTGTGCCGAAGAAGTCCGTGATATTGCCCATTTCATTCAACGCCATTTGCTGATATAAAAATACAGTGGTCGAAAAATGACCAGGCCTGGCTAGAATCACGATTAAGCAAGCATAATAAAGGACGGCCCAAGAGTGGCGAATGTAAGACGTTTTTTTCGATACGATGTGGAGATTCCGCTGTATTTTGAAACAGTGGATGTGCAGGGCCGTCATTTGCGCGTGAACCGCGATAAGTTGATTAAACGTCAGGAGGCGTTTCATCTTGAAGAACTGGATCATGACATTCGGGAGTTGTTGAGCGAGGCTTTTTCGCGACATCCGATGCGTTACGGATTTTCCACATGCTGAATCACCGCATCGATTACATGGCCTGGTTGCTGGACGACATCATCGAAGGGCACGATCCGCGTTTACGCCACGACTATAAGTTCCGGTTACGCGAAGACCGCAAAATCACCCCGCCGGAAGTCAGTAACGTTTCCAAGGTCGGCCCGTTGATCGAGGGCTTTTACCTGCAGGTCAGCGATCACCTTCATGAGTTGATTGAGTCGGTGCAGAACAGCATCGACGGTAAAATTTTCCTGTTTCCGCGTAAAATCAAACCGAACTTCGACGAGACCGACTACGTATCCAATTTAGGTGAATTAAGCGAACGCGGCATTTTGCCCGCCAAAGCACTGGAATTATTGATTCAAAAACTCAATTTTTACGAAACCGTTTTCGCCCGCTTGAAAGAGGCTTATCATTCGATTTCCGACCCGGGTTCCTGGCCGGTGATGCCGGTCAATATCAGTGCGGGCGGTTTCAGTTTCAATACCAACGAGACCTTCGAAAAGTTCGCGCACATGAATATTTTCATGCAATTGGACGATAATATTTTGGTGTGCCGCGGCAAAATCGTATTGAATAAGGCGCTGAAAAACAGCGAGTTTGCCTATAAGATCGGGGTGGAGTTCGAGTTTCTCAGTCGTGAGCACGCCGAAATCATCACGCTGTTCGAGCAGCACCGTGAACTGCAGGACGCCATGTCTTTGGCGTCAAAGAACGGCTTGGCACTGTTCTGACATTTCTCTTGATTGTTAGAGGGACCACTGATTGAATCAGAGGTTGCTAGAGCAGGCCTTTGGCTTTGGCGTGTTTGACGAACTCCATACGGACTTCCTGCACTTGTTTCAGCCAGTCGGCGAAAAAATGATAATCCTTTTCCACCAGTTGGTAGATTTCCGATAAGGGCGCGCCGGGATGGTGTAACGCAAACGCGGTGATTTCCAACAGTTTGTTGATGTGTTTGGGGCTCATTTGGGTGGTGACATCGAAATAACTTACTTTGGTGAGGATGACGGCGTCCAGAATTTCAAACCACTGTATCGGTTTCAGGTCGAAGCGATCCTGAACTTCCGGGTAAACGCCGTTCTGGCGCATGTCCAGCAGTTGACTCAGACGATAGAAATGCAGGAGGTCGGCGGCCGCGTCTCGATAAGAGGCGGGGAGGGCGTCCAAAAACCCGGCTTCGACTGCGTGATTGCGACCTGGCATAGTGTAATCAAATTCCTCTAAGCGAAGTTAAAGTGCATGCATTCTTCGATTTCGAAGCGCTGAATTTCATTTTGCAGGAAATCCTGACTCTTGCCATCCGGAAATTCAAAGTTGATGGCGACCCGTTCCTTATAAGCATCGTCGATGGTGCGGATATCGACAATATTGCCGCTGAACTGCAAGGTTTTGTCGTGGGACGGGAAATAGAAAACACATCGACTTTTTCGAAGGGCTGAAAACGCTTATTCAGTAAACCGCCAGGCCTGAGGCACTGACGTTGGCTTGTTGTAGTCGCCATTCTTGCGGGTATTGCCGCATCACATTGTCGTCGTTGATCTGGCGATAGGCTTCCAGATAGGTATCCATCAGGGAGCACAGCGAATAAATTGATTGTACCAGTGGAATTTTGGCGAATTTCTCGTTTTGAACAGCTCGATGGTTTCGTCGATTTTAAAGGCGTAGGGCAGTTGGATGTTCGCTTCGAACTGGCTGGCCGTGGAGTGGGTGATGCTGTGAATCATCGACTCCAGAAACGTCATGTATTTCTCTTCAATCATCTTGAAATAACGGTAGGTCTTCGGTGACGACTGGTGAAGCGCCTCGACCTTTTGGAAGCCTTGTTTCTTCTGATTGATCTGCACCCAGTACTTTGGATCCAGACGGGGATTGATGCCCTGGGAAAGCGACTTGGCGCACTCGCCGAAAACTCCACAAAGTCGATGACCTCGTTGAACAGCTCGGTGACCAGGACTTTCTGATCCTGGATGCGGCCCAACCAATACAAGGTGTCGCTTTTTGTTCGGCAATCAGCTTTTGGACAATCGGCGGAAAATAATCGACGCCGGTGGCATAAATTTCCCGATCCTTAATCGGAGACGACGGGGTGATGAAAAGCCGAACCGGCATGTCGATTCGGAAAAACCGTCTGGAATTGCCTTTTTGAAACCATCTGTTCATGGGAGTGGTGCTACTTCGTTTCGTTGTAGGATTATAGTTGTCCAACCTACATGCAAAGTCAATGCCAATTCCCGGAATGGGGTAAAAAATTTTTAATGGGCGGCGGGCTGGATTTCCAATGGAATCGTCAGGGATTTGTGGCGTTTGTCGGTCCAGAAGTAGTGTTTGTCGGCGTCATTGTGTCCGCAGCCTGATTGGCATTGTCCGCTGGCGCAAGCGGCCTGGGCGAAAGACTCCTTGATGTGGCCTTGGTCGATGAGGGGGCGAATCAAGCCTTCCAGCGTATCGGGGGAGATGTCAAAATGGTTCAGAATGTTTTCTTCTGTGACATTTTGGTGTGTTCGGATGTAACGTTTCAGCTCCAATAGAATCATTGGACCCCACCTTGGTTAAAATTGGGTATTAATCGAATGATACGACTTTTGGCCGATGCGTTTCAAGAGGGCGTACAGTAATAGATAACCGGCGGCAAAAATCCCCAGCCAAACACTGCTGGTAACCGGGTGCGCATTGAACGTCATGATTTGATAGAAGCTCACGGCCACGCTGTAACCGAGGAAGAGGCTCCAAACGCCGCTGTAACTGGCCCAGCGCCAGCCCAGTTCTTTTTTGATGGCGGCGAAGGTCGCCACGCACGGGAAGTACAGCAGGACCAACAGCAAATAGGCATAAGCGGCGACTTCACCGTTGAAGTGCTTGACCATCTTATCCAATGTCGTGGCGGCGATGTCCAGTTCTTCGGCCGCTTTTTCGGAATCGGAGGTGCTGGTGAGGGCTTCCAAACCAAGAGGATCGGTCAGGTCGGTGATGAATTTTTGCAGGTTTTCCGGAATCGTCTGGAAAGCGGCGGCGATTTCACCCCAGAAATCGTATTCGTCGGTGGTTTCCGCTTGCGGCACTTCGTCCATGGATTGATACAACGCATCCAGCGCACCGACCACGACTTCTTTGGCGAGAATCCCGGTCAGTAAACCGACGGTCCGCCGGCCAGTTGTCCTCATTCACGCCCAGCGGTTCGACGATGGGGGTTGCGGTTTTTGCAATGCTGCTCAAGACCGAATCCGACTGGTTTTCATGACCGAACGAGCCGTCCGTGCCCAAGCTGTTGAAGACATTAATCAGTAAAACGATGACAACGATGATTTTACCCGCGCCGAAAATAAAGCCTTTCATTTTGTTGTAGGTGTTCAGCCCGATGTTCATCAGTGACGGGCGGTGATAAGTCGGCAGTTCCATCAGCAGCGGAGCGGTTTCGCCTTGCAGCAAAGTGTGTTTCAGCAAAAGCGCGGTGACGACCGCGGCTAAGATTCCGATGAGGTACAGCGAGAACACGAGCAATGTGGCGTTATCGGCGAAGAAGGCAGTGGCAAACAGCACATAAACCGTCAAACGGGCGCTGCAAGACATAAACGGCGTCATCATAACGGTCATAATGCGAACCCGTTCGTCCGGCAAGGTGCGGCTGGCGAGCACGGCCGGAATGTTACAGCCAAAACCGACCACCAGCGGAATGAATGCTTGGCCGGATAGCCGAGGCGGCGCATGAAGCGGTCCATGATAAACGCCGCCCGTTGCATGTAACCGGTCTCTTCCAGTATCGATAAGAGCAGGAATAGGCCGCCGATGACCGGGATGAACGTCGCTACGACTTGCAAGCCGCCGCCGACACCCTGGGTCAGTAATACGGTCAGCCATTCGGGGCTGTGCAGAGCGTTCATCACTTGAGCCGGGCCATCCACGAATAAGGCTTGAGCGCCGATGTCGAAAAAGTCGATGAAGACGTTACCGATGGTAATCGACAAGGCGAAAATCAAGTACATGATGCCGAGGAAAATCGGCATGCCCAGCCAGGGGTGTAGCGCCCAATGGTCGATAATCGAGGTGGTGTCGCGGGTGAATTTGTCGGTATGGGTTTGACTGGTGTGCGCAGCCTCGTGGGCGAATTGGAAATATAAATCGGCCGCAATCAGGGCCAGTTCTTCATCGTAATGGTCTTCCAGGCGCTGCTTTTCGTCCGCGGCAAAGGTCCGTAACGAAAAGGGCGCTTTGTTCGGGTCAATCAAGTATTGCAACGCCAGCCAGCAGGACTCGGCACTGGGCTCGTCATACAAACGGTCACGGATACTGTGAACCGAGTGGTGCAGGGCATCCGGCAGGTCGAAATGCAGGGGTGTATGCTTTTCCGCCAGGCCTGGTAGTTTTTCTTCTAATTCGTCGATGCCTTGATTGTAATAGGCGGAAATCGGTAGAACCGGGCAACCGAGTTTTCGGACAAAGTGTCGATGTCAATCTCGAGATGGCTTTTCCAAGCGGTCCATGCGGTTCAACGCTACCACCACCGGCAGCCCCATGTGCAGCAGTTGTGCGGTCAGGAACAGTTGGCGTTCCAGGCAAGTGGCGTCGACCACATTGATGAGTAATCCAGGTGTTCGTGTTGCAGGAAGTCGCGCGCGACCTGTTCGTCCAGCCCTGAATGGGAGGAGTTTTCCAGGCTGTAAATGCCCGGTAGGTCGGTCAGTTGATAAGCTTCATGGCCGACTTGAAAATGACCGACTTTTTTCTCGACGGTCACACCCGGCCAGTTGCCGGTGGTCTGGTTGGCCCCGGTCAGGCGGTTGAAAAGCGTGGTTTTCCCGGAATTCGGGCTGCCGATCAACGCGATATGATGCGGCGTTGCATTCGGAAGCGGTCGTTTCATGAAAGCAGTTGAACCTGGATGTTCTTGGCGAGGCTGGCATCCAATGCAAAACGGCTACCGTCCACGGAAACAATGTAGCACTGATTGCGAATCATGCTCAGTTTCAGGTGGCTGTCGGTATGAAAGCCCAGGTTGACCAAATGCAGTTTGCAGGCCAAATCGCCGGTCAAGGCAAGGATGCGGCAGGTCTGATCCTGGCGGCAATCCGCGAGGCTGACGGTTTCCTGATTGAGCTTTGTAATTGGATTCATAAAATAAATGATAATTATTATTGATTTGGATGTGAAATCTTAACAAAAATTTCATGTTTGTCAAATGACAAAAACTTTATTTACGCTGGATTTGATACAGGGCAATTTCACCCAGCCAGTTCGGTGCGAACTTCATCGCCAAAGACGGCTGGTGTTTGCTGTTGACCACGGTTCGGGCCACGACTTCGATGTCTTTTTCTTCGCAGAGGTCTTCGAAATCGTTGAAGGTGCAGAGATGGATATTGGGTGTGTTATACCAGGGGTTCGGCAAGCTGGCGTTCTGTGGCATACGCCCGCCGAAGAACAGTTGCGCGCGGTTGCGCCAGTGCGCGAAGTTCGGGAAGGTGATAATGCTTTGTTTGCCGACGGTGAGCATTTCGTCCAGCAATAAATCCGGGCGGCTCACCACTTGCAGTGCCTGGGTCATAATGACGAAATCGAATGAGTCTTCATCGAAATAATCGCAAATATCGTGGCTGTTCAGATTGCTTTGAATGACGTTGATGCCGTTTTCAATCGCCTTGATGTTGTTTTGCGGGTCGATTTCCATGCCATAGCCGGTGATGTTATGGGTCTGTTTCAAATAGGCCAATAATTGACCTTCGCCACAGCCCAAGTCCAGCACGCGGCTGTTGGGTTCAATCCAATCGGCAATCAATTTGAATTCGGGGGAGATGTGGTCGAATGTCATGCCTGCTCCTCCGGTTTAGGCGTTTTCTGAATATCACTCAACACCCGCTTCATGTAGGTGCGGAAGACGCCTTCATAATGGTCGTTTGGCAATAAAAAGGCGTCATGGCCGTGTTGAGAGTCCACTTCGGCGTAACAGACGTCAGCATCGTTATCGAGCAGTGCCTTGACGATTTCATGTGACCTTTCCGGCGAAAATCGCCAGTCAGTGGTGAAGGAGATCACTAGAAATTTCGCCGTTGCACTGGCTAGAGCGCGGTGAGGTTGTCGTCGTATTCCGATGCCGGATCGAAATAATAAAAAGGCGTCATGGCCGTGTTGAGAGTCCACTTCGGCGTAACAGACGTCAGCATCGTTATCGAGCAGTGCCTTGACGATTTCATGTGACCTTTCC
>LZQQ01000104.1_pt1 | contig 14068 bp, 15 predicted proteins | sample 768581 | NCBI WGS metagenome assembly LZQQ01 (sample SAMN05207185, study PRJNA324510) | oil field metagenome | isolation source: sample BH-FW-20 from oil reservoir | place: India: Bombay High | collected 2015-11-25 | reverse complement strand
TCTCCAGATCGCTCGCCAGCACCGCCGGCACGTGGACGCCTGCGTCCGCGAGCAGCCCGGCGACCTTCACGAAGGGCCGGCAGTCTTCCTGCGGTGGCGAGATCATCGAGCAGCAGGAAGCCGTTCTCCAGATCGCTCGCCAGCACCGCCGGCACGTGGACGCCTGCGTCCGCGAGCAGCCCGGCGACCTTCACGAAGGGCCGGCAGTCTTCCTGCGGTGGCGGTGCATCCATCACGATCAGGCTGTGCACGCCGTCCGCCCAACGGAAATAGCGACGAAAACTGGCGTCGCTGCTGGCCGCGCTCAGCTCGCCGACCGGGACCTCGCCCCAGTCACGCTCTCGGAAAATGGCAGGTAGCTGATGCGCCAGCCAGGCTTGCAAAGCTGACAGGCGTTGGTCTTCGTGAGGCATTGGGCGTCTCCGCGGCGCTAGCCGATGGGCAGGTCATGCTTTATTATCCAGCATCTTTTTCAGCCCATCGAGAGGCCTGCAGTAAGCCGGCCGATGGCTCGCCGCAAGCACGGACCAAAGAACAAGATGGCAGTCAGATATCCCGCGTTTCGTAGAAAGTTCCCCCTCCTTGTCACTGGTAGCCTGCTTGCTCTGCAACCCGTTGCCGCTCCCTTCGCCAGCGCTGCCGAGCAGTTCGACTGCCAGCCTGGCCCAGGCGGTGGCTGGAATTGCGCGACTACCACGCCCAGCCACGCCTTGCCGCCGCGCCCGGTCGAATCCGCCGGCGTCGCCAGCTCCGCGAGCCGCACGCCGGAAGGCGAGCGCCCCGACACCAGCGCCAAGCTGGTAACCGAGAGCAAAGGACGCGCGCTGGCCTCACGCAGCCAGGACTACAGCCATCTGGACTGGGTGCCGCGCGAAAGCTCACCGCCGCGCAACTGGCCGAAACCGGCCCCTACTGCACCGGTACCTACGTCGAGCCCAACCGCCCGGGCAAGTTCGACGACACGCCGATGAGCGAGGCGCCGACCTACGTTTCGGCCAAGGCCACGCGCTACGAACAGGAACAGGAAATCGCCACCCTGGCCGGTGACGTGGTGCTGCGCCAGGGCAGCATTCAGGTCGAGGCGGACGAAGCCAGCCTGCACCAGTTGGAGAACCGCGGCGAGCTGACCGGCAACGTGCGCTTTCGCGACCGCGATGCACTGCTGGTCGGCGACCGCGCCGAGATCTTCCTCGACAGCGGCGAAGCCAAGGTGGAGAACGCTGAGTACGTCGTGCATTCCGGCAAGGTCCGCGGCAGCGCGCAGTACGCCAAGCGCGAGGAAACCGCAATCATCCGCCTGAAGGACGGCACCTACACCAGCTGCGAGCCGGGCGAGAACAGCTGGCACCTGAAGGGCAACAACGTCACGCTTAACCCGGCCACCGGCTTCGGCTCGGCCACCAACGTGACGTTGCGGGTCAAGGACGTTCCGGTGTTCTACACACCGTACATCTATTTCCCGATCGACGATCGCCGCCAGTCCGGCTTCCTCGCGCCGAGCATCGGCTCCTCCAGCGATACCGGCCTGTCGCTGCAAACGCCCTACTACTTCAACCTGGCGCCGAATTTCGACGCCACGCTCTACCCGCATCTGATGACCGATCGCGGCCTGCTGATGGGAGGTGAATTCCGCTACCTGACCCGCAGCAGTGAGGGCCAGATCGGCGCCGCCTACCTGGACGACAGCAACGACGACCGCAAACTGCAGTCGGAGTACGAAGACCAGCGCTGGATGTACAGCTGGCAGAACCGCAGCGGCCTGGATTCACGCCTGCTCGCCGAGGTGGACTACACCGACCTCAGCGATCCGTACTATTTCCAGGACTTGCATACGAATCTGGGCATCAGCCAGCCGGACTTCCTCGATCAGCGCGGCACCTTGAGCTGGCGCGGCGATACCTTTACCGCCCGCCTCAACGTGCATGCCTATGAGGCCACCCGCGTTGTCGACACCACGCCGTACGAGCGCCTGCCGCAACTGACGTTGGATGGCAAACTGCCGTTCCAGCCGGGCGGCTTGAACTTCGCCTACAAGACCGAGTTCGTCAGCTTCCAGCGCGATCTGCGCAGCGGGAACTTCATCAAGAAAGATGGCGCCCCGACCCCTTGGTATGACAACTACGTAAGCGGCCTGAACCGCGCCGAGGGTGAGCGCATCCATCTGGAACCGGGCGTCAGCTTGCCGCTGGACTGGAGCTGGGGCTTCGTCAAGCCATCAATCAAGTACGCCTATACGCAATACGATCTGGATCTGGACGGCAAAGGCTTGCGTGACCTGAATCGTCAGAATATGCAGTTCGAAGACTCACCCGACCGCGGCGTGCCGATTCTCAGCGTCGATTCCGGGCTGTATTTCGACCGCGACACCCAGTGGTTCGGCAAGGATTACCGCCAGACCCTCGAACCGCGCCTGTTCTATCTCTATGTTCCGAAAGAGGATCAGACCGATATACCCATCTTCGACACCAGCGAGACCAGCTTCAGTTACTCCTCGCTGTGGCGCGAGAATCGTTTCTCCGGCAATGACCGCATCGGTGACGCCAACCAGTTATCTCTTGGCGTGACCAATCGTTGGATCGAGTCGAGCGGTTTCGAGCGCCAGCGCTTAAGTATCGGCCAGGCGTTCTACTTCGCAGACCGCAAGGTTCAGATGCCGGGCATCGACTACCGCACCCGGAAAACCGAACAATCGTCGGTATCGCCATACGCCCTCGAGTACATGTATCGCTACAACCGCGACTGGAACTTCACCTCGACGTTCAACTGGGACCCAGACGCCAGTCGTACACGCTCCGGCAGCGCCATGTGGCACTACCAGCCGGCCGACAACCCGAACAAGATCGTCAACATCGGCTATCGCTACCGCAACGACACCATGCGTTACGACCAGGCCAGTGGTACCTGGACTTACGGCGGCGACTTTGGAACCCCCGGCCAGCCGAACTACATCAAGGACTACTACAAGATCAACCAGCATGACTTCTCGTTCATCTGGCCGGTGGTCCCGCAGTGGAGCGTCATCGGGCGCTGGCAGCACGACTACAGCCGCAGTCGCACACTGGAAGCCTTTGGCGGCTTCGAGTACGACAGCTGCTGCTGGAAGCTGCGGCTGATCAACCGCTACTGGATCGACTACGACGAAACCAGCCTCAACCCCGACCGCAACGACGAGCCGGACCGCGGCATTTTCCTGCAGATCGTCCTCAAGGGACTCGGCGGCGTAGTCGGCAATGCGACCGAAACATTCCTCGACAAAGGCATTCAAGGCTACCGTGAACGTGAAGACCAAGCTTTCTGATTACCTGCGCCCGCTCGTGGCGGGCGCCCTGCTGCTGGGCAACGCTGCACTGATTCCTCTCGCAAGCGCCGAGGTACAGCCGCTGGATCGCGTGGTCGCCATCGTCGACAACGACGTCATCATGCAGAGCCAGCTGGAACAGCGCATCCGCGAGGTCCAGCAGACCATCGACAAGCGCGGTGCCGATGCGCCGCCGATGGACGTCCTGCGTCAGCAGGTGCTCGAGCGCCTGATCACCGAGAACCTGCAGCTGCAGATCGGCGAGCGCTCGGGCATCCGTATCTCCGACGAAGAGCTCAACCAGGCGATGGGCACCATCGCCCAACGCAACAACATGACCCTCGAGCAGTTCCGCAACGCCTTGGCCAACGATGGCCTGAGCCTGGAAACGGCGCGCGAGCAGATCCGTCGCGAGATGATCATCAGCCGCGTGCGGCAACGGCGGATCGCCGAGCGCGTACAGGTTTCCGACCAGGAAGTACGCAACTTCCTAGCTTCGGACCTGGGCAAGCTCCAACTGTCCGAAGAGTACCGGTTGGCCAACATCCTCATCGCGGTGCCCGAGGGTGCCGATTCGGCCACCATCCAGGCGGCGGAGCGACGCGCCAACGAAACCTACGAGCAGCTTCAGCAAGGCGCCAACTTTGCCCAGCTGGCGGTTGCCCGCTCGGCCAGCGAAAACGCCCTGGAAGGCGGCGAGATGGGCTGGCGCAAGGCCGCCCAGCTGCCACCGCCGTTCGACAGCGACGTGCGCGAACTGGCGGTGGGTGAATTCACCCGTCCGGTACGCACACCACCGGGTTTCATCATCCTCAAACTGCTGGAAAAACGCGGCGGCGATACCCAGGTGCGCGACGAGGTGCATGTTCGCCACATTCTGATCAAGCCGGGCGCCATCCGCAGCAACGACGAGGCGCGCCTGTTGGTACAACGTCTGCGCGAGCGCATCGTCGCTGGCGAAGACTTCGCCGAACTGGCGAAGAATTTCTCGGAGGATCCGGGCTCGGCGCTCAACGGCGGCGACCTCAACTGGATCGATCCGGCCGCTCTGGTGCCGGAATTCCGTGAAGTGATGGCCAATACCGCCAGCGGCCAGCTGTCTCCGGTGTTCCAGTCGCCCTTCGGCTGGCACATCCTGGAAGTTCTGGGGCGTCGCGCCACCGACACCAGCGAAGAGTTCCGCGAGCAGCAGGCCCTTAATCTGCTGCGCAACCGTAAATACGACGACGAGCTACAGGCCTGGCTGCGCCAGATCCGCGACGAGGCGTACGTGGAAATCAAGCTCTAAGCTGATAGCCGGAAGTACCCAGGGTGATGGACCGACCGGTGCGTCACCCTTTTTTTGCGCCACTGTTTTTTCGAGGTTGCCATGCCCCTTTCGCGCCCTTTCGCCCTGACCCCCGGAGAACCTGCCGGCATCGGTCCGGACCTGTGTCTGCTGCTGGCACGTCAGGCCCAGCCACAAGCGCTTATCGCCATCGCCAGCCGGACCCTGCTGGCCGAACGCGCGGGGCAATTGGGACTGGACATCGCTCTGCTCGATGCCGCCCCGGCGCCTGGCCGAGCGCCCCGGCACCGGCCGGCAGTCTGTACGTCTGGGATACTCCACTCGCCGCGCCGGTGACGGCCGGCCAGCTGGACGCCCGGAATGGCCTCTATGTGCTGGAAACCCTGACCCGCGCCGGGCGCGGCTGCCTCGACGGCCACTTCGCCGGGATGATCACCGCGCCCGTGCACAAGGGCGTGATCAACGAGGCAGGCATCGCCTTCTCCGGTCATACCGAATTTCTCGCCGAGCTGACCCATACCGAACAGGTCGTCATGATGCTCGCCACGCGTGGTCTGCGTGTGGCACTGGTCACCACCCACCTGCCACTCAAGGAGGTCGCCGCGGCGATCACGGTCGAGCGGCTGACCCGTGTCGCGCGCATCCTGCATGCCGATCTGGTCGGCAAGTTCGGCATTGCCCGGCCGCGCATTCTGGTCTGCGGGCTCAACCCGCATGCTGGCGAGGGCGGGCACCTGGGCCGCGAGGAAATCGAGATCATCGAACCGACGCTGCAACGCCTGCGCGGCGAAGGCTGAACCTGATCGGTCCGCTGCCGGCCGATACGCTGTTCACGCCCAGGCACCTCGACCAATGCGACGCGGTGCTGGCGATGTATCACGACCAGGGCCTGCCGGTGCTCAAGTACAAGGGCTTCGGTGCCGCCGTAAATGTCACCCTCGGCCTGCCGATCGTGCGCACCTCGGTCGACCACGGCACCGCGCTGGACTTGGCCGGCACCGGCCGGATCGATACCGGCAGCCTGCAGGTGGCTCTGGAAACAGCCTACCAGATGGCCAGCCCGCGCTGAGCCGAGGCTGGCGCGCTGCAGGGGGATGTCACTTACACATTCACAGACGCCCCTGAATCCGTGCGAACCGGGCGGACCGCCTACAGCGGCACCGCCTTTCGCTGTTAAACTGCACGCCTTTGCCTTACCGTTCTCGGCTCCTGCTTGACGCTTGCAGCTTGAGGCTTGGAGCTGCCGTTATGTCCGACTACCAACACCGCGCACGCAAGCGCTTCGGCCAGAATTTCCTGCACGATGCCGGCGTCATCCATCGCATCCTGCGCGCCATCCATCCCAAGGCGGGTGAACGGCTGGTGGAGATCGGCCCCGGCCAGGGTGCACTCACCGAAGGCCTGCTCGACAGCGGCGCGCACCTGGACGTGGTCGAGCTGGACCTCGACCTGATCCCGATCCTGCAGAGCAAATTCGCCGGGCGCGACAATTTCACCCTGCACCAGGGCGATGCGCTGAAGTTCGACTTTGCCCACCTGAGCGACGAACCGGCCAGCCTGCGTATCGTCGGCAACCTGCCCTACAACATTTCCACCCCGCTGATCTTTCATCTGCTCGAGCACGCCGCTGATCCGTGACATGCACTTTATGCTGCAGAAGGAAGTGGTCGAGCGCCTGGCCGCCGAACCGGGTGGCGGTGACTGGGGTCGGCTGTCGATCATGGTGCAGTACCACTGTCGCGTGGAGCATCTGTTCAACGTCGGCCCGGGGGCGTTCAACCCGGCGCCCAAGGTCGATTCGGCCATCGTCCGTCTGGTGCCGCACGAGACGCTGCCGCATCCGGCACGCGACCACCGCCAGCTCGAGCGGGTGGTGCGCGAAGCCTTCAACCAGCGTCGCAAGACGCTGCGCAATACGCTCAAGGGTCTGCTCGACGCCGAGGCCATCGAGCCGCACAGGTCGACGGCGGCCTGCGCCCCGAACAGCTCGACCTCGCGGCATTCGTCCGCCTCTCCGATCAACTCGCGCTGCGCAGCTAGCGGCGCGCCTACCGATCGAGTCCGCCATGACCGAAGACCGCCGCTACCGCATCGACGTCAGCGTCACGCCCTGCTATCTATCCGCGCAGTCCGAGCCGGAACAAAACCGCTACGCCTTTGCCTACACCGTAACTATCGAGAATAAAGGCGAGGTGGCGGCGCAGCTGCTGTCGCGACACTGGATCATCACCGACGGCGACGGCCAGGTGCAGGAAGTGCGTGGCGCCGGCGTCGTCGGCGAGCAGCCACTGATTGCGCCTGGCGAGCACCACGTCTACACCAGTGGAACGCTGTTGCCGACCAGTGTCGGCAGCATGCAGGGCAGTTATCGGATGCTGGCCGAGGACGGGCACAGTTTCGATGCGGTCATTGCAGCGTTCCGCCTGGCCGTACCCGGAGCATTGCATTGACGACCTATGCCGTTGGTGACCTGCAAGGTTGCCTGGAGCCCCTGAAGTGCCTGCTGGAGCGCGTCGACTTCAGCCCCTCGCGCGACTGCCTGTGGCTGGCCGGTGATCTGGTCAACCGTGGCCCGCAATCGCTGGAAGCGCTGCGCTTCGTGCGCGATCTCGAGTCCTCGGCGATCACCGTGCTGGGCAATCACGACCTGCATCTGCTGGCGGTGGCGCATAACATCGAGCGTATGCGCAAATCCGATACCCTGCAGGCGATCCTCGACGCACCGGATCGCGCAGACCTGATCGACTGGCTGCGCCAGCAGAAGCTCATTCATTATGATGCCGAGCGGCACACCGCCATGGTGCACGCCGGCATCCCCCGCAATGGTCGCTGGACAAGGCCCTGCGTCGCGCCGCCGAGGTTGAGCAGGCGCTGCAGGACGACGCCCTGCTGCTGCCCTTTCTCGATGGCATGTACGGTAACCAGCCGGCGAAGTGGAACAAGGAGCTGCACGGCGTCCCGCGCCTGCGCCTGATCACCAATTACTTCACCCGCATGCGCTTCTGCAAGGCGGACGGTACCCTTGAGCTGGATGCCAAGGAAGGCGCCGACAGCGCACCCGCCGGCTACGCGCCCTGGTTCAGCCACAGCAATCGCAAGACACGCAACGTCAAGCTGATCTTCGGCCACTGGGCGGCGCTGGAAGGCCAGTGCGACGAGCCGAACGTTTTCGCGCTGGATACTGGCTGCGTCTGGGGCAACGCCATGACGCTGATGAACCTCGACAGTGGCGAGATACATCGCTGCGAATGTGAACACGGTAAACCCGCATGACAGACTTCAAACGCATCCCGCCGGAACAAGCCCAGACCATGCGCAGCAATGGCGCGGTGATCGTGGATATTCGCGACCCGCAGAGCTATGCCAATGGTCACATCAGTGGCTCACTGCATCTGGACAACCATTCGCTGCCGGACTTCATCGCCGCAGCCGATCTCGATCACCCGCTGATCGTCACCTGCTATCACGGCCATTCCAGCCAGAGCGCCGCGGCCTATCTGGTCAATCAGGGTTTTTCTGACGTCTACAGCCTCGACGGCGGTTTCGAACTCTGGCGGCATACCTACCCGGCCGATGTCGCGCGCGACGAACAAGCGTAAAAATTTATTTCCCTCCGATCGCCCGCCATCCGCGGGCTAGGCGCTATCAACAGCCGAACGGCAGCGCGGAAATCCCCTCTCCGCCCTTGATCTTGCCGAATCCGAACTATCCTTGACTTCAGGCCATCCAAATAAACGAAGCCGGGAAACGGCTGACGGAATTCAGGGTTTCGACCATTAGGTGTTCGGGGGAACTCCACTGGCCGCCACTTCGGCCGGGCTCCAGAGTGCCTGATGACGCGCCTATTCGTGCATCGATCGAGGTGAAGTCATGAGCATTTTCAGCCACTTCCAACAACGTTTCGAAGCGACCCGCCAGGAAGAATATTCGCTCCAGGAGTACCTTGATCTCTGCAAGGCGGATCCAAGGACCTATGCCAGTGCAGCCGAGCGTCTGCTGATGGCGATCGGCGAGCCCGAGCTGGTGGACACGTCGACCGACCCTCGGCTGTCGCGCATCTTCTCCAACAAGGTGATCCGCCGTTATCCGGCCTTCGAGGATTTCCATGGCATGGAGGAATGCATCGACCAGATCGTGTCCTACTTCCGCCACGCCGCACAGGGCCTGGAGGAGAAGAAGCAGATCCTCTATCTCCTCGGCCCGGTGGGTGGCGGCAAGTCGTCGCTGGCTGAAAAGCTCAAGCAGCTGATGGAGCGGGTGCCTTCTACGCGATCAAGGGCTCGCCTGTCTTCGAGTCGCCGCTCGGCCTGTTCAATCCCGCCGAGGATGCGCAGATCCTCGAAGAGGACTACGGCATTCCGCGGCGCTACCTCAACAGCATCATGTCGCCCTGGGCGACCAAGCGCCTGCAGGAGTTCGGCGGCGACATCAGCCAGTTCCGCGTGATCAAGCTCTACCCGTCGATCCTCAATCAGATTGCCGTGGCCAAGACCGAGCCGGGCGACGAGAACAACCAGGACATCTCGGCGCTGGTGGGCAAGGTTGATATCCGCAAGCTCGAGGAATTCCCGCAGAACGATGCCGACGCTACAGCTACTCGGGCGCGTTGTGCCGGGCCAACCAGGGCCTGATGGAATTCGTCGAGATGTTCAAGGCGCCGATCAAGGTGCTTCACCCGCTGCTGACCGCCACCCAAGAAGGCAACTACAACAGCACCGAGGGCCTCGGCGCGATTCCCTACAGCGGCATCCTGCTGGCCCACTCTAACGAGTCGGAATGGCACAGCTTCCGCAACAACAAGAACAACGAGGCCTTCATCGACCGTATCTACATCGTCAAGGTGCCCTATTGCCTGCGCGTCAGCGACGAGATCAGGATCTACGACAAGCTGCTGACCAACAGCTCGCTGTCGCAGGCTCACTGCGCCCCGGACACCCTGAAGATGCTCGCGCAGTTCAGCGTGCTCTCGCGTCTGAAGGAGCCGGAGAACTCCAACATCTACTCGAAGATGCGCGTCTATGACGGCGAGAACCTCAAGGACACCGATCCCAAGGCCAAGTCGATCCAGGAATACCGCGACGCCGCAGGGGTCGACGAGGGCATGAACGGGCTTTCCACCCGCTTCGCTTCAAGATCCTTTCCAAGGTCTTCAACTTCGATCCGCACGAGATCGCCGCCAACCCGGTGCACCTGCTCTACGTGCTGGAGCAGCAGATCGAGCAGGAACAGTTCCCCGCCGAGGTCAGGGAGCGCTACCTGCGCTTCATCAAGGAGTACCTGGCGCCGCGCTACGTGGAGTTCATCGGCAAGGAGATCCAGACCGCCTACCTCGAGTCCTACAGCGAGTACGGGCAGAACATCTTCGACCGCTACGTGCTGTATGCGGATTTCTGGATTCAGGATCAGGAATACCGCGATCCGGAAACCGGCGAGATCCTCAATCGCGTGGCGCTCAACGAGGAACTGGAGAAGATCGAGAAGCCGGCCGGCATCAGCAATCCGAAGGACTTCCGCAACGAGATCGTCAACTTCGTGCTGCGCGCGCGGGCCAACAACAACGGCAAGAATCCGAGCTGGCTGTCCTACGAGAAGCTGCGCGTGGTGATCGAGAAGAAGATGTTCTCCAACACCGAGGACCTGCTGCCAGTCATCAGCTTCAACGCCAAGGCGAGCAAGGAAGACCAGAAGAAGCACAACACTTCGTCGTGCGCATGGTCGAGCGTGGCTACACCGAGAAGCAGGTTCGCCTGCTGTCCGAATGGTATCTGCGGGTGCGTAAATCGCAGTAAGTGGCTGGAAGCCTGAAGCTGGAAGCATCGCGGCACGCTTCCAGCTTCAGGCCTATGGTTTCAGCCAAGCCCGGAGGGCCTATGAGCTACGTGATCGATCGTCGCCTGAATGGCAAGAACAAGAGCACGGTGAACCGCCAGCGTTTCCTGCAGCGGTACCGTGGGCATATCAAGAAGGCGGTGGAGGAAGCCGTCGGCCGGCGCTCCATCACCGACATGGAACATGGCGAGCAGATCAGCATTCCCGGCCGCGACATCGACGAGCCGGTGCTCCACCACGGCGCGGTGGGCGGCAGACGATCGTCCATCCGGGCAACAAGGAGTTCGTCGCCGGCGAACGCATCCCGCGCCCGCAGGGCGGTGGCGGCGGCCAGGGTGCCGGGCAGGCGAGCAACAGCGGCGAAGGGATGGATGACTTCGTCTTCCAGATCACCCAGGAGGAATTCCTCGACTTCATGTTCGAGGACCTGGAGCTGCCCAACCTGGTCAAGCGTCACCTCACCGGCACGGATACCTTCAAGACGGTGCGCGCCGGCATCGCCAACGAGGGCAACCCCTCCCGGATCAACATCGTGCGCACCTTGCGCTCGGCGCATGCGCGGCGCATTGCGCTGTCGGGCTCCAGCCGCGCCAAGCTACGCCAGGCGCGCGCCGAACTCGAGCGCCTCAAGCTCGAAGAGCCGGACAACCTCGGCGACATCAAGGCCTGTGAGGAAGAAATCCTGCGGCTGCGTGCGCGCATCGAACGGGTGCCGTTCCTCGACACCTTCGACCTCAAGTACAACCTGCTGGTCAAGCATCCCAACCCCAGCTCCAAGGCGGTGATGTTCTGCCTGATGGACGTCTCGGGCTCGATGACCCAGGCGACGAAAGACGTCGCCAAGCGCTTCTTCATCCTCCTCTACCTGTTCCTCAAGCGGAACTACGACAAGATAGATGTGGTGTTCATCCGCCACCACACCAGCGCCAAGGAAGTGGATGAAGAGGAGTTCTTCTACTCGCGCGAGACCGGCGGGACCATCGTCTCCAGCGCGCTGAAAATGATGCAGGAAATCATGGCCGAGCGTTATCCGGCTGCGGAGTGGAACATCTACGGCGCGCAGGCTTCGGACGGCGACAACTGGAACGACGACTCGCCGCTGTGCCGGGACATCCTGATCAACCAGATCATGCCCTTCGTGCAGTATTTCACCTACGTCGAGATCACCCCGCGCGAGCATCAGGCGCTCTGGTACGAATACAACCAGGTGTGCGAAGCCTTCCCCGAGGCTTTCGCCCAGCAGCAGCTGGTCAGTGCCGCGGACATCTACCCGGTGTTCCGCGAGCTGTTCCAACGGCGCGTCGGCGCCGGAAGAGGTGCAGCATGAAGAGACAACCCATCTCCACCGGCTCGGAATGGACCTTCGACCTGATCAGAACCTACGACCGTGAGATCGGCCGCCTCGCCGAGCGCTACGCCCTGGACACCTACCCGAACCAGATCGAGGTCATCACGGCTGAACAGATGATGGATGCCTATGCCTCGGTCGGCATGCCCATCGGCTACCACCACTGGTCGTACGGCAAGCACTTTCTCTCCACCGAGAAAGGCTATCGTCGCGGACAGATGGGCCTGGCCTATGAAATCGTGATCAATTCCGATCCCTGCATCGCTTACCTGATGGAGGAAAACACCATCTGCATGCAGGCGCTGGTGATCGCCCACGCCTGCTATGGCCACAACAGTTTCTTCAAGGGCAACTACCTGTTCCGCACCTGGACCGACGCCAGCTCGATCATCGACTACCTGGTGTTCGCCAAGCAGTACATCACCCAGTGCGAAGAGCGTCATGGCATCAATGCCGTCGAGGATCTGCTCGATTCCTGCCATGCGCTGATGAACTATGGCGTCGACCGCTACAAGCGCCCCTACCCGATTTCAGCCGAAGAAGAGCGCCGCCGCCAGGCCGAACGCGAAGAGCATCTGCAACGGCAGATCAACGACCTGTGGCGCACCATTCCACGCCTCGGCGACAAGGACGAGGAACAGGAAGCCGGCCAGCGCTTCCCGGCCGAACCGCAGGAGAACATCCTTTATTTCATCGAGAAACACGCGCCGCTGCTCGAACCCTGGCAACGCGAGATCGTGCGCATCGTGCGCAAGATCGCCCAGTACTTCTATCCGCAGCGCCAGACCCAGGTGATGAACGAAGGCTGGGCCACGTTCTGGCACTACACGCTGATGAACGATCTGTACGACGAAGGCCTGGTGACCGACGGCTTCATGATGGAGTTCCTGCAGTCACACACCAGCGTCATCTACCAGCCCGGCTTCGACAGCCCCTATTACAGCGGCATCAACCCCTACACCCTGGGCTTCGCGATGTATCAGGACATCCGCCGCATCTGCGAGAACCCCACCGAGGAGGACCGCCGCTGGTTCCCCGACATCGCCGGCAGCGACTGGCTGACCACCGTCAAGTTCGCCATGCAGAACTTCAAGGACGAGAGCTTCATCCTGCAGTTCCTCTCGCCAAAGGTGATCCGCGATCTAAAGCTGTTCAGCGTGCTCGACGATGACCGCAAGGACGAACTGCTGATTCCGGCGATTCACGACGAAAGCGGCTATCACACGATTCGCGAACTGCTCGCGGCACAGTACAACCTTGGCAACCGCGAGCCGAACGTGCAGGTCTGGAACGTCAATAGAAGAGGTGATCGCTCGCTGACGCTGCGTCACCAGCAACACGACCGCAAGCCGCTCGGCGATTCGACCAGCGATGTGCTCAAGCATCTGCATCGGCTTTGGGGCTTCGACGTTCACCTGCAATCGATGCAGGGCGAGCAGGTGGTCAACACCCAACACATGCCCCCGCGCAACAGCGAGGCGGAAGCCGAGCCACGCTTTCCCGGAATGAACTTCGCCTGAGCCGTGTCGCTCGGCACGGCGCGCCCTTCCGGAGGCGCCGTGCTCCGGTCGGGTACGCCGCCTGCCGTATGGCGGCGCTATGCCTTATCCTCCGTGCCAACGGAGGTGTTCATGCAGATCTACAAAGTCGGTGGTGCGGTACGCGACCGCCTGCTCGGAAGGCCCGTCAGCGAGATCGACTGGGTGGTCGTCGGCGCGACGGCCGAACAAATGGAAGCCTTGGGGTTTCGCCCGGTCGGCGCAGATTTCCCGGTGTTCCTGCACCCGCAAACCGGCGACGAATACGCGCTGGCCCGCACCGAGCGCAAGAGCGGCCGCGGTTACGGGGGCTTCACCTTCTTTGCCAGCCCGGATGTCACGTTGGAACAGGACCTGCTGCGCCGCGACCTGACAATCAATGCCATGGCCGAGGACGAACACGGCCAGCTCCATGACCCCTATGGCGGGCAACGGGACCTGGCCGATCGCTTGCTGCGCCATGTCTCGCCGGCCTTCGCCGAAGATCCGCTACGGGTCCTGCGTGTTGCACGTTTCGCCGCGCGCTACGCCGACCTCGGCTTTCATATCGCCAGCGAAACGCTGGAACTGATGCGCCAGCTGTCCCGCTCCGGCGAATTGCAGGCGCTGACGCCCGAGCGCAGCTGGAAGGAAATTTCCCGCGCCCTGATGGAGCCGCGACCGGACGTCTGATGCGCCAGCTGTCCCGCTCCGGCGAATTGCAGGCGCTGACGCCCGAGCGCAGCTGGAAGGAAATTTCCCGCGCCCTGATGGAGCCGCGACCGGAC
>LZQQ01000103.1_pt1 | contig 14092 bp, 19 predicted proteins | sample 768581 | NCBI WGS metagenome assembly LZQQ01 (sample SAMN05207185, study PRJNA324510) | oil field metagenome | isolation source: sample BH-FW-20 from oil reservoir | place: India: Bombay High | collected 2015-11-25 | reverse complement strand
TTCATCCCGGAAGACAACCTCAACGTGATCCTCGATCGCGTCGGTGCGGTCGATGGCGATATCGTCTTCTTCGGCGCCGACAGGGCGAAGATCGTCTCCGAGGCGCTGGGCGCGCTGCGCATCAAGCTCGGCCATGACCTCAAGCTGCTGACCTGCGACTGGGCGCCGCTTTGGGTGGTCGACTTCCCGATGTTCGAGGAGAACGACGACGGCTCGCTGTCCGCGTTGCACCATCCGTTCACATCGCCCAAATGCACGCCCGAAGAGCTGGAGGCCAACCCGGCAGCGGCCCTGTCGCGTGCCTATGACATGGTGCTCAATGGTACCGAGCTTGGCGGCGGCTCGATTCGTATCCATCGCAAGGAAATGCAGCAGGCAGTGTTCCGCATCCTCGGCATCGACGAGGCCGAACAGGAAGAGAAGTTCGGCTTCCTGCTCGATGCCCTGAAGTTCGGAGCGCCGCCGCACGGTGGTCTGGCATTCGGTCTGGATCGCCTGGTCATGCTGATGACCGGTGCGCAATCGATCCGTGAAGTCATCGCGTTCCCGAAGACGCAGAGTGCGGCGGACGTGATGACCCAGGCGCCCGGCGCCGTCGACAGCAAGGCGCTGCGCGAGCTGCACATTCGCCTGCGCGAGCAGCCGAAAGCAGAGTGATGGTCGCGCCGGGGCCCTGGCTCCGGCGCCAACAGCGTTCTAGAGAGGGAGAGATTCATGGCGGGTCATTCCAAATGGGCCAACATCAAGCACCGCAAGGGGCGCCAGGACGCCAAGCGCGGCAAGATTTTCACCAAGCTCATTCGTGAGCTGACCGTGGCGGCCAAGAGCGGTGCGATTCCGGCGGACAATCCGCGGTTGCGCCTCGCGGTGGACAAGGCGCTGACCGCCAACATGTCGCGTGACGTGATCGATCGCGCCATCGCCCGTGGCGCTGGCAACAACGACGCGGACAACGTCGTCGAATTGACCTATGAAGGTTATGCGCCCAGCGGTGTGGCGATCATCGTCGAGGCGATGACCGATAACCGCAATCGCACGGCCGCCGAAGTGCGCCATGCATTCAGCAAGCAGGGTGGCAACCTGGGCACCGACGGTTCGGTGGCCTACATGTTCGATCGCAAAGGCGTGATCAGCTACGCGCCCGGTGTCGACGAGGACAGTCTGATGGAGGCTGCGCTGGAAGCCGGCGCCGATGACGTGGTGGTCGAGGATGATGGCTCCGCTCAGGTCTACACCAGCTTCACCGAATTCCATGCCGTCAACGAGGCGCTGGCCGCAGCGGGCTTCAAGTCCGATGAGGCGGAGATCGCGATGATTCCGTCGATCTCGGCGCTGTGGCCGACCTGGAGACGGCGCAGAAGGTGCTGCGCCTGATCGATGCCCTGGAAGACCTGGACGACGTGCAGAACGTCTACCACAACGCTGAAATCTCCAACGAGATCATGGAACAGTTGGACTGAGTGGTCGCGCTGCCGGAAGCCGGAGGCACCCCCTGGGGCTTCCGGCTTCTTTGTTTGTACGGCGCCGGCCGATCATTTACGGGGCCGATGGTTCGGGAGCGCATAGCCGCTTATACTCGCCGCCTGGATGGATAGACAGTGTTGCTGAGATGACCTTGATCCTTGGTATCGACCCCGGTTCGCGTATCACCGGCTACGGTGTGGTGCGCGACACGGGCAAAGGCTGCGAGTACGTCGCTTCCGGCTGCATTCGGACCGGAGGGGGTGAGCTTCATGCGCGCTTGCAGGCTGTGTATCGGGGCATCAGTGAAGTCATCCGCCTCTATGGGCCGGTTACCATGGGCATCGAACAGGTGTTCATGGCGCGCAATGCCGATTCGGCGCTCAAGCTCGGGCAGGCGCGGGGCGCCGCGATCGTCGCCGCCGCCGAGTGTGGTCTCGAAGTCGCTGAATACACCGCGACGCAGGTCAAGCAGGCAATTGCCGGCACCGGCGGCGCAGACAAACAGCAGGTGCAGATGATGGTGATGCACCTGCTCAAGCTGATTCAGAAGCCGCAGATCGATGCGTCGGATGCCCTGGCGATCGCGCTGTGCCATGCACACCATCGACAGAGTCTCATTCCCCACGGCCTCGCCAGCGCCAAGCGTCGCGGTGGCCGTCTGCGGTTGTAGAACGTCGGCCGGTTATCGGCCGAGAACAGGAGTGCCCAAGCGTGATAGGTCGTTTGCGGGGTCAACTGGCGGAAAAACAGCCGCCGCATCTGGTGGTGGATGTCAACGGCGTCGGTTATGAAGTCGAGGTGCCGATGACCACGCTCTACCGGCTGCCGGCGGTAGGGGAAATGCTGACGCTGCATACCCATCTGGTGGTGCGTGAAGACGCCCATCTGCTCTATGGCTTCCACGAAAGGCGCGAGCGTGAGCTGTTTCGCGAGCTCATCCGGCTCAACGGGGTAGGGCCGAAACTGGCGCTGGCGTTGATGTCCGGCCTTGAAGTCGACGAGCTGGTGCGCTGTGTCCAGGCGCAGGATACCTCGGTGCTGGTGAAGATCCCGGGCGTTGGCAAGAAGACCGCCGAGCGCCTGCTGGTCGAGCTGAAAGACCGTTTCAAGGCCTGGGAGACCATGCCATCGATTGCCACGCTGGTGGTTGAACCTCGCGCCGCTGCGGCAGTCTCAAGCGCCGAGAATGATGCGGTCAGCGCGCTGATCTCCCTTGGCTTCAAGCCGCAGGAGGCCAGCCGTGCGGTATCCGCGATACGGGAAGACGGTTTGAGCAGTGAAGAGATGATCCGCCGCGCGCTCAAGGGAATGGTGTAAGCGCATGATAGAAGCCGACCGCCTGATCACCGCGAGCAGTCGTGACCGAGATGAGCAGCTCGATCGCGCCATTCGCCCGCTGCGCCTGGCCGACTACATCGGGCAGCCAACGGTTCGCGAGCAGATGGACTTGTTCATTCGTGCGGCCAAGATGCGTGGCGAAGCGCTCGATCACACCCTGATCTTTGGGCCGCCAGGTCTGGGCAAGACGACGCTGGCGAACATCGTCGCCCAGGAAATGGGCGTCTCGATCAAAAGTACTTCAGGCCCCGTGCTCGAGCGTCCCGGCGACCTGGCGGCGCTGCTCACCAATCTCGAGGCGGGCGACGTGCTGTTCGTTGACGAGATCCATCGCCTTTCCCCCATCGTCGAAGAGGTGCTCTACCCGGCGATGGAAGATTTCCAGCTCGACATCATGATTGGCGAGGGGCCTGCAGCGCGCTCGATCAAGCTCGACCTGCCTCCGTTCACTCTGGTCGGCGCGACCACTCGCGCCGGTATGCTGACCAATCCCTTGCGTGACCGCTTCGGATCGTGCAGCGCCTGGAGTTCTATTCCACCGAAGATCTGTCGACGATCGTCGGCCGTTCCGCCGGTATTCTGGGATTGCCGATCGAGCCGCAGGGGCTTTCGAGATTGCGCGGCGCGCACGCGGCACGCCGCGTATCGCCAACCGCCTGCTGAGGCGGGTGCGAGATTTCGCCGAGGTACGGGCAAGGGCGAGATCACCCGGGAAATCGCCGACCTCGCGCTGAATATGCTCGACGTGGATGAGCATGGATTCGACCATCAGGATCGGCGCCTGCTGCTGACCTGATCGAGAAGTTCGACGGCGGGCCGGTGGGGATCGACAGTCTCGCAGCGGCGATCAGTGAGGAGCGTCATACCATCGAGGACGTGCTGGAGCCCTATCTCATCCAGCAGGGCTACATCATGCGCACGCCGCGCGGGCGTGTGGTGACCCGCCATGCCTACCTTCACTTCGGCCTGAACCTGCCCAGGCGCCTGTCGGAGTCGCCTACGCCGGACCTTTTCGGTCCTGAAACGGATGGTTGAAAAAATTGTTCTTCCACCCGATTGGCAACCGATCAACTGAGCTCTAGTATGCGCGCGCAATCCGAAGCAAAGCCTTTTACGCATCGCTGCCGTGTCTATTACGAAGACACCGATGCTGGCGGTATCGTCTACTACGTCAATTACCTCAAGTTCATGGAACGGGCTCGTACCGAGCGACTGCGTGAGCTGGGTTTCGCCCAGTCGCAGCTCGTCGACGATGACCTGTTATTCGTCGTGCATTCGGTCGAGGCGCGTTACCTGTCGCCGGCCCGGCTCGACGACGAGCTGCAGGTCAGTGCCGAGGTGGTAGAGCTCAAGCGAGCCAGCCTGCGCTTTCACCAGCAGGTCAGGCGCGCAAGCGACGATGCGCTGCTGTGCGAAGGCCACGTTTGGGTCGCATGTGTGCGAGCCGAGAATCTGAAACCCCGAGCCATCCCCGAGGCACTGCGTGGCGCCTTTGGCGGTTCGGGTCTATCCCCTGCAGGAGAGTGAGCGTGGAAGCCAACGTCGACCATATGTCCATGTGGAGCCTGATCAGCAACGCCAGCTTCGTGGTGCAACTGGTCATGCTGATTCTCGTGGCTGCTTCGGTGACTTCGTGGATCCTGATCTTTCAGCGCGGCAACCTGTTGCGTGCGGCGAAGCGGTCGCTCGAGGCCTTCGAGGAGCGCTTCTGGTCGGGCATCGACCTGTCGAAGCTCTACCGCCAGGCCGGCAGCAATCCGGATCCCGATTGCGGTGTCGAGCAGATCTTTCGCGCCGGCTTCAAGGAGTTCTCGCGCTTGCGCCAGCAGCCGGGCGTCCGATCCCGAGCGGTGATGATGGCGTCAACCGGGGCCATGCGCGTGGCGATCTCGCGTGAGGAAGAAAAGCTCGAACAGAGCCTGCCTTTCCTTGCCACCGTGGGCTCGACCAGTCCTTATATCGGTCTGTTCGGTACCGTCTGGGGAATCATGAACTCCTTCCGTGGCCTGGCTCAGGTCCAGCAGGCGACGCTGGCGACCGTCGCTCCGGGGATCGCCGAGGCCCTGATCGCTACGGCGATCGGCCTGTTCGCCGCTATTCCCGCCGTGATTGCCTATAACCGCTTTTCCGCCCGTGGCGAGATGCTGATCGCGCGTTATTACACTTTCGCCGACGAGTTCCAGGCGATCCTGCATCGCAAAGTCCACACCTCCGAAGATTGAGGTCGACGGCCATGGCCAGAATTCGCAACAGACGCAAACCGGTCGCCGAGATGAACGTGGTGCCGTACATCGACGTGATGCTGGTACTGCTGGTCATCTTCATGGTCACCGCACCGATGTTGAACCAGGGCGTCAAGGTCGACCTGCCGAAGGTCAGCAGTGAGGCCTTGCCGCAGGACAACAATGCCCAGGTACTGACCATTTCGATCAAGGCCGACAAGACCTACTACTGGAACATGGGCTCGGAAGTCGACACCGATACCGTGCAGGACAAGGCGCTGACGCTGGATGAAATGACCCGCGCGGTGACCGCGATCATGAACCAGAGCCGCAGCCAGGGTAAGCAGGTACAGGTCTTCGTGCGTGGCGACAAGGCGGTCGACTACGGCGCCGTGATGGCCGCCATGGGCGGCCTGCAGGAAGCTGGCGTCGGTAATGTCGGCCTGATTACCGAGCGCCGTGATGCAGCAGGAGCGCTCGTCTTCGGAGAGCTTTTTCTGGCCAACCATCCTGGCGGTCGGTCTGCACCTCGTCATCTTTGCGATGCTGTTCGTCAGCTTCGCGATGACGCCGGAATTGCCCCCCTCCAAGCCCATCGTGCAGGCCACGCTGTATCAGCTGAAGTCACAGAGCCAGGCGACGACCCAAACCAACCAGAAGATTGCCGGCGAGGCGAAGAAGACTGCCGCCAAGCAGTTCGAGACCGAGCAGATGGAGCAACGCAAGGTCGAGCAGCAGAAGCTGGCTCAGGCCAAGGCTGCGGAACAAAAGAAGGCCGAAGCGGCTCGAAAGGCCGAAGCGCAGAAGGCGGCCGAGCAGAAGAAGGCTGCTGAAGCCAAGAAAGCGGAAGAGGCGAAGAAGGCCGAGCAGCGCAAGCAGGCCGATATCGCCAAGAAGAAGGCCGAAGAGCTGGCCAAGCAGAAAGCCGCCGAGGAGGCGAAGAAGAAGGCTGCTGCCGAGGCTGCGAAGAAAAAGGCGGCCGAAGAGGCCAGGAAAAAGGCGGCGGCGGAGGCGGCCAAGAAGAAGGCTGCCGAAGAGGCGAAGAAGAAAGCGGCTGCCGAGGCGGCGCGCAAGGCGGCCGAGGACAAGAAGGCCCAGGCCCTCGCCGAGTTGCTGTCGGATACCACCGAGCGGCAGCAGGCCCTGGCTGATACCCAGGGAGACCAGGTTGCCGGCAGCCTGGACGACCTGATCGTCAGCCTGGTGAGCCAGCAATGGCGGCGACCGCCTTCGGCGCGCAACGGCATGAGCGTCGAGGTCAACATCCAGATGCTGCCTGATGGCACCATCACCAATGCCAGCGTCACCCGCTCGAGTGGTGACAGTGCCTTTGACAATTCGGCCGTCGCGGCGGTCCGCAATGTCGGGCGCATACCGGAAATGCAGGAATTGGACCGCGCTACGTTCGACCGGATGTACCGGCAGCGGCGCATGATTTTCAAACCAGAGGATTTGGATCTGTGAAAACCCTGATTCGTATCGCGCTGGTCGGCCTGACGCTGCTGGTCGGCTCCGTCCAGGCGGCCGATCCGCTTGTGGTGACCAGTGGGACCGATCGAGCCACCCCCATCGCGGTGGTGCCCTTCGGCTGGCAAGGCGGCACCGTGCTGCCCGAGGACATGGCCGACATCATCGGTAACGACTTGCGCAACTCCGGTACTTTTCAGCCGATTCCGCGGCAGAACATGATCAGCCTGCCGACCCGTGCCAGTGAAATCATCTACCGCGACTGGAAAGCCCTGGGCGCCCAGTACGTAATCGTCGGCAGCATCCAGCCGGCGGGCGGCCGTCTGCAGGTCCAGTTCGGCTTGTTCAACGTATCCACCGAGCAGCAGGTCATGTCTGGCAGCGTCGGCGGTACGCCAGACCAGTTGCGCGACATGGCGCACTACGTCTCCGATCAGGCATTCGAGAAGCTGACCGGCATCCGCGGTGCCTTCTCGACGCGCCTGCTTTATGTGACGGCTGAGCGTATGGGCGCCAACACGCGTTACACGCTGCAACGCTCCGACTATGACGGTGCACGCGCAGTGACGCTGCTGCAATCGCGCGAACCGATCTTGTCGCCGCGCTATTCGCCCGATGGCCGCCGCATTGCTTACGTCTCGTTCGAGCAGAAGCGCCCGCGCATCTTCGTCCAGCACATCGACACCGGGCGTCGTGAGCAGATAACCAACTTCGAGGGCCTCAACGGTGCGCCGGCGTTCTCGCCGGATGCAATCGGCTTGCCTTCGTGCTGTCGAAGGATGGCAATCCCGAGATCTACGTGATGAACCTCGGCACGCGGCAGATGCAGCGGTTGACCAATCACTATGCCATTGACACCGAACCCTTCTGGGGGGCTGACGGTCAGACCATTTACTTCACGTCCGATCGCGCCGGCAAACCGCAGATCTACAAGCAGCGTCTGGGTGGCGGGGCGGCCGAACGGGTGACCTTTGTGGGTAACTACAACGCCAATCCAAAGCTATCGGCGGATGAAAAGACACTCGTGATGATTCATCGCCAGGACGGTTACACGAACTTCAAGGTGGCGGCGCAGGACCTGCAGCGCGGCAATCTGCGCATCCTCTCGGAGACCAGTCTGGACGAGTCGCCCACTGTTGCGCCTAATGGCACCATGCTAATCTACGCCACCCGCCAGCAGGGCCGGGGAGTCTTGATGCTCGTGTCCATCAATGGTCGAGTTAGGCTCCCGCTTCCTACTGCTCAGGGCGAAGTCCGTGAGCCATCCTGGTCCCCTTACCTGAACTGATGCGGTAACACGCTTTTTAACCAAAACACCAAAACCACACCTGGGGTTGTTACAGATGGAAATGCTGAAATTCGGTAAGTTCACCGCGCTGGCTCTGGCCATGGCTGTCGCTGTCGGTTGTTCGTCCAAGGGCGGCGAGACTCGGGCGAAGGCTCGGCTACGGGCATGGATCCTAACGCTGGCTACGGTGCCGACGCCGGTTCGCTGGATGGCAGCCTGAGCGAAGAAGCCGCCCTGCGTGCGATCACTACCTTCTACTTCGAGTACGACAGCTCCGACCTGAAGCCTGAAGCCATGCGCGCTCTGGACGTCCATGCCAAGGACCTCAAGGGCAACGGCGCTCGCGTCGTGCTGGAAGGCCACACCGACGAGCGTGGCACCCGCGAATACAACATGGCGCTGGGTGAGCGTCGTGCCAAGGCCGTTCAGCGCTACCTGGTACTGCAGGGCGTTTCCCCGGCTCAGCTGGAGCTGGTTTCCTACGGCGAAGAGCGTCCGGTCGCCATGGGCAACGACGAGCAGTCCTGGGCTCAGAACCGCCGCGTCGAACTGCGCAAGTAATTCGTCATGCGCCTGTACCGCCGCTTCGTGAGTATTGCTGTACTTGGGCTGCCGCTGATGGCGGCGGCCCAGGTTCCGGTCATCGAGCCTGACTCCAATTCGGGCTACGGGGGAGGCTACCCTGTGGCCGCCCCTGAAAGCGGCGGTGCCTACGTCGGAGGCGGGGCGACAGCTCCGGCTTCGGCGCAGGGCATGCTTTTCCAGCAGCTGCAGCAGATGCAGGAAGAGATCGCGCAGTTGCGCGGCATGCTCGAAGAACAGCAGAACCAGATCCAGCGTCTGGAGCAGCAAGGGCTCGAACGCTACAAGGATCTGGACAGCCGCCTCTCCGGTAGCGCTTCAGCGGGCAACCAGCCTTCCACGGCCGCGGCCGAGCTGGCCGGCGCAGGTTCGGGGGCGAATGCCGCTCCTGCTCAGGCTGCCGCTCCTGCTGGCGATCCGGCAAAGGAAAAGTTGTATTACGATGCGGCTTCGACCTGATCAAGGCGAAGGATTTCGACAAGGCCAGCCAGGCCTTCGGCGCGTTTCTGCGCAAATATCCCAATAGCCAGTACGCCGGTAACGCGCAGTATTGGTTGGGCGAGGTAAATCTCGCCAAAGGCGACCTGCAGTCGGCAGGCCAGGCGTTCGCCAAGGTCAGCCAGGCTTACCCTCAGCACAGCAAGGTGCCTGATTCGCTTTACAAGCTGGCCGACGTGGAACTGCGCTCGGTAATCGAGACAAGGCGCAGGGAATTCTGAAGCAGGTGATTGCCCAGTACCCCAATAGCTCGGCCGCGCAGCTGGCACAGCGACAGCTCAATCGCTAACGCTCTGTTCGCCAAAGAACCCGCCACCCAGGCGGGTTCTTGCTTTACAATGCGCGACTTCCCTTCACTTGCAACGGAGGCGGATGGCCTGTTTAGCCGTCACGCCCGTGGCTGATATGCAACAGACCCTGCGAATTACCGAGATTTTCTACTCGCTGCAGGGGGAAACGCGTACCAGTGGCCTGCCCACGGTATTCGTACGCCTGACCGGGTGTCCCCTGCGCTGCCACTACTGCGATACCGCCTACGCCTTCAGTGGCGGCGAAACGATGACGCTGGATGCCATCGTCGACGAAGTCGCTCGCCACAGGCCGCGTTATGTCTGCGTGACCGGCGGTGAGCCGTTGGCGCAGCCGAACTGCGTGCCTTGCTGCAGCGGCTTTGCGAGGCGGGCTACGAGGTTTCCCTGGAAACCAGTGGTGCGCTGGATATCAGTGCAACCGATCGGCGCGTAAGTCGGGTGCTCGACCTCAAGACCCCCGGTTCGGGAGAGGTGCGGCGTAATCGTTACGAGAACATCGCCGAGCTCACCGCTAACGACCAGGTCAAGTTTGTCATCTGTTCCCGCGAGGACTACGACTGGGCCGTATCCAAACTGATCGAGTACGGGCTCGATCGGCGGGCCGGTGAGGTCCTGTTCTCGCCGAGTCATGGACAAGTCGACGTTCGTGACCTGGCCGACTGGATCGTGGCGGACAACCTGCCGGTGCGTCTGCAGTTGCAGTTGCACAAGATCATCTGGAATGACGAACCAGGCCACTGATCGGTGTGGTCGCACGGAGAATTGCCATGAATGAGAAAAAGGCGGTCGTCCTGTTGTCGGGCGGCTTGGATTCGGCAACGGTCGTCGCGATCGCGCGTAGCCAGGGGTTCGCCTGCTACACCATGAGCTTCGACTATGGCCAGCGTCATCGCGCTGAGCTGCAGGCGGCCGAGCGTGTGGCGCGGCAGCTGGGCGTGGCCGAGCACAAGGTCGTTGGCATCAACTTGAACGGTATTGGCGGTTCGGCGCTCACCGACACCAGTATCGATGTGCCGGAACAGCCTGGCGAGGGCGTGCCGGTGACCTATGTGCCGGCGCGCAATACGGTGTTCCTCGCGCTGGCGTTGGGCTGGGCCGAAGTGCTCCAGGCGCATGATCTGTTCATTGGGGTCAACGCGGTCGACTATTCCGGCTACCCCGATTGCCGGCCGGAGTTCATCGAGGCATTCGAGCGCATGGCGAACCTGGCGACCAAGGCCGGCGTCGAGGGCAACGGCTTCCGGATCCAGGCGCCACTGCAGCATATGAGCAAGGCCGAAATCATACGGCGTGGCACTGAGCTGGGTGTTGACTATGCGGCCACCGTGTCCTGCTACCAGGCGGACGATGACGGGCGTGCATGTGGGGTGTGTGACAGTTGTCGTCTGCGTGCTGCTGGCTTCGCTCAAGCTGGCCTGGCCGATGCCACGCGCTATCGTTGATGAAAAAGTGCTTGATTTGATTAATTAAATCCGTATCATGCGCCCGCATCGGGTCGTTAGCTCAGTCGGTAGAGCAGTTGGCTTTTAACCAATTGGTCGTAGGTTCGAATCCTACACGACCCACCATATCCCGCTCTGGGAGCAAAAAACCGGAACTCCAGTGAGTTCCGGTTTTTTTATAGCTGCAGTTTTTGTTCGCTTTTGCCGCTTCGCTTGTTCAGTTATTACGGCGCGTTCTTCTACGACTTTCGTATGTGAACGGTGGGGCTCCATTCGCAATAGACTGCAGGCCCTTCTGAATGTCCGTTGGTTCGAGGCTCAAATGTATTCTGATCGTATCCGCTTGTCGTCCCTGCAGAGCAAGGTCATGAGCGCCGAAGAGGCAGCCACCCTTATTCGTGACGGCATGACCGTTGGTATGAGTGGTTTCACCCGTGCGGGTGAGGCCAAGGCGGTGCCGCTGGCGTTGATCGAACGCGCCAAGCAGGAGCAGCTGAAGATCAGTCTGGTGACCGGTGCCAGCCTGGGTAACGACCTGGACGGCAAGATGGCCTCGGCCGGCTTGCTGGCCCGTCGCATGCCGTTCCAGGCTGACCCGGTGCTGCGCAAGGCGATCAACAACGGTGAAGTGATGTTCATCGACCAGCACCTGTCCCACACCGTGGAGCAGATGCGTAACCACCAGATCAAGCGTCCGGACGTGGCTATCATCGAGGCCGTCAGCATCACCGAGCAGGGCCATATTGTGCCGACCACCTCGGTGGGCAACTCGGCCAACCTGGCGATGTTCGCCGATCAGGTGATCGTCGAGCTGAACCTGGCGCACAACCTCAATCTCGAGGGTCTGCACGACATCTACTTCCCCGAGGAGCGCCCAGGTCGCGGCCCGATCCCGCTGACCAAGGTCGATGATCGCATCGGTAGCGCCGCGATTCCGGTCGATCCGGCGAAGATTGCCGCTATCGTCATCACCGAGCAGCCGGACTCCTATTCGACCGTCACGCCGCCGGACGACGAGACGCAAGCCATCGCCAACCATCTGGTCGAGTTCTTCAAGAAGGAAGTCGCGGAGGGCCGTCTGGGCAAGCACCTGCTGCCGATGCAGGTCGGTATCGGCAATATCGCCAACGCGGTGATGTGCGGCCTGATCGATTCTCCGTTCGACAACCTGGTCATGTACTCCGAAGTGCTTCAGGACTGCACCTTCGAGCTGATCGATGCAGGCAAGATGAATTTTGCCTCCGGCTGCTCGATCACGCTGTCCGAGCGTTGCAACGACCGTGTCTTCGGCAACCTGGAAAAGTACAAGGACAAGCTGGTCCTGCGTCCGCAGGAGATCTCCAACCATCCGGAGCTGGTGCGCCGTCTGGGCATCATTGGCATCAACACCGCGCTGGAGTTCGATATCTACGGCAACGTCAACTCCACCCACGTTGGCGGCACCAAGATGATGAACGGCATCGGCGGTTCCGGCGATTTCGCCCGGAATGCGCACATGGCGATCTTCGTCACCAAGTCGATCGCCAAGGGCGGCAGCATCTCCAGCGTGGTGCCGATGGTCGCTCACGTCGACCACACCGAGCACGACGTGGAAATCCTCGTGACCGAGCAGGGCCTGGCCGACCTGCGTGGCCTGGCGCCACGCGAGCGTGCCCGGGTAATCATCGACAACTGCGTGCATCCGTCCTATCGCGACGCGCTGAACCAGTATTTCGAAGCGGCTTGCGACAAGGGTGGCCAGACGCCGCACCTGCTGCGCGAGGCGGTAGCCTGGCACGTCAACCTCGAAGAGCGCGGTCACATGCTCAAGGGCGAGTGATCTGACAAAAGGCCCGCCGGGGAACCGGCAGGCCTTTTTCTTTTCTGGCGCACGCTTTCACTTTGTTCGGCGCTTCGGCTAGTATTCCTGCCCCTTCGAAATGGCAGGGTGGCGCCGGCCAGGCAGGTTCTTCCCATGGCCGCCAGCCCCGCCTTTCGCCAGCAGCCCCCAGGTCGGCCGTTCCTGAGGACGGATACGATCCGCGGCGTACCATGCAATCGTTTTCTTGCAGGGCCAGCGAAAGATGACGCACATACCCGAACGCATTCTTGTCCAGGCGCACCTGGCGGCCAAGCAGCCCGTTCCGCTGACGCCCGAACAGGAGCTGCAGCTGCGCGAGCAGATCGCCGAGGAGCTGCGCCGGCAGAATGCCGTGCTGGTGGCACATTACTACACCGATCCGGTGATCCAGGCGTTGGCCGAAGCCACGGGGGCTGCGTGTCCGACTCCCTGGAAATGGCGCGCTTCGGCAATGAGCACCCGGCGCAGACCGTAGTGGTCGCTGGTGTGCGCTTCATGGGTGAAACGGCGAAGATCCTCAACCCCGAAAAGCGTGTGCTGATGCCGACGCTGGAGGCCACCTGTTCGCTGGACCTGGGCTGTCCGGTCGACGAGTTCGCCGCATTCTGCGATCAGCATCCGGAGCGCACGGTGGTCGTCTACGCGAATACTTCGGCTGCGGTGAAGGCGCGCGCAGACTGGGTGGTGACGTCGAGCTGCGCGCTGGAAATCGTCGAAAGCCTGATGGATAACGGCGAGAAGTTGATCTGGGCGCCCGACAAGCACCTGGGTAGCTATGTCCAGCGCGAAACCGGGGCCGACATGCTGCTGTGGGATGGCGCCTGTATCGTTCACGAGGAGTTCAAGGCCAAGCAGCTTGCCGACATGAAGGCGCTGTATCCGGATGCGGCGATTCTCGTCCATCCGGAGTCGCCGGCGGCCGTCATCGAGCTCGCCGATGCGGTTGGCTCCACCAGCCAGTTGATCAAGGCCGCGCAGACCTTGCCGAACCGCACGCTGATCGTGGCGACCGACAAGGGCATCTTCTACAAGATGCAGCAGCTGTGCCCGGACAAGGTGTTCGTCGAGGCGCCTACGGCGGGCCAGGGGGCGACTTGCCGCAGTTGTGCGCACTGTCCCTGGATGGCGATGAATACGCTGGAGCGCACCCTGGACTGTCTGCGCAAGGGCAGCAACGAGATATTTGTCGATCCGGCGCTGGTGCCGCGGGCGGTCAAGCCGCTCAAGCGAATGCTCGACTTCACTCACGCGGCTCGGCTGCGCCAGGCTGGCAACGCCTGAGCTAAGCAGGCTTCGGCGTAGGCGATGAGGCTGGGCCGGAGCAGGCTAGCGCAGCATCTCCTCGACCATGCGTTTTTCTTCGGCCAGCTGTTGTTGGCGTGCATCCACCCGGGCAGCCAGCTGGAAGTTGTCTGCCCGACGCTTGGCGAAATCCAGCTGTTCGATCGCCTGGTCATAGTCGCCAACGAGCGCGAAGTACTCAGCGCGCGCCCGATGCAGGCCAACGATGTTGCCGGTCAGGCCACGAACTTCGGCGAGCTGCGCAGCATCTCCTCGACCATGCGTTTTTCTTCGGCCAGCTGTTGTTGGCGTGCATCCACCCGGGCAGCCAGCTGGAAGTTGTCTGCCCGACGCTTGGC
>LZQQ01000102.1_pt1 | contig 14183 bp, 15 predicted proteins | sample 768581 | NCBI WGS metagenome assembly LZQQ01 (sample SAMN05207185, study PRJNA324510) | oil field metagenome | isolation source: sample BH-FW-20 from oil reservoir | place: India: Bombay High | collected 2015-11-25 | reverse complement strand
CTCGACGCCGGCCTCGGCCTTGGCCTGCTGGCCCTGGTCGGCGCGGCTGCCGGGCTGAATGGCTGGCGTAGCCGGCGGCGGATTTCCGCCTTGCTGGCCAGGCACCCCGACGCCTACAGCGAAACGCTGCTCGCCCCGCTGCATGCCGAGCGGACCGACCTGGCGCCGCTGGCCATGGCCCTCGACAGCCAGCGTGCGCGAATGAGCACGGTGATGGCGCGCATCTGCATCAACGGCGAGGTGCTGCGCAGCCAGGCGCACACGGCCGCCGAGGTGGTGGAGACTTCCGCCGACCACCTCGACCGCCAGGTGCGGGAGACCGAGCAGACCGCTGCGGCAGTCAACCAGATGAGCGCAACCATCCAGGAGCTCTCGCGCAACCTGCAGGACACCGCCCACGCCGCGCAGACCGCCGACGAGCTGGCCCGCGAGGGCGGGCGCTGTCCAGCGACAGCCAGGCCTCGATGGATGATATGCGCTGCGCGGTGGACGACATCGGTGCCGCGGTGGGCCGGCTGGCCTCCGCGGTCGAATCGATCGGCAGCATCGCCGGAGTCATCCAGGGGATCGCCGAGCAGACCAACCTTCTGGCCCTCAATGCCGCCATCGAGGCGGCACGCGCCGGCGAGTCCGGCCGGGGCTTCGCAGTGGTGGCCGACGAGGTGCGCAACCTGGCCTCGCGCACCAGCGAATCCACCGTGAGATCCAGCGCTCCATCGAGACCCTGCGCGACGGCAGCGCTCATGCCCTGGCCACCGCCCAGCGCGGCGAGGATGCGGCGAAGCGCTCCGGCGAGCACGTCGGGCAGGCGCGCCAGGCGCTGCAACGGATCTGCGAGGAAGTCGGAAGGATCAGCGGCATGAGCCTGCAGATGGCCGCTGCTATCGAGCAGCAGAGCCAGGTCGCCGAACAGATTAGCCAGCAGGTCACGCAGATCGCCGGCCTCAGCGAAAGCACCCTGGAGCAGGCCGGCCGCACCACGGAAGTCAGCCAGGCGCTGCATCAACTGGCGGAATCGCAGCTGGGGCTGGCGAAGCGTTTCTTGGAGGGTTGATCCCTGCTACACCCGGCGCCACCGTCGAGCCACACCGGAGCGCGGCCCATCTCCGTGGAAATCGCGCTTCCGCATCATGGCAAGCACGTACAACGACCTGTCAGCCACGATCAATCTCTCTGCCGCGCGCCGCGCTTGAATGAAGGCTCTTCCAGTTCCCACCAGCGGACACAGCGAGGCCAACATGTCAAAACCTGAATACGACTACATCGTGATCGGTGCCGGTTCCGCCGGCTGCGTCGTCGCCACCCGGCTGATCCAGCAGAACGCCGGCAGCGTGCTGCTGCTCGAAGCGGGCGGGCGCGATAGCAGCCTCTTCCACACCATGCCAGCCACCGTGGTGAAGGTATTCCAGCAGAAGTCCTGGCCGTACATGACCATCCCGCAGAAGCACTGCAACAACCGAGAGATGATCATCGCCCAGGGCAAGGTTCTGGGTGGCGGCAGCTCGGTGAACGGGATGATCTACATCCGTGGCCAGCACCAGGATTACGACGACTGGGTCACCAACTGGGCTTGCCCGGGCTGGGGCTATCGCGACGTGCTGCCCTATTTCAAGAAGGCCGAGGCCAACGAGAGCCTGAGCGGTGAACTCCACGGCCAGGAAGGCCCGCTGCCGGTGAGCGAGAACCGCTATCGCCACCCGATGACCATGGCCTTCGTACGCGCCGGACAGGAAATGGGCCTGCCCTACGTGAACGACTTCAACGGTGTCTCCCAGGAAGGTGTCGGTTTCTACCAGACCACCACCCGCAACGGCGCCCGCGCCAGCACCGCTCGTACCTACCTCAAGTCGGTACGCGACAGCAACTGCCTGACCGTCGTCACGGATGCCTTGGCCCACAAGGTGGTGATCGAAAATGGCCGCGCTGCCGGCGTAAAGTACAGCGTGAACGACCAAGCCCCGGTCATCGCCCGCGTCCGCAAGGAAGTGATACTCAGCGCCGGCGCTTCGGCAGTCCGAAGCTTCTGATGCTCTCTGGCGTCGGGCCGAAGGCGCACCTTTCCAGCCTCGGCATCGAAACGCTGGTGGACCTGCCGGTTGGCCAGAACTTCCACGACCACCTGCACCTGTCGCTGAACGCCACCACCCACGAGCAGAACAGCATTCTTGGCGAGGACCAGGGCTTGCGCGGCATCAAGCACATGGCGCAGTGGCTGGCGTTCCGCAGCGGCTTGCTGACCAGCAACATCCTCGAAGGCGGCGGCTTCATCGACACCCAGGGCATCGGTCGGCCAGACATTCAGTTCATGTTCCTCCCGGTGATGGACAACTTCGACAACACCCCCGGCGAAGCCCCACCAGCCGCCGAACACGGCCTGACCGTAAAAGTCGGCCACCTGCGCCCCAAGGCGCGGGGCGAAGTGAAACTGCGCAGCACCAACCCCGCGGACATGCTCCTGATCGACCCCAACTACCTGGGCGATCCGGAGGACCTCGCCGGGCAGATCCGCGCGGTCCAGACGGGCCTCAAGCTCATGCAGCAACCGGCACTCAAGGCGCTGATCAAAAAGATCACCGCCCCGGAAGACATCGACTGGCGCGACACCGCCGGCATCGAGACCTTCGTGCGCAAGGCAATCAAGACCGTCTACCACCCCGGTGGCACCTGCCGGCTCGGAACGGACCCGGCAACCTCGGTCACCGACCTGCAGATGCGCGTACACGGCGTGCCGAACCTGCGGGTGGTCGACCTCTCGGTATGCCCGCAGATCGCCAGCGGTAATACCAACGCCGCGGCCATCATGCTGGGCGAGCGCGGCGCGGACCTGATCCTCGGCAAGGCGCTGCCCGCCATCGCGGCACCGGAAGAGCAGGCGCCGGACCTCAACGCCCTTTCGGGCACGCGGCAGTTTGACCCGGTCGGCCGCTTCTGACGCCTCACTTCTAACTCCAACCGCTCCACCCATGGCACGCACCCCGCGCCATGGCGACGTACGCTCGAAAAACGGATCGAGGGATCATTCCATGCGTGCAACACACCCGCGTTACCTGATGACCGCAGCCGCCTGCTCTCTGGCGCTACTGGGCCAGACCGCCCAGGCCAGCGAAGGCGGTGGCGGCGCCTATGCCAACGGCAGCGAAGGCTTCATGACCGGCGCCCTGCCGCCACCCGGCACCTACCTCGTCAGCTACAACATGCTGTACACGGCGGACGACTTCGCCAACGCGAACCCGGTGTTCGACGACTTCAAGGTGGAAACCAAGGCCACCATCCTTCGCGCCATCCATGTCACCGAGAAGAAAATCCTCGGCGGCAACTGGGCGATGCATGCCTTCCTCGTCTACGCCGACGTGGACGTGAAGAACCTGGGCGGCGCCAGCCAGAACCATGGCGGCATGGGCGACTTCATCTTCAATCCGCTGGCCATCGGTTGGCATTACGGAAACTGGCACTGGGTAGCCGGCGTGGACGTCTACCTGCCTACCGGTCGCTATGACAAGGACGATCTGGCCAACGTGGGCCGCAACTACGTCACCCTCGAACCGCTTTTCGGCTTCACCTATCGCAACCCGGCGGGCTACGAGTTCTCGATGAAGACGATGTTCGACCACAACTATGAGAACGAAGACACCGACTACCGCTCCGGCAACGAGCTGCATGCGGACTTCGTGGCCGCCAAGCACTTTGGCAACTGGGCGGTGGGCGTAGGCGGCTACGTCTACAAGCAGGTCGGCGGTGATAGCGGCGAAGGCGCCTCCCTCGGTGACTTCAAGGGCCGCGCGACCGCGCTCGGTCCGCAGTTCTCCTACAGCACCGCTTCCGGGCTGAACATCGCCGGGCGCTACCAGCACGAATTCGACGTATTGAACCGGCCGGAAGGCGACAAGCTCTGGCTGAACATCGCCATTCCTCTTTGACCCTACTTGAACTATGCCAATCGGAGTCACCATGAGCGAGATCTCCCTCCTGCCCGAGGTTCGGGCCTTCCTGGCGCGCGACCACGGTCATTTCATCGACGGACAATATATAGGCGGTACGTCCGGGTTGACGACGCCCATCGTCAACCGCGACCGGCGAGACCATCGCCATCGTGGCTGCTGCTGACGCCGCCCAGATCGACGCCGCCGTCAACGCGGCGCGACGTGCCTTCACTGGCAGCTGGGCCGCAACCTTGCCCTACCAGCGCGGCGCTATCCTCAACCGTTTCGCGGACCTGATCGAAGCCCACGGCGAGGAACTGGCCCAGTTGGAAACCCTCTGTTCGGGCAAGTCCATCCACCTGTCGCGGATGTTCGAAGTCGGCCAGAGCGCCATCTTTCTGCGCTACTACGCGGGCTGGGCGACCAAGATCAACGGCGAAACCATGTCGCCGTCCTTCCCTTCGCTGATGGGTGAGCAATACGCCGCGTTCACTCGCCGCGAACCGGTGGGCGTGGTCGCCGGCATCGTGCCCTGGAACTTCTCGGTGATGATCGGCGTGTGGAAGATCGCCGCCGCGCTGACCACCGGCTGCACGCTGGTGCTCAAGCCCAGCGAGTTCACCCCGCTGACGCTGTTGCGCCTGGCCGAGCTGGCCATCGAAGCCGGTGTGCCGGCCGGCGTGCTGAACATAGTCAACGGCCAGGGCAACGTCGGTTCGCAGCTGGTTGACCATCCTCGGGTGGCCAAGGTCACCTTCACCGGTTCGGTGCCAACCGGCCTCAAGGTCGGCCAGCAGGCAATGGCGGCCAATCTGACCCGCGTGACACTGGAGCTGGGCGGCAAGAACGCTGCCGCGCTGCTGCCGGACTTCGACCTGCAAGGCGCAGTGGCCGGCCTGATCCAGACCGGCTACGTGCATCAGGGTCAGGTCTGCGCCGCGCCGGAGCGGGTCTATGTGCCCCGCGCCCGGCTCGACGAAGTGCTGGAGACTTTCAGTGGTGTCTTGCGCGGCGCGCCCATCGGCTCGCCGCTGGACGAATCTGTGCAGTTCGGGCCGCTGGCCAACAAGCCGCAGTTCGACAAGGTGCTGGGCTTCTTCGAAAAGGCCTGGGCGGAAAGCCGCATCGTCTGCGGTGGCAAGGCGCTGGATCGCCCCGGCTACTTCGTGGAACCGACCGTGGTAGTGGCGAACGGCGCTGCGGACAGCCTGCTGCACGAGGAGACCTTCGGCCCGATCATCTGCTTCCTGCCCTATGACGACGTCGACGAGCTGCCAGCGCTGATGAATGATTCGCCCTTCGGCCTAACCGCCAGCATCTGGACCAACGACCTGTCCCGGGCCATGCGCCTGATTCCGCAGATCGAAGCCGGCACCCTGTACGTGAACATGCACACCTTCCTCGATCCCTCTGTTCCGTTCGGTGGCATCAAGGCCTCCGGGATCGGTCGCGAATTCGGTAGCGCCTTCATCGACGATTACACCGAACTGAAATCGGTGATGATCCGCTATTAATGCGCGTCGCGTTTGCGGCAGGCGCCTGATCAAGGGCCTGCCGTTTTTTTGCATAGCCATCACGAATACCGCGCCAACCGAGAATCTGGCGCGAAGAATGCTTGAAATTTCCAGCTAATATTTCGAGCGCCAGGATGCCCCACGGCGCGCCATAACCACAGGTTCCGTGACCAGAGGTGCCCCGTGAATGAGCAAACCGTGCACGATTTCGATCATTGGAACCACTCGGTCCACGCTGTATGCGGTCGCTTCATCACCGAGCGCCCCTGGGATCAGCCCCGCTTCATCGGTGACATCCGTCACCGCGACCTGGGCGGCCTGAACGTCGCCGACATCCACATCAACGCACCGTCGATCCGCCGCGAAAAAGGCGTGGCCGGACGCGGGGATGACCGCTTCTACTTCCTGGTGATGCAGCGCAACGGCGTTATGGCGATCAACCGCAACGACCAGCAGTTCGTCCTGCAGCCAGGCGACATGGCGCTGTTCGACTCGGCCCAGGCCTTCGAGATGCAACCACAGGGGTTGATCAATCAACTGTCGATTCACCTCTGCCGCGTGGCGGTCGATCGCGTGCTGCCCGCCACCGCCCGGCGCTTCGGCAAGCTGGAGCAGGACAATCTCAGTCGTCGCCTGCTCCACGGTATGCTTCAGCAGATTGCCGAGAGTGGCGACCCGGCACCGCATCCCGGTAGCCAGCAGGGCACCGCCTTGCAGGATGCGCTGATTACCCTGCTCGCACCCACGCTCAGGGAAGAAGAGCTCCCGGAAGCGGGTCGTCCGTTGCGGCGCCTCGCGGAACGGCTGATCAACGACGCGCTGCTCGACCCGCCCAGCCCCGCCGAGCTGGCCGCGCACCTGCACATTTCGGTCCGGCAGCTCTATCGGCAGTTCGAGCAGGACGGCGACAGTGTCTGCCGCTATATCCAGCGCCAGCGCCTGGAGCGCAGCGCGCGGGAGCTGGCGGACGCCGGCCCGCAGGCGCAGCCAATCACCTCGATTGCCTATAAATGGGGCTTCACCGACTCGGCGCACTTCTCGCGGAGCTTCAAGCGCTACTTTGGCGCATCGCCCAAGGATTACCGCGCCGGACACCGCCAATCGAGCGGCTAGTTTCGTCGGTTGGCTGCCAGCGTCGTCTGGGGATTCTACATGTAGGCTTCGCTGTGCCCAGCCTGGGCGCCTCCACCCAATCTCCCCGAATGCCCCTTGGGCCGAGCGATTCAGCCCTGCCGCAGCGTCTCCGAGGGCAGGCAGCCGTAGCGCTTGCGGTATTGCGTCGCGAAGTGCCCAAGGCTGGAAATGCCATGGCGCAGCAGGATGTCGGTGACGCTGTCGCCGTCACAGGCCCGCTGCAGGGCCTCGTGGATGCGCGCCAGACGCCGTGTCCGCAGGTACTCGCTGGGACTCTGGCGAACGAAACGGGTGAAGCCGTTCTGCAGGGTGCGCACGGACACCCCGCCGACCTGGGCCAGCTCCAGCAGCGACAGGTTCTGCTCCAAGTGCTCCTCGACGTGCGCGCAGACGCGCTTGACGTAGTACGGCACCGGCCCACGCGGCTCGCCGCGCACCTCATCCGAGTAGTTGTGCGGCAATTGGGTCAGCAGCACCGAGATCAGGTAGTCGGCCAGGGCATCGCCCAGCGGCGGCAGCAGTTGCGCCGGTTCGCAGTCGGCGCACAGCCGACCGATGTAGTCCAGCGTGTGGCTGATCACCGCCAGGCCCGGGTGCCCGGCCTGCACGCACATCTCGAATACCAGCGGTTGGTGCATCGGCCGTTGCAGCAGCTGCTGCAACTGGCGCTCCAGGGCGTCGCGGGCCACCCGCAGGATCAGGCTGCGGCAGTCGCGCTCGGTGCGTATATAGCTGTGCTGCGACGGCGAGGAAATGGTCAGCATGCCCGGCTGCAGCGTCACGCTGCGACCGCCCTGACGCACCTGTCCGTGGCCCTGCAGGGTGATGCGCACCAGATAGAAGCTTTCGATGTCGCCGGCGTCGATCTCCACGCGCGCGCCATAGCACAGCTCGAACAGCGCGCAGCTGCCGAAGAACACCCCGTACAGCTCCGGATGCAGCGACTCGCCTGCCGACAGATTCATGCGATGCGGCCACAGGCAACGGCTGACCGCGGCCTTGACCTCGCTGAAGCCCGCCGAGTCCAGCAGCTTGTGGTTGGCGAGATGACTGTGCATGCGAACCTCTCCACGCAAGGCTAGGGCCGGTTTCTACAGGCCGACTGGGATATTCAATTCACGTGAATTGGAAAGCAATAAGCGTACCGCGTAGCCGGCCGTGACTTTCCTGCGCGTTCGGAACGACGCTTGCGCGTTATGGCCAGCCTTGCCCGGGGGCCGTCCCTAGAATCGAGGCCAGGCATCCGCGGCGAAACGTCCGGCAAGGTGCCATTCACCATCGAGGAGACGGCAGCATGAAGCGCTTTACCCGCTCGCTTGGCCTTACGGCCTGCGCCTTCCTGGCCCTGTGCGGGCAGACCCAGGCCGCGGACGACATCCCCACGATCCGCGTTGGCTGGTCGATCCCGGCGGAGGAAATGAAGTACTGGATGATGCGTCGCCCGGACGCCTTCCCGGACCTGGGCAAGCAGTACCGCATCGCCTGGACCCAGTTCCAGGGCACCGCACCGATGGTCCAGGCCATGCTCTCGGACGCCATCGACTGCTCCTCCCAGGCGCCGCTGTCGCTGGGCCAGGGGCGGCTTCCGGCGGGTTGCAGGCCTACGTCCTCGCCCAGCACGTGGGCGAGCGCAAGGGCGAATCCTTCTCGGTCTACTGGGCGGTGGCGGAGGACTCCCCGGTCCGCTCGGTGGCCGACCTCAAGGGGCGTACCGTCGGCGTCAACGTCTACGGCTCGGGCGTGTACGGGCAGATGGCGATGATCCTCAAGCAGAACGGCCTGGACCCGGAGCGCGACATAAGGCTGGTGGAGACCGGCTTCCCCGGCTCGGAAGCGGCGTTGCGCGCCGGACGCGTCGACGCGGCGGTGATGAACCAGCCCTTCGCCCTGCGCGCGGAAAGCAAGGGCGGCATCCGCAAGCTGTTCTCGCTCACCGACCTGATGCCCAACACCGTGCACATCTTCGAGGTCTGCCGCAAGGATTTCACCGACGCCCATCCCGAGCTGGTGAAACGCTACGTGAAGGACCTACGTACCGCGATGGCACTGGCCCGGGAGGACCGCGCGGAAACCCTCAAGGTGGTCTCGGAGGTGACCCGCGCGCCGGTCGACCTGCTCGACGGCTACCTGCTCACCGACAAGGACTTCGCCCGCTCGGCCGATGCCCGCCCCGATTTCGAAGCCATCCAGCAGATGCTCGACCAATACCAGCAACTGGGCATGCTGCCGGCAAAAGTCGATGTCGCGCAGTTCCGCCGCGACGACCTGATCCAATGAGCCGGCCCATGGAAAAGCGAGCGATGATCGAAATCCAGCGGCTGGGCAAATCCTTCCGCATCGCCGGTGGCAAGCGGCACGTGGCCCTGGAAGGCATCGACCTGAACATTCGCGAAGGCGAGTTCGTCTCCATCCTCGGCCCCTCCGGCTGCGGCAAGTCGACCCTGCTGTACATGCTCGGCGGCTTCGTACCGCCCAGCAGCGGCAGCATCCAGGTGCAGGGTCGGCCGGTGACCGGCCCCGGCCCGACCGCGGGCCGGTGTTCCAGGAGTTCGCGCTGTTCCCCTGGAAGACGGTGCTCGGCAACGTCATGTACGGCCTGCGCCAGCAGGGCGTGGGCAAGCGCGAGGCGCGCGAGCGCGCCATGGCGCTGCTGCACAAGGTCAACCTGGCGAGCTACGCGGACTTCTACCCCAAGGAGCTGTCCGGCGGCATGCGCCAGCGCGTGGCGATCGCCCGGACCCTGGCCTACGACCCGGCGATCCTGCTGATGGACGAGCCCTTCGGCGCCCTCGACGCGCACACCCGCACGGTGCTGCAGAACGAGCTGCTGCAGATCTGGGAGCGCGATCGCAAGACGGTGATGTTCGTCACCCACGGCGTCGACGAGGCGGTGTTCCTCTCCGACCGGGTGGTGGTGATGACCCGCTCGCCGGGGCGCATCCGCACCGTCGTCGACATCGACCTGCCGCGCCCGCGGGTGCGCGCCGAGCTGCTGGTGGACCGTCGCTATCAGGAGTACGTGGTCGAGCTGGAGCGGCTGATCGAGGACGTGCACCACGAGCGTGACGCCGAACCGGCCCCCGCGCCGGTCGCCAAGACGACGCTGAAGGTCGCCACCCGATGAGCGCCCAGGCCATCCTCCAGCGCCTTGGCGCACCGCTTACCGTGCTGGTCCTGCTGACGCTGTGGGAACTGGCCGCCCGGGCTCTGGCGCTGGACGGCTTTCCCACCGCCACCGAATCGCTGGCCCAGCTGCCGGCCATCCTCTTCGACGGCCAGTCCCTGCAGAGCATCGGCGCCTCGCTGGCGCGCATGTTCGCCGGCATCGGCCTGGCCCTGCTGGTGGCGGTGCCGGCCGGCCTGGCGATGGGCCGCAACCCGACCCTGGCGCGCATGCTCAACCCACTGCTCAGCGCCGCCTACCCGGTGCCCAAGGCCGCACTGATGCCGATGGTGATGCTCTGGTTCGGCGTCGGCGACCTGTCGAAGATCCTGGTGATCTTCCTCGGCGTCAGCCTGCCGCTGCTCTATCACAGCTATCACGCGCGGCGCGGCTGGACGACAAGCTGCTCTGGTCGCCGCGGCCATGGCATGAGGCCCGGCGCGGCGCTGCGCATCACCCTGCCGGGGGCCCTGCCGGAGGTGCTGCTGGGCTGCCGGGTGGGCCTGGCCATGGCGCTGATCGTGATGATCAGCTCGGAGATGATCGCCCGCCAGTCCGGTGCCGGCGACCTGCTGTTCAACGCCCTGGACATGGCCCTGTACCCGGACGTGTACGCGATGATCGTGATTCTCGCGGCCCTGGGCTTCGCCCTCGACTGGGCCTTCGAGCACCTGCGCCTGCGGCTGGTGCACTGGGCCGAGCCACGCCAAGACGCCGCGAGCGGAGGCAACTCATGAGACGCATCCTCGAAACCCTGGTCCCGGCTGCGCCGCTGATCCTGCTGTTCGTCGTCTGGGAGAGCGCCGCACGTCTGGGCTGGGCGCCGCCCAACCTGCTGCCGGCCCCCAGCCTGGTACTGCAACGGCTGCTGGAACTGCTGCCCGACGGAGAGTTCCTGCACCACCTCGGGCAGACCCTGATTCGCCTGCTCGGCGGCTTCGCCATCGCCTGGTGGTCGGCGTGAGCCTCGGCCTGCTCGCCAGCCGCACCGGCGGCGGCGCGCTGATCACCGTGGTGCGGGTGCTGGCGCCGATTCCGAAGATCGCCCTGTACCCGGCCTTCGTGCTGATCTTCGGCTACGACCACGCCTCGAAGATCGCCCTGGTGGTGGCCGACACGCTGTTTCCCATCCTGCTGGCGACCTTCCACGGCGCCGCGCGGTGGAACCGAAGCTGCTGTGGTCGGCCTGGGCCGCCGGCAGCGGACGCTTTGCCAGCCTGTTCACGGTGACCCTGCCGGCCACGCTGCCGGCGATCCTCACCGGCTGCCGGGTGGCACTGCTGATCGCCTGCGTGACGGTGTTCCTGGCGGAGATGATCTCGTCCACCGACGGCTGGGGCATCTGCTGAGCCTGGCTGCACGATCCTTCCGCATGGTGGACATGTTCGTGCCGCTGCTGCTGATCTCGCTGATCGGCCTGCTGCTCAACGTCGCGCTGCAGTTTGCACGCAAACATCTGTTGCGGGGCCAGTCCTGACCACGCGCCATTGAAATACGGGCATTTCCACGGCCGTGTCCTCATGGCCGAAGGAAGCGCTCGCCCCACGAAAAGAGGAATCGAACATGAAGATCTGCGTTCTGGGCGGCGGCCACGGCTGCTACGCCGCGGCGGTGGAAATGAGCGAAGCGGGCCACCAGGTGCGCTTCTGGCGCCGCGACGGCGCGGCCTTCGGCACGGTGCGCGAACAGGGCGGCATCCGCGTCAAGGACTTCCGCGGCGAGCGCCTGGTGCCGCTGGGCGACGCCGACACCGGCCTGCAGCTCTGCGAGGACCTCGCCGCGGCGGTGGACAGCGCCGAGCTCATCGTGGTGCCGCTGCCGGCGACCACCCACGAGAGCCTCGCCGAGACCGTGGCGCCGCTGCTGCAGGACGGCCAGGTGGTGTTCCTGCCGCCGGGCACCTTCGGCAGCCTGCTGTTCGCCCGCGCGATGCGCGCCGCCGGCAATACGGCCGACGTGGCCTTCGCCGAGACCGGCACCCTGCCCTACCTGGCGCGCAAGCACGGTCCGGCCCAGGTGGTGATCAGCTGCTATGCCACCCGCCTGCCGACCGGGGTGTTCCCGGCGCGCCTGAGCGAGCGCGCCTTCGCCGTGCTGGGCCGCGCCTACCCGAGCGTGGAACCCATCGAGGACGGCCTCTCCGGCGCGCTGATGAACGCCGGCCCGGTGATCCATCCGCCGCTGATCATGATGAACGCCGGCCCGCTGGAGCACTTCGATCGCTGGGACATTCACAACGAAGGCACCCAGCCGTCGATCCGCCGGGTCACCAATGCCCTGGACGCCGAGCGCATGGCGGTGCGCGAGGCGCTCGGCTATGCCGCCCCGCACTTCCCGCTGGCCGACCACTACGCCAGCGAAGGCGAGGAATGGATGTACGGCCGCGGTGCGCACGGCAAGCTCACCGACAGCGGCGACTGGCGCGAGAAGATCGACCTGCGCGAGCACCGCTACATGCTCGAGGACACCCGCCTGGGCTGTCGCTGCTGGTTTCGGTCGGCCGCTGGGCCAAGGTGCCGACGCCAATCGCCGCCGGCCTGCTGGCAATCGCCTCGGCGGTGGCCGAGCGCGACCTCTACGCCGAAGGCCGCACCCTGGAAAATCTCGGCCTGGCCGGACTGAGCCGCGACCAGATGCAGCAGCTGCTGCACGAAGGAGTCGACGCATGAACGAGGTGCACATCCTCGGTGCCGGGCGCATGGGCCAGGGCATGGCGCTGGCCTTCATCCAGGCCGGGCTGCGCGTCAGCCTGGTGGATGTGCGCCCGCGCGAGCCCGCCGCAGCGGCCGATTACCTGGGCAGGGTACGCCAGGCGGTGGCCGACGAGCTGCATGCCAAGCAGGTCCTAGGACGCCTCGACCAAGCCCAGGTAACCACCGCCCTGTCGCGTCTGGAACTGCTCGACCGCACGGCCTGCGAACCCGGCCTGGCCGCGCCCGGGTGATCTTCGAAGCGGTCCCGGAAGTACTGGAAGCCAAGCGCGAGCTGTTCGCCTGGCTGGGGCCGCGCATTCCCGTCGAGGCGGTGGTCGCGTCCACCACCTCGACCTTCCTGGTCAGCGAGCTGGCGGAACTGATCGAAGGCCCGGAACGCTTCGTCAACGCTCACTGGCTGAATCCCGCCGACCTCATGCCGCTGGTGGAGGTCAGCCGCAGCGAGCGCACCGACGAGCGTGCCGTGCGCAGCATGCTCGAACTGCTCGAACGCATCGGCAAGGTGCCGGTGGTGTGCTCGGCCTCGCCCGGCTACATCGTTCCGCGCATCCAGGCCCAGGCGATGAACGAGGCGGCGCGCATGGTCGAGGAAGGCGTGGCCAGCGCCGAGGACATCGACAAGGCGATCCGCGTCGGCTTCGGCCTGCGCTTCGCCGTGCTCGGCCTGCTCGAGTTCATCGACTGGGGCGGCGGCGACATCCTCTATTACGCCTCGCGCTATCTGTCCGAACACCTGGGCGAACGTTTCGCCTGCGCCGACATCGTCGCCCGCAACATGGCCGAGGGCCGCAACGGCCTGCGCGAGGGCGAGGGCTTCTACGGCTACCAGGGTGTCGACACCCAGGCGTACAAGGCGCAACGCATGCGTGAATTCCTCGCCCTGCTCGATGCCACCGGCCTGGCGCCCCGCTTCGACCAGGCCCTGCAGCCCCCCGTCCGCTGAGCATCGCGCCGGCGCCGCAGGGTGCCGGCTGCAGTCCCGTCGATCGTCCGGTCCATCGAATCGCCCCGTCAAAGGTGCCGGAATTATGAGAAATATCTATGATTGGCGTCCGAGCCCAGGACAGTAACTCAGGCATGAGCACACCGAACAAGCGTCGCAGCCGTTTCAACCCCGCCAGCGAGGATTTCCACAAGGAAGAGTTCCCCTTCTATTGGCTGGCCCGGGTACACGGCCGCTACTCCATGGCCATGGAACGGCTACTCAAGAAGGTGGATCTGGACATTCCCAGGTGGCGCGTTCTCAACATCCTCTACGAGCACGGTGAATCGAGCATCTCGGAAATTTCCGTGCACGCCATCGCCAAGCTCTCTACCGTCACCAAGATCGTCTACCGCATGAAGGAAGACGGCCTGGTCGAAACCGCCCAGAGCGCCACCGATGGCCGGGTGACCCAGGTCACCCTTACCGAAAAGGGCCGGCAGGCCTTCTTCGACATGCACAAGGTTACCGACGGCCTGTTCCATGACAGCTTCCGCGGCCTGACGGAGGCGCAGATCCGCAAGCTGAACCAAATCCTCGCCAGGATCTTCGACAACCTCCCGGAAAGCTGACCGCGCCTCGTCGGTCAATCCTCGTCGCCCGGCCCCGCCGCACCGCCTGTCGGTCCGTCGGTGGTCGCGCCGCCGGTGCTGCCGCCGGCCGGGGCGTTACCTTCGATTGTTCCATTTCCACCCGCCGGCCCCATCGGATCGGGCCCGAGGTTCCCACCCGGGCGGGTCGGCACCGATCCGGGCA
>LZQQ01000101.1_pt1 | contig 14207 bp, 18 predicted proteins | sample 768581 | NCBI WGS metagenome assembly LZQQ01 (sample SAMN05207185, study PRJNA324510) | oil field metagenome | isolation source: sample BH-FW-20 from oil reservoir | place: India: Bombay High | collected 2015-11-25 | reverse complement strand
CCTGGAACTGGCTGGAGATCGAACAGCTCGGGGTCCACTTGGGGCATGCGAGATCCTCTGTCTGGGCCAGGGCAGGGTAGCGGCTAAGGTCAGGCCGGAACGCGCGGAATGGTGTCGTCGCTACGTAGCGTGAGGATCTCGTAGCCGTCCGCGGTGACGAGGATGGTGTGTTCCCACTGCGCCGAAAGCTTGCGGTCCTTGGTGATCGCGGTCCAGCCGTCGCCGAGCAGGCGGGTTTCGGCGCGACCCTGGTTGATCATCGGCTCGATGGTGAAGGTCATGCCTTCTTTCAGTTCGAGCCCGGTGCCAGCGCGACCGTAATGCAGCACCTGCGGCTCTTCGTGGAAGACCTTGCCGATCCCGTGGCCGCAGTATTCGCGTACGACCGAGAAGCCGTTCTTCTCGGCGTGCTTCTGGATCACCTCACCGATGTCACCCAGACGAGCGCCCGGACGAACCAATTCGATCCCTTTATACAGGCACTCCTGGGTGACCTTGCACAGGCGCTCGGCCCATTCGGCCGCCTTGCCGACGATGAACATCTTGCTCGTGTCGCCGTGATAGCCGTCCTTGATGACGGTAATGTCGATGTTGAGGATGTCGCCATCCTTCAGCGGCTTGTCGTTCGGGATGCCATGGCAGACGACATGGTTGATCGACGTGCAGATCGACTTCGGAAAGCCCTTGTAGTTGAGCGGTGCGGGATGGCTTGCTGTTCGTTGACGATGTAGTCGTGGCAGAGGCGGTCGAGCTCTTCGGTCGTCACGCCCGGCTTCACGTGCGCCTCGATCATTTCCAGGACTTCGGCGCCAGACGGCCGGCGATGCGCATTTTCTCGATGTCTTCGGGCGTCTTGATGGTGACAGTCATGCAAACCCTCGGGCGCCCACCGGCGCAAGGCAAAAATCGGAAGCGGCGATGATAAACGAAAGCAGAATGGACTGCAGAAATCGCCGCCCTGCGTAGCGTGCTAGCCTGCAGAAGGCAACTGTGCTATAAAACGCGCCGCTCAGCGGGGGACCACCCGTTGGGCTTAACCCACACACGCGTCGACACGCCTATCCTGGGTGCTCGCAAGAGTTGGATAGCGGGACGTGTGGAGGCCTAACCCGACTATTCGAGGACAAATCATGTCTCAAGTCACCATGCGCGATATGCTGAAGGCCGGTGTGCACTTCGGCCACCAGACCCGTTACTGGAACCCGAAAATGAACAAGTACATTTTCGGCGCGCGCAACAAGATTCACATCATCAACCTGGAAAAGACCCTGCCGATGTTCAACGACGCGCTGCGTTTCGTTGAAAAGCTGGCAGCTGGCAAGAACAAGATCCTGTTCGTCGGTACCAAGCGTTCCGCCGGCAAGATCGTTCGCGAAGAAGCCGCTCGCTGCGGCCAGCCGTACGTCGACCACCGCTGGTTGGGCGGCATGCTGACCAACTACAAGACCATTCGTGCTTCGATCAAGCGTCTGCGCGAACTGGAAACCCAGTCGCAGGATGGTACTTTCGACAAGCTGACCAAGAAAGAAGCGCTGATGCGCTCGCGCGATCTCGAAAAGCTCGAGCGCAGCCTGGGCGGTATCAAGGATATGGGCGGCCTGCCGGACGCCATGTTCGTCGTCGACGTTGAGCATGAGCGCATCGCGATTTCCGAAGCCAACAAGCTGGGCATTCCGGTGATCGGCATTGTCGATACCAACAGCAGCCCCGAAGGTGTCGACTACATCATCCCGGGTAACGACGACGCCATCCGCGCCGTGCAGCTTTACCTGAGCTCCATGGCTGACGCCGTGCTGCGCGGCCGTCAGGCCACCGCTGGCGGTGCCGACGAGTTCGTCGAGGAAGTGGCCTCCGAGGCTGCTCAGGGCTGAGCGTCGCGCCTTTAGCGTGAGACCCGATGGACAAGAAGGGGGCTAGGCCCCCTTCTTTGTCACTCCGAATTGATCGTCCGAGAGGGCGACTGGTTAGAAACCTATCAGAGGATTCGAACATGGCAGAAATTACTGCGGCCTTGGTCAAGGAACTGCGCGAGCGTACCGGCCTGGGCATGATGGATTGCAAGAAGGCGCTGACGGCAGCGGGCGGCGACATCGAAAAGGCAATCGACGACATGCGTGCGGCTGGCGCCATCAAGGCCGCCAAGAAAGCCGGTAACATTGCCGCCGAAGGTTCCATCGCAGTCAAGATCGCAGCGGACAACAAGTCTGGCGTGATCATCGAAGTCAACTCGCAAACCGACTTCCTGGCGCTGCAGGATGACTTCAAGGCGTTCGTTGCTCAGAGCCTGGACAAGGCTTTCGATCAGGGGCTGACCGATGCTGCCCCGCTGATCGAGTCGCAGGAGGAGTCGCGCCTGGCGCTGGTCGCCAAGTGTGGCGAGAACGTCAACATCCGTCGCCTGACTCGCGTCGAGGGCGACACCGTTGGCGCCTACCTGCACGGTCACCGCATTGGCGTTCTGGTCGTGCTCAAGGGTGGTAACCCTGAGCTCGCCAAGGACATCGCCATGCACGTTGCGGCCAGCAACCCAGCGGTGCTGACGCCAGCTGACGTTTCCGAAGAGCTGATCGCCAAGGAAAAGGAAATCTTCCTGCAGCTCAATGCTGAGAAGATTGCCGGCAAGCCCGAGAATATCGTCGAGAACATGGTCAAGGGCCGCATCAACAAGTTCCTGGCCGAGGCGAGCCTCGTCGAACAGGCTTTCGTCAAGGATCCGGAAATCAAGGTCGGCGACCTGGCCAAGAAGGCCGGTGCGGAAATCGTCTCCTTCGTGCGCTACGAAGTGGGTGAGGGCATCGAGAAGGCCGAGGTCGACTTCGCTGCAGAGGTTGCTGCTCAGGTAGCGGCAAGCAAGCAGTAACGTTTCAGGCCGTCCGGTACGAAGAGGCTGCCCGCTAACGCGCGCGGCCTCTTTGTCAAACTGGTGGCAGCAAAATACTGGCTCTACACGATATAGTCTCGCTGGCACTTATCGTTCGTTCGTTGGTCCAAGCGCAGATTATTCTTCTATGCCCAATCAATACCGTTTTCTTTCGAACGCCGTGGGAGGCGCACGCCAATGGCTCAGCAGATGAGTGCTCGAAATCCTCGCTACAAACGAATCCTGCTCAAACTGAGCGGCGAAGCGCTGATGGGCACGGAGGACTTCGGCATCGATCCCAAGGTGCTGGATCGCATGGCGCTCGAGGTTGGCCAGCTGGTGGGCATTGGCGTGGAAGTGGGCCTGGTGATCGGTGGCGGCAACCTGTTCCGCGGGGCGGCGCTGTCCGCCGCCGGGATGGATCGTGTAACCGGCGACCATATGGGCATGCTTGCCACGGTGATGAACGGCCTGGCGATGCGTGACGCGCTGGAGCGCTCGAACATTCCGGCGCTGGTTATGTCGGCCATCTCGATGGTTGGGGTGACCGATCACTATGACCGACGCAAGGCGATGCGCCATCTCAAGAGCGGTGAGGTTGTGATCTTCTCCGCCGGCACGGGCAACCCGTTCTTCACCACGGACTCGGCGGCCTGCCTGCGGGCGATCGAGATTCAGGCCGAGTGGTGCTCAAGGCGACGAAGGTCGACGGCGTATACACGGCCGATCCTTTCAAGGATCCGAATGCCGAGAAGTTCACCGAGCTCAGCTACGACGAGGTGCTGGACCGCAAGCTTGGGGTTATGGATCTGACGGCCATCTGCCTCTGTCGTGACCACAATATGCCGCTGCGTGTCTTCAACATGAACAAGCCCGGTGCCCTGCTCAATATCGTGCTGGGGGGCGCCGAAGGAACTCTCATCGAGGAATCGAACGAATGATCAACGAGATCAAGCAAGACGCGCAGGAGCGCATGAAGAAGTCCCTCGAGTCGCTGGAACACGCTTTCGCAAAGATTCGTACCGGGCGTGCTCACCCCAGCATCCTCGACGGTGTCATGGTTTCCTATTACGGCGCTGACACCCCGTTGCGCCAGGTGGCCAACGTGGTGGCCGAAGACTCGCGCACGCTTGCGCTGACCGTGTTCGACAAGAGCATGATCCAGGCGGTGGAAAAGGCGATCATGACTTCCGATCTGGGGCTCAACCCGGCAACTGCCGGCACGACCATTCGCGTGCCGATGCCGGCGCTGACCGAGGAAACCCGCAAGGGTTATACGCGCCAGGCGCGTGCCGAGGCGGAAAATGCTCGCGTGGCGGTGCGCAATATCCGTCGCGACGCACTGGCCCAGCTCAAGGACCTGGTCAAGGAAAGGAAATCAGCGAGGACGAGGAACGCCGTGGCCAGGACGATGTTCAGAAACTTACCGACAAGTTCGTTGCCGACATCGACAAGGCGCTAGAGGCGAAGGAAGCGGACCTCATGGCAGTCTGATTCTTCAGTCTGTTCTGCGAAGCGCATTGCCATTGGCGATGCGCTTCGGTCGATGAGCTCGAGCTGGCGCTTGCAGCGTCTTGTATTCATCGCAGCGTTTGATAGCGCAAGTAGAGTTGGTCATGGAAAACGGCAAACAGATCGCGCGGGGGGCCGTCCCCCGCCACGTCGCGATCATCATGGACGGAAACAATCGCTGGGCCAAACGCCGGCTGTTGCCTGGTGTAGCGGGCCACAAGGCGGGTGTCGATGCGGTGCGAGCCGTCATCGAGGTGTGTGCCGAGTCGGGCGTCGAAGTGCTGACGCTGTTCGCCTTTTCCAGTGAGAACTGGCAGCGGCCCGCCGATGAGGTGGGGGCGCTGATGGAGCTGTTCCTTTCTGCGCTACGCCGGGAAGCGCGCAAGCTGGACGACAACGGCATTCGTCTGCGGATCATCGGCGATCGCAGCCGCTTCCATCCGGAGCTGCAGGCGGCGATGCGGGACGCCGAAGAGACCACTGCGCATAATCGGCGCTTCATCCTGCAAGTGGCTGCCAACTACGGTGGTCAATGGGACATCCTGCAGGCCACGCAACGCCTCGCGCGCGAGGCGCAGGCGGGCAGGTTGAATCCGGACGAGATCACACCGGCACTGTTCGAAGGCTATCTGGCGACGGGCGAGCTGCCCCGCCCGACCTGTGCATTCGCACCGGTGGCGAACAACGCATCAGCAATTTTCTGCTCTGGCAGCTCGCCTATGCGGAGCTGTATTTTCCGATCTGTTCTGGCCCGACTTCAAGCGGCAGGCGATGCGTAAGGCGCTTGCCGATTTCGCCTCCCGGCAGCGTCGTTTCGGCAAGACCAGCGAGCAGGTGGAGCGCGAGGCCAAGGTCGAATGTTGAAACAACGAATCATCACCGCGGCGATTCTTCTGCCGATCGCCCTGATCGGTTTCTTTCTGCTCGAGGGGCTGGCATTCGCCATCTTTATCGGCGTTGCAGTTACCTTGGGGGGTTGGGAATGGGCCGGCTCGCGGGTTTCTCTTCGCAATCGGTGAGAGTTGGCTACGCGGCAGGCGTGGCGTTGCTGCTTGCGGTGCTCTATGCCAATCCGGCTCTCGCCGCCTGGGTGCTTGCTGCGGCAATTGCCTGGTGGGTTTTCGCGACCTTCCTGGTGCTGGGTTATCCGCAAAGCCGTCGTTACTGGGGAGGGCAGGTGGCAGCCTCGCCTTCGGTTTCCTGTGCTGCTGCCTGCCTGGCAGGCCTTGGTGCTGCTCAAGCAGTGGCCAATGGGGAACTGGTTGATCGTGGCGGTGATGGTGCTGGTCTGGGTTGCCGATATCGGTGCGTATTTTTCCGGGCGGCGTTTCGGTCGGCGCAAGCTCGCTCCCGAGGTCAGCCCCGGCAAGTGCTGGGAAGGCCTGTTCGGCGGCCTGGTAGCGAGCCTGCTTGTCACCGTTGGCGTCGGGTTGTACCGCGATTGGGCTCCGCGTGAGCTCGTACTCGCGTTGCTTGGGGCGGCGGTGGTGGTGTTGATCTCGGTGATCGGCGATCTCACCGAAAGCATGTTCAAGCGCAATGCGGGCATCAAGGACAGCAGTCAGCTGCTTCCGGGTCACGGCGGTGTCATGGACCGGATCGACAGCCTGACGGCCGCGGTGCCGGTGTTTGCCGTGCTGTTGTGGTTGGCTGGGTGGGGGCGCTGTGACGACCCTCAAGGTCACCGTCTTGGGTGCTACCGGCTCCATTGGTCTAAGCACGCTCGATGTCATTGCCCGTCATCCTGAGCGCTACTCGGTCTTCGCGCTTACGGCCTTCAGCCGGGTTGCTGAACTCAAGGCGCTGTGCCTGCGGCATCGTCCCCGCTTCGCGGTGCTGGCCGATGAGGCCCTGGCCCGAGTGCTGCAGGCCGATCTTCATGCGGCCGGGTTGCAACGCGCGTGCTCGTCGGTTGCGGCGGGCTATGCGAAGTCGCCGCTCATCCCGAGGTCGATGTAGTCATGGCGGCCATCGTCGGTGCAGCCGGTCTGCGTCCGACGCTATCCGCCGTGCAGTCAGGCAAGCGAGTGCTGCTGGCAAACAAGGAGGCGCTGGTGATGTCTGGCGCACTGTTCATGCAGGCTCTGCAGCAGAGTGAAGCGGTACTGCTGCCGATCGATAGCGAGCACAACGCGATATTCCAGTGCCTGCCGACCGATTACTCGCGAGGGATGGCTGCGGTCGGGGTCCGGCGCATTCTGCTGACCGCCTCCGGCGGGCCATTCCGGAAAATGCCAGCCGAGGCGCTGGTCGATGTGACGCCCGAGCAGGCCTGTGCGCATCCGAACTGGTCGATGGGGCGCAAGATTTCCGTCGACTCGGCGAGCATGATGAATAAAGGGCTCGAGTTGATCGAGGCATGCTGGTTGTTCAATGCGCGTCCGAGTCAGGTCGAGGTCGTTGTTCACCCACAGAGCGTCATCCACTCGATGGTCGACTATGTCGATGGATCGGTGTTGGCGCAGCTTGGCAACCCTGACATGCGCACCCCCATCGCGCATGCCCTTGCCTGGCCCGAGCGCATCGATTCGGGCGTCTCGGCACTCGATCTGCTGCGCATCGGTCAGCTCGAATTCCAGGCACCGGACGATGCGCGCTTTCCCTGCCTGCGTCTGGCTCGAGAGGCAGCCGAGGCCGGCGGTACCGCGCCGGCCATGCTCAATGCCGCGAATGAGGTCGCCGTTGAGGCGTTTCTGGGGCGGCGCATCCGTTTTACCGAGATCGCGAGTATCATCGCCGATGTGTTGGAGCAGGAGGCGGTCGGTGCGGCCGGCTGTCTCGACGATGTGTTGATGGCGGATCAGCAGGCTCGCCGGCTTGCGGGTGACTGGCTGGACCGCCACGGGCGTTAGCCGGAGGACCTTATGAGCGCGCTTTACATGATTGCCGGTACCCTGATAGCACTCGGGGTGCTGGTCACGTTTCACGAGTTCGGTCATTTCTGGGTCGCCAGGCGCTGCGGTGTAAAGGTGTTGCGCTTCTCGGTCGGTTTTGGTTCGCCACTCCTGCGTTGGCATGACCGGCATGGTACCGAGTTCGTCGTGGCTGCCATTCCGCTCGGTGGCTATGTGAAGATGCTGGACGAACGCGAAGGTGAGGTGCCTGACGAGCTCTTGGGGCAGGCGTTCAACCGCAAGTCCGTCCGCCAGCGCTTTGCCATCGTAGCCGCTGGCCCTATCGCGAATTTCCTTCTGGCTCTGCTGTTCTTCTGGTTGTTGGCGATGCTGGGCAGTCAGCAGTTGCGTCCGGTAGTCGGTAACGTAGAGCCCGGTAGCCTGGCCGCGCAGGCTGGCATTGGGCCGGATCAGGAGCTGATCGCTATCGATGGCAAGGCGGTTTCGGGCTGGGGCGATGTGAATCTGCAGCTGGTGCGCCGCCTCGGCGAGTCCGGCTCGTTGGAGATGGTGGTTCGCGATCTCGGCGATTCGCTCGAGCGCAAGGTCGAGGTTCCCCTGCGGGAATGGCTCAAGGGGGCAGAAGAGCCCGATCCGCTGGCTGCACTCGGTATCCGGCCCTGGCGCCCTCGCATTGCCCGATCATTGCGCAGCTCGATCCGGAGGGGCCGGCTCAGGCGGCTGGTCTGAAGCTCGGTGACCGATTGCTGGCTGTTGAAGGGCGCTCCCTGGATGACTGGCAGGATGTCATCAATGCCGTTCGTCCCCTGGCGGGCGAAACCGTGACCCTGTCGGTCGAGCGCGATGGCCGGACGCAGGATCTGTCGGTCACCTTGGCCGCAAGGGGTGAAGGCCAGGCGCGCAGAGGCTATCTGGGCGCAGGCGTCGAAGGCGGTGAGTGGCCGGCTAACATGCTGCGCGAAGTAAGCATGGGCCGCTCGAGGCGGTCGTCGAGAGCCTGCGCCGAACCGGCACGATGACGCTGCTGACGCTTGATTCGCTGAAGAAAATGCTCTTCGGCGAGCTGTCGGTAAAAAACTTGAGTGGCCCGATAACGATTGCTAAAGTGGCCGGCGCTTCTGCCCAGTCCGGTGTCGGGGATTTCCTCAATTTTCTCGCCTATCTGAGCATAAGCCTGGGGGTTCTCAATCTGCTGCCAATCCCGGTGCTTGATGGCGGGCACCTGCTTTTTTACGCCATCGAATGGCTTCGCGGCCGACCGTTGTCCGAAAGAGTGCAGGGATGGGGTGTTCAGATCGGCATCAGTCTGGTCGTCGGGGTGATGCTGCTTGCGCTGGTCAATGACCTGGGCCGCCTGTAACGCAGAATCCGTATTGTTGCCGCGCTAGGCGTCGGCTCATCCGTCAGGTCTGAAATAAGAAAGGACTTCATGAAACGTCTGCTGCTTCCCGCGGTGATCTCCGCTTTGATGATCGCCGAAGTCCACGCTGAGTCCTTCACCATTTCCGATATCCGGGTCAACGGCCTCCAGCGGGTCTCTGCAGGCAGCGTGTTCGGTGCTCTGCCGCTCAACGTGGGCGAGCCGGCTGATGACCAGCGCCTGGTAGAGGCCACGCGGGCCTTGTTCCGTACCGGTTTCTTCCAGGACATCCAGCTCGGGCGCGAAGGCAACGTGCTGGTGATCAGTGTCGTGGAGCGGCCGTCCATTTCGGCCATCGAGATCGAGGGCAACAAGGCGATCAAGACCGAGGATCTGCTGGCGGGTCTCCAGCAGTCGGGCTTGGCCGAAGGCGAGATTTTCCAGCGTGCAACGCTCGAGGCGTACGTAACGAGCTGCAGCGCCAGTACGTCGCGCAGGGGCGTTACTCGGCCAGCATCGAAACCGACGTCGTCAACCAGCCTCGAAATCGCGTAGCACTGAAGATCAAGATCAATGAAGGCTCGGTCGCCGCGATCAAGCACATCAATGTGGTCGCAATACGGTGTTCTCCGATGAAGAGCTGACCGATCTGTTCGAACTGAAGACGACCAATTGGCTGTCGTTCTTCCGTAATGACGACAAGTACGCTCGCGAAAAGCTGTCCGGCGACCTCGAGCGGCTGCGGTCCTATTATCTGGACCGTGGCTACATCAACATGGACATCACCTCGACCCAGGTGTCGATTACCCCGGATAAGAAGGATGTCTATGTCACGGTTAACATCGCCGAAGGCGAGCGTTACACCGTTCGCGACGTGAAACTCAGCGGCGACCTCAAGGTGCCGCGTGAAGAGGTCGAAGCTCTACTGCTGGCCAAGCAAGGCCAGGTTTTCTCGCGCAAGGTGATGACCACGACATCCGAGCTGATCACGCGCCGGCTCGGTAACGAGGGCTACACGTTCGCCAACGTCAACGGCGTACCGGAGCCGCACGACGAGGACAACACCGTCTCCATCACGTTCGTCGTCGACCCGGGCAACCGTGCCTACGTCAACCGCATCAACTTCCGTGGCAACACCAAGACCGAGGACGAGGTGCTGCGTCGCGAGATGCGCCAGATGGAAGGTGGCTGGGCGTCGACCTACCTGATCGACCAGTCCAAGACCCGTCTGGAACGGCTGGGCTTCTTTAAGGAAGTGAACGTCGAGACACCGCAGGTGCCGGGAACCGAGGACCAGATCGACGTGAACTACAGCGTCGAGGAGCAGCCTTCGGGCTCGATCATGGCCAGCGTCGGTTTCGCGCAGAATGCCGGCCTGATTCTCGGTGGCTCGATCAGCCAGAACAACTTCCTCGGCACCGGTAACCGCGTGAGCCTGGGGTTGAATCGCAGCGAGTACCAGACGCGCTACAACTTCGGCTTCGTCGATCCCTACTGGACCGAGGATGGCGTCAGTCTCGGCTACAACGCGTTCTACCGGACGACCGACTACGACGAGCTCGATTACGACGTGTCCAGCTACTCGGTGGATAGCTTGGGTGGGGGTGTCAACATCGGTTATCCGATCAGCGAGACGGCGCGCCTCTCCTTCGGCCTGTCCGTTCAGCAGGACAGCATCGATACCGGTCTCTATACGGTCGACGAAATCTTCGATTTCATGGAGAAGGAAGGCGACAGCTTCCTCAACTTCAAGGGCTCGGCCGGCTGGTCCGAATCGACGCTGAACCGCGGCGTACTGGCTACTCGCGGTCATTCGCAGAGTCTGGTCTTCGAAACCACCATTCCCGGTAGCGACCTTTCGTTCTACAAGCTCGACTACAACGGCCAGCTGTTCGTGCCGATGACGAAGGATTACACGCTGCGCATGCATACCCGACTGGGCTACGGTGATGCCTATGGCTCGACCGAGCGCCTGCCGTTCTACGAGCATTATTACGCGGGTGGTTTCAATTCCGTCCGAGGTTTCAAAGATAGCCGTCTTGGCCCGCGCAGTACTCCGAGCGACGGTTCGCGGCCTGGCACCATTGCCGACCCGGACCAGGACCCGTTGCCGTTCGGTGGTAACGTGTTGATTCAGGGTGGTCTTGAAGTGCTGTTCCCGATGCCGTTCGTCAAGGATCAGCGTTCGCTGCGTACTTCCGTGTTCTGGGATGTGGGTAACGTCTACAACACCAATTGTCCTTCGGAATCGAAGAACTGCAGCGATATCGACTTTGGCGACATGGCCAGTTCGGTGGGTGTCGGGCTGACCTGGATCACCGCGATGGGTCCGCTGAGCTTCAGTCTGGCGATGCCGGTGGTCAAGCCAGACGAGGCCGACACCCAGGTATTCCAGTTCTCGCTGGGACAAACGTTCTAACATTGGGGCGCCATGCTTCAGTGCTTTCTTTCAGGAGTGGTGTTTACCGTGCGTAAGTTGACTCAACTGTTTCTCGTCGTTGCCGCGCTGGTAGCGACTCCCGCGTTTGCCGAAATGAAGATTGCCGTCATGAACTATCAGATGGCATTGCTGGAGTCCGATGCGGCCAAGCGCTACGCGGTCGATGCCGAGAAGAAATTCGGTCCCCAGCTGAGCAAGCTCAAGACGCTGGAAAGCGATGCCAAGCGCATCCAGGACCGCCTGGTCAAGGACGGTGACAAGATGCAGCAGGCCGAGCGTGAGCGCCTTGAGCTGGAGTTCAAGCAGAAGGCCCGTGACTTCCAGTTTCAGTCCAAGGAGCTGAACGAGGCGAAGGCCGTCGCTGACCGTGACATGCTCAAGCAGCTCAAGCCGAAGCTGGACAAGGCTGTCGAGGAGGTCCTCAAGAAGGGTGACTACGACATCGTTCTGGAGCGTGGTGCCGTGGTCGACGTGAAGCCAACGTACGACATCACGCGTCAGGTCATCGAACGTATGAACCAGCTGCGTTGACATGTCCTGCCACGAATACTCGCTCGGCCAACTGGCCGAGTTGCTGGGCGGCTCGGTGCGCGGCGATGCCCAGCGAGTCATCACCGGCCTTGCGACACTTCAGGATGCCGGGCCGGGCCAGCTGAGCTTTCTGGCGAACAGCCAGTACCGCAAGTACCTCGCCGAGACGCGGGCGGCCGCCGTGCTGCTCACGTCGGAAGAGGCCGAGCGGTATCAGGGAGCTGCGCTTATCGTCAGCAACCCCTACCTGGCCTACGCACAGCTTTCGCATCTGTTCGAAACCCGTCCTGCCAGCGTCCCGGGCGTCCACCCCTCCGCGGTGATCGCCGCCAGCGCGCAGGTTCACCCCTCGGCGCGCATCGGCGCTTACGTGGTCATCGAGGCCGGCGCCTGCATCGAGGCGGATGTCGAAATCGGGGCGCAGTGCTTTATCGGTGCACGTAGTCGGATCGGCGAAGGCGGACGGCTCGCGCCACGGGTCACGCTGTACCACGACGTCGTCATCGGCAAGCGCGTGGTGATTCAATCCGGCGCGGTAATCGGTGGCGAAGGCTTCGGCTTTGCCAACGAAAAGGGCAGTTGGCAAAAGATCGCGCAGATCGGTGGAGTCCTTATCGGCGACGACGTTGAGATCGGCTCGAATACCACCATCGACCGAGGAGCGTTGGCAGACACGCTCATCGGCAATGGCGTCAAGCTCGATAACCAGATCATGATCGCGCACAACGTACAGATCGGTGACAACACCGCCATGGCCGGTTGCGTGGGCATCTCGGGCAGTACCAAGATCGGGCGTAACTGCATGATCGCAGGCGGCGTTGGCATGGTCGGTCACATCGAAGTGTGCGACAACGTGTTCGTTACCGGGATGACCATGGTGACCCGCTCGATCTCCGAGCCAGGCAGCTATTCGTCCGGCACGGCGATGCAGCCGGCGGCTGAATGGAGAAAGAGCGCGGCACGGATCAGGCAGCTCGACGATATGGCGCGACGCCTGCAACAGCTGGAAAACAGCTCGCAGCCGTGACCTCGGGCGGCGATTCGTCTTCTGATGCCTGACCCTTTCTGCTGAGTCGCTGACTGGCGCTGCGCGCGCGTCGACGAGGCGGGGCATTGGTTGCCCCTTCATATTTCTACAGGCTCCTTGCTGACATGATGGATATCAACGAGATTCGCGAATACCTGCCGCACCGCTACCCCTTCCTGCTGGTGGACCGGGTGGTCGAGCTGGACACGGAGGCCAAGCGCATTCGCGCATACAAGAACGTGACCATCAACGAGCCGTTCTTCACTGGGCATTTCCCCCAGCATCCGATCATGCCCGGTGTACTGATCATCGAGGCGATGGCGCAGGCAGCGGGTATCCTCGCTTCAAGATGATGGATGTGAAGCCCTCCGACGGCACGCTCTACTATTTTGTCGGTTCGGACAAGCTGCGCTTCCGCCAGCCAGTCCTGCCGGGCGATCAGCTGATCCTGGAAGCCAAATACCTCAGCGTTAAGCGCGGCATCTGGAAGTTCGAGTGCGAAGCCAGTGTCGACGGTAAGGCGGTCTGCTCGGCCGAAATCATCTGTGCGGAACGCAAACTATGAGTTTGATCGACCCTCGTGCCATCGTCGATCCATCGGCCCGTCTTGCAGATGACGTGCAGGTCGGTCCTTGGTCGATCATCGGGCCGAATGTCGAGATAGGCGAGGGAACGGTGATCGCGTCGCACGTGGTCATCAAGGGGCCGACCCGTATCGGTCGACACAATCGTATTTTTCAGTTTTCCTCGGTCGGCGAGGACACTCCTGACCTGAAGTACAAGGGGGAGCCAACCCGGCTGGTGATCGGCGATCACAACGTCGTGCGCGAAGGGGTAACGATCCATCGCGGAACCATTCAGGACCGTCACGAGACCACGATCGGCAATCACAATCTGATCATGGCCTACGCTCATATCGGTCATGACAGCGTCATTGGTGACCACTGCATCCTGGTAAACAACACCGCGCTGGCCGGGCATGTGCATGTGGGTGACTGGGCCATTCTCTCCGGCTACACCCTGGTCCATCAGTTCTGCCGGATCGGTGCGCACAGTTTTTCCGGTATGGGCACGGCGATCGGCAAGGACGTGCCCGCTTTCGTTACCGTTTTCGGCAATCCGGCCGAGGCGCGCAGCATGAATTTCGAGGGCATGCGCCGGCGGGGCTTCAGCGACGCGGCGATCCATGCCCTGCGGCAGGCCTACAAGGTCGTCTATCGCAAAGGCCTGACGGTGGACGCTGCGCTTGGTGAGCTTGCCGAAGCGGCTGAGCAGTTCCCCGAGGTTGCGGTATTCCGCGACTCCATCAAGGCCTCGACGCGCGGCATTACACGCTGAGATGAACAGGCCGCTTCGAGTTGCTTTGGTAGCCGGGGAGCATCGGGCGATATCCTCGCGCCGGCTTATGCAGGCATTGCGCAAGCGCTGTCCCGATGTCGAGTTCATCGGTGTCGGCGGCAAGCGCATGGAGGCCGAGGGGCTGCAGTCGAGCTTCCCGCTCGAGCGTCTTGCAGTGATGGGCCTGGTGGAAGTGCTTGGTCGTCTGCCGGAGCTGCTGGCACGCCGCCGCCGGCTGACTGCCGAGCTGATCGCGGCCAGGCCGGACGTGTTCATTGGCATCG
>LZQQ01000100.1_pt1 | contig 14223 bp, 22 predicted proteins | sample 768581 | NCBI WGS metagenome assembly LZQQ01 (sample SAMN05207185, study PRJNA324510) | oil field metagenome | isolation source: sample BH-FW-20 from oil reservoir | place: India: Bombay High | collected 2015-11-25 | reverse complement strand
GCATCCGGCCAGAGTTCCTCGATCTCGCCCTCGATCAGCTCGAACTTGCAGCTGCCGCAGCCGCCCGAGTTGCACTCGTAGGACAGCCCGAGGCCGGCGGCGAGGCCGGCGCGCATGCGCATGGCGATCACCAGGTCGCTCTTGGCTCGGCATTGGCAGGCCAGCTTGCGGCCCTTCTTCAGATCGCGGGCGGTCAGGCCCGGCGCATCCGGCCAGAGTTCCTCGATCTCGCCCTCGATCAGCTCGAACTTGCAGCTGCCGCAGCCGCCCGAGTTGCACTCGTAGGACAGCCCGAGGCCGGCGCGAGGCCGGCGCGCAGCAGGGTATCGTGCTCTCGCCTTGTTCGAAGGACAGTGCGCTGTCGTAAAGACGTACGGTCGGCATGGTGGCCTCTCTTATCGTTGTTGTCGTGATCGGTCGGCGCTACAGGCCGAGGAAACGCCGGCAGTTGCCCACCAGCAGGGCTTCGCGCTGCACTGTGTCCAGCGCCAGGCCCTGCAGCCGGCGCCGCGGGTGGCTTTCGCGGATGACGAAGGGGTAGTCGGTGCCGATCATCAGTTGGCTGCTGCCGTAGACCTGCAGCAGGTAGGCCAGCGCCGGCTCGCTGTAGACCAGGGTGTCGTACCAGAACTGCCGCGCCACCTCCTGCGGCGAGCGGCTGATCGCCTCGCGTAGCGGCTGGCTGGTCTCCCAACCGTGCTGCAGGCGCGGCAGGATCATCGGGAAGGAGCCGCCGCCATGGCTGAAGGCGATGCGCAGGCGCGGGAAGCGCTCGAGCACGCCGTTGGCGATGAACGCGGCGATGCCAAGGCCGTTCTCGTTGGGAAAGGCCACCAGCGCCTCCATCAGCGGCGGGCCGTAGAGGCGCTCCCGGGTCGGGTGCAGCGCATGCACGAACAGGCACATGTCCTCTTCCTGCAGCGCGGCGAAGAAGGGGTCGAAGCGCCGGTCGGCCATGGCGATGCCGTTGATGTTGGAGCCGACTTCGACCCCCAGCAGGCCGAACTCGTGCTTCAGGCTGCGCACTCGCGGGCGGCCCGCTCGGGATCCGTGCAGGGGCACCATGCCCAGGCCGTGGAAGTGTTGCGGCGCGCGGGCGACCATCTCGGCGATGCAGCCGTTGACGTGGCGGCCGAAGGCCAGCGCGTCTCGAGCTCGAACCAGTAGGAGAGCAGCTCCGGCATCGGCGACAGCACCTGGCGCTCGACGCCTTCGATGGCCATCTCCTCCAGGCGCCGCTCGACGTTCCAGGCGTTGTCGCTGACTTCGCGAAACGCCTTGCCGCGGATCATCACGGTCCGGTGATGGTTCTCGCCGCAGTGCATGCAGGGCCAGCCATGGTCGTGCTGCCGGCCCGGATAGGGCGGGAAGTCGGCCGGGACCACGTGGTATGCATATCGATCATGACGCTCTCCTCGCCGGGCGCTATTGGGGCTTGCGGTCGCCCGCCGCGAGATCGAGGTAGAGCTTGCCGCCCTCGACCGTGACCGGGTAGACCTTGATGGGCAGCACGCAGGGGAACGAGAGCGCCTCGCCGGTGCGTACGTCGAAGGTGCCGCCGTGCCAGGGGCACTCCACCACGTAGTCTTCGTCGACCTCGCCCTCGGAGAGCAGGGCCTGGCCGTGGCTGCAGACGTCGTCGGTGGCGTAGAAGGCATCGGCGATGCGGTAGACTGCACCGGGCCTTGGCCGGGCGGGGTGACCTGACGAATTTCATTGTTGTCCAGCGCATCGACGTCGCAGACGTAGAAGCGGGACAGATTGACTACAAGATCCATAGCGGCTCCTCAACTCATACTCATGCCAGCCCGTAGGCCGTCACCAGGATCACCCCAGCAACGGTAGCGAAGGTTCCGGCGAAGACCTGGGGCGTGAAGATTTCGTCCGCGCGGATGAACAGGTACGACACCAGCAGGACGAACAGGGGAGTAGTAGCGGCCAGTGGAGCGATGACCACTAAGTCCTCATACTCAAGGGCCGCATATAGCAGAACCGGCCCGAGACTGGAAAAAATCCCGGCGAGCACGAAGAAACCCAACTCGCGCCGGCTGCAACGAATTTCGCCGACGGAACCGGTCGCCAGCACGTACAGCGTGGAAAACAACCAAGACGAGGTGCAGGTCACCGCGGCGGCCGTCACCGCATCCGAGCCGATGTCAATGCCGATCTTGCGGAAGACGATGGAAACGCCGTAGCACAGCGAGGCGATCAACGGCAGCAACAGATATACGCGCGATACGTTCTGTAGGCTGCGGGTCGCGTTCTGTCCACCCTGCGTACCAACTACCACGCAGCCCAGCACCACCATCAGGCGCCGAGCAGGCCGAGCCAGGTGAGCTCCTCACCGAGAAACATAACCGCCAGCGCCACGGAAATCACCGGATGGGTCAGGGACAGCGGCGCGGTGACATTCACCCCAAGCCTGGCCATTCCCTGGAACTGGAAAAGCCGGCCGAGCAAAGGCGCGAACACCCCGGCCAGGAAGAAGTAGCGCCAGTCCCACCAGTGCTCGAACTGCCAGCCATAGACGAGCAGGCTCCAGCCCCAGAGGAATACCACGTTGATGAACAGCGTCACCCACAACGCGGTCACCGTCGATGCGCTCTTCACCCCGACTCGCATGAACACGAAGGTGAGCGCAAACATCAATGCCGACAGCAGCGCCATGCCAATGGGCAGCACTCCAGAAAACTGTGACATACCATCTCCAACTTCAAAGGTGCTTAGCGTGACCGGCACGGCCGCCCAAACCCATCGGTACGCGGTTCCGGCAGCCGAAGCCGGGCACGATCGCCCCCTGGCGGCGGCAAAGGCACCGCACATGTTCGTAACGACGAGCTGTCAGCGGTTCAAGGACGAGATGCGCATGCCCCGCTTGCCGGTGTCCAGCACCTCACCGGTGATATAGGAGCGTCGTCAGAAGCCAAGAACGCGATCGCCGCGGCCTGCTCCTCCACCGAGCGGGTCGATCGAACAGGCCTTCCCGGGACACGTAGTCATAGAACTGCTGGTTCCATTGTTTCTCCTGCGCGCTCAGTTCGCGTTCCAGGCGCGGCGTCGGCCGCTCCTTGACCGCTGTGTTGCCCGGCGCAACGCAATTAACGCGGATATTGAAATCCGCCAGTTCGACCGCCAGCGCCGTGGTCAAACCAACCACGCCACCCTTCGATGCCGAATAAGGGATGCGAAAAATCCCCATGGTGGCGTTGGAGCCAACGTTGACGATGGCCCCGCCGTTCGCCTGCATGTAGGGCACCACCGCGCGGCAACACCAGAGGGGCGGCCAGAAGGACCGCTCGACCTCGGCCTTGATCTCTTCTTCGCTGTAATGCCAGAAAGGCTTCTTCCAGATGGTCCCTCCAACGTTGTTGACCAGTACGTCGATCCCGCCGAAAGCGGATTCAGTCTCAGCCATTACGCTCTGCGCACCGGCGTAGGTACCAGGTCGCTATCGCCACTGCCACCTCCAGCCCTCTGCGCCGCATGGTCGCGGCAGCCTCGTGGGTCGGCGCAGCGGCCTTGTCCGCCAGCACCACCCGGGCGCCCTCGCGTGCCAGGCGCCAGGCCGTAGCTAGGCCAATGCCCTGTCCGGCGCCGGTGACCAGCGCCACCTTGCCGACGAATCGTCTGCAGTTGTGTTCGTTCACGGTTCTCTTCCTTCTTTCTGTTCGTGCCCTAGGGGTCTGTTCCTGTTTCATTGCAAGCCGCGTTGCTTCGCCAAATGACGCCAGGCAGTTAATGGTGGTTCCCTTGCCGAGTCCCGAAACGCCGCATTGCGTAGTTTGCCACGCAACCCGGAGGGCCGGGCGCGGCGGGTTCGCTCATTCGCTGAATTCCTCGACGTTGGGCTTGGCGCCCCACATACAGAACGAGGACGGCTTCATCTCGAACTGGCGAGGTGTGTACGTCGCATCGTCGGTGATCCGTTTTACCCCTGATGAGTATTCGTAGACGCGCCCGTCCGGCCCGAGGAAGTAGATGAATATCGCCGTCGAGGTCGGATGCCGGCCCGGGCCGAAGACGATGGGCACGCCACGCTCCTGCAGGAAGTACCAGGAGCGCATCACGTCATCGATGCTCGCCACCTGGAAATTGACGTGCTGCACGCCGATCTTGTCCGAGGGGAACAGCGCGATCTTGTGATGCACCTCGTCGATACGCAGCAGCGCTCCGTCGCCAATCCGGTCGCTGACCCGCGCACTGAGCACCGAGTCCAGAAATGCAGGTCGCGCTGGATGTCACGGCTGTGCAGGCCGAAATGGCCGAACTCGGTGATCCCGGCATCGCGCGCTGGGAAATAGCGCACGCCGGTCTGGTGCGGCCGATAGACCAGTTCGATCCGGTTTTCGTTGGGATCGGTGAACGCCACGAAGGCCTCGACCCGGCGCTCTTCACACTCGGCCGCGCTACCCGGGCGGACATCGATTCCCTGCAGCGCCAGCTCATGCTCGGCGGCCTCGAGGTCCACTAGATGGCGCACCTCGAACGCCGACACGTCATAGCTCGCATCGCCCTGGATGTAGCAGAGATTGAAGGCGCTGCTGTCGCCACGCAGGTAGGCATGGGTGGCCGTTCTTTCCCGCAGCTCCAGACCGAGGATACTGGTGGCGAAGCGCACCATTTCCTCCAGATCGTTGCAGCCTAAACGCAGGTAGCAGATATCGTGCAATTTGATCATCGCGTTAGTCTCCACTGATGGTTTTCATGGGTGCCTTGACCAATCGGCCATGGACCGAGCCAGGGCATTGATGCAGGCGGGGAAAGAAGCGCCGAGACAACAGGTAGCCACCGACGACGATCAGGGCTGCCACGCCGAGCATGTCCCAGGCCGACATGGCCAGCAGCCCGGCCACGACCATCACAAGGCGCGCGAAGCGATTGAGCAGGCCGTAGTACCAGCCTTCCGCGGCGGCAGCGAGAATGAGCACGCCCAGGCTTACCTTGACGATTTCGAACAGGGCGTTCTGCCAACTGCCAATCAGCAAAAGGCCGGGATTGTAGACGAAGGCGAACGGCAGCAGGAAGGCGGCCACCCCGACCTTAGCCGCGGTCACGGAAACCGACACAGGCCGCTCATCGGCGATGGTGCTGGCGACATAGGCCGAAACCGCCACCGGCGGGGTAATGTACGAGGCAACCGAATAGAAGATCAGGAACAGGTGGGCCTGCATCATGGTCAACCCCGCCTCGACCAGCGCAGGCGCCACCATCACGGCGACCAGGGAATACACCGCCACTACCGGCATGCCCAGCCCGCAGACGATGGTCACTGCGGCAGCCAATAGCAGCGCCAGGAACAGATTCATCTGAGCAATACCGAAGATCAGCGCGGCCAGTTTCGACGCCAGGCCGGTGATGTTCAGGCCCAGCAGCAGGATGCCGGCGCCCGCCACTGCGGCGATCAGCGGTGCCAGGGCGCAGCAGACCTCGACGCAGCCTTCCATGAAGCGGCGAGGGCCCACCCGGGAGCGGGCCGTGGTCCAGCTCGCTACAATCACCGCCAGCAGGCCGGCGGTGGCCGCCATCGCCGGGGTGTGGCCGACAAGCATGTAGTAGACCAAGATACCCATCGGCACTACGAAGACCCAACCGGTGCGCACCACCGTGCTCAGCGTCGGCACCAGGCTGCTGTCGATCGTACCGACACCGCGGCGGCAGGAATAACAGTGCACCTGAGTGTAGATGGCCGCGTAGTAGAGCAACGCCGAGGCGAGGATGGCGCCGCAGATGTCTCCGTAAGCAATACCGGTGAACTCAACCATGAGGAACACCACCGCGCCCATCACCGGCGGCAGCAGGGCGCCGCCGGTGGCGGCGACCGCCTCCACTGCAGCGGCATAACGGCCAGTGAAGCCCGAACGGCGCATCATCGATGGTAATTGGCCCAGTGGTCATCACGTCGGCGGCTGGGCTACCGGAAATCATGCCGAACAGGCCACTAGAGGTGACCGCGACCTTTGCAGATCCGCCTGCAGCCCGTCCGGCGATCAACGCGGCCAGGTTGAAGAAGAACTCGCCACCGCCGCTCTTCTCAAGGAACTTGCCGAAAGTGACGAAGAGAAAGGCATACACCGCTGCCACCTGTACCGGCGCCGAGAACAGGCCGCCGTCCTGAGGCGAGACCATCAGGCCCTCAAGCAGGTAATCCCACTCCAGGCCACGGTGGCTGAAGAAACCCGGCAGATATTGGCCGAACAGGCAGTAGGCAATCACCAACCAGACCACCACAGAGATGCCCGGCCCGACACAGCGGCGGAGCAGTTCCAAGGTTAGCGCCAGGTACAACCCTGCCGCTGCCAGGTCGAGGGGCTGAAATTCGCTCAACCCACTGATCCACTCGTGATAGCGCCCCATCTGGGAAATAAGATAGAGCCCTCCGACCAGACTCAACCCCGACAGGATGTAGTCGCCGATGGTGCTTCGATGGACGTCCGGCGCGTAGCTCATCACTAGGAACGAGATCACGTACATTGGCACCACGAAAACGATGGCCAGTTCCAGCCGACCGAATTCGCCAGCCATCGCATACCATACCTCGAAGATCGTCAGGGGAACCGCCAGCAGGGCGAACAGCGCATATTTGTTACGATCCAATGGCAATTTGTTGCCCATCTGGAATAGCAGCCATAATGTTCTTTTTATATAAAACATAATGTACCTCACTTACTCAGGCCCCAGCGCAACCACCGGACTTCGTAGCAGCAGGTTGCGATTTCCGGGCTATATTCCCTGGCCGACTCGCCACCGGCGCGCCAACCAGGGACCATACGACAGCTACCACTCGACCTGCGCACGTGCCTGTACGAAGCTGGGTTCGTCGCCATCGTTGCGCCCGCCGTCGAGCTTAAGCACGTTGCCGTACTCCAAGCTCAAGCGCAGCCGCTGCTCCGGGTACCAGTTGACGCCCAGCATCATCATGTCGATCTTGCCGCCGTCGATGCTGCCGTCGCTGAGGTCGAGCGTGCTGTAGCCAGCGGCCACCTGCCAGGCACCGGGGCCACCCTGGCTTAGGCTGCGCGCTGGCGTCGGCGCGGCCAAGAGCCCACGACCAGCGTCGTAGGCACGCGACTCGCCTGTGAGGAAGTACCCTGTCTGGAGGTAGCCGCCAGTGAATTCGGGTTTTTCGCCATCAGCGAAGCCGCCCTGGATCGCGTCATATTTCTGTTGGAAGTACTCGGATTCAAGCTCGAACGGACCGCGTTGGTAGAATGCCTGCACGCCGGCGGCGGTGAATCCGTCTGAGACAAAGGATAGGGTGTCCACTGGGCGATAGGAGCTAATGTGAGTCTGCGGTCGCGCACGTAGGCGATACTCATCCGAGCCATTGGAGGACTGATGACGCAGAGAGGCACCGAGGCTCAACACGTGCCCCTTCTCTCGGATCGGATCGAAGGTGAACTGTGTGGCAACGTCAACGGGATCGTTTTCGTTGCTCTCCGAAGCGCGACTGCCCAGCTCCGACTGCGCCAGGCCGATGCTCCAGCGCCAGCTCGAACCGATCAGGTCGCTGCGTGCACCTACCCGCCGTCCGCCAGCCCCCAACAACGCGCTTGACGTCGGCTGCTCCATGAACGTCTGATACTTCGGGCTTTGCTGGCCCTGGAAGCCGAAGGCTGAAACTGGTTGCCTAGATATAGCGCAAGTTGTTGCCCTGCTGGCTTGAAACCGTGATAGCCGAGATAGGCGTCCTTGATGCCGCTCTCGCCACTGGTGGTGAAGTCGTACTGGAAGATGTACGACCAGTCTTTGTACAGGGTGCCGATGGCCTCCAGCCGGGCAGCGCGGAACTTGGTGCCGCTGCCCATCGATGCCTGGTCGCGTCGTACCAGGAACTGTCCAGCAACAGCCGGCCGCCGAGGCGGAAGGTGAAGTTGCCGTCCGCGGTGGCGAGCTGCAGCCGCCCGCCGCGCTCCTGGATCGATACGACGTTGCCAGCGCTGGCGCTCTTGCCGGCCTCGGCGGCGCGCACCTGCGCCTCGGCGGCCTGTGCCTGAGCCGCCTGCACCTGTGCCTTGACCGCGGACAGTTCCGCTTCGAGCGCCCGCATGCGTTCGGCGAGGTCCTGCTCGGCCGTTGTGGCCGCCTGGACGCCGGGGGCCAGCCACAGGCCGCCCACTATCAGCGCGATGAGCTTGATGGCACCGGGAAATCCCTTGGTGTCGTATGTTTTCATGGTTATCGCCCTCTTATCGTTCTTGATTGGGAAACATTCATGGCGCGTGATCACGCGACCCCATGGCCGATGCGCATGACAAGGCCTGGGGCTCTTTCGACTGCAGTGGCGGGCGCACCGCCGAGCGGCGAGCACGTCCACTGCCGGGTACATCTAGTTGATCAGGCCGACCTCGCGGTAGAACGCCGCAGCGCCAGGGTGCAGCTTCAGATCACCGACATCCGGCAGCCGCTCACGGCTGGCCTTTCCTAATGCCGGGTGCAGTGAGCGGTAGCGGTCCATCTGGTCGTATAGGGCCTTAGCCAGCTTGTAGGCATCGTCGTAAGTCGCTTCCGGACCGGCGACGATGATGAAGCTGGTGAACGGAACATACAGGTCCTGCTTCTGAAAACTGTATGAGCCGGCGGGGATGACGCCTACCTTCAGCCCCAACTCCTTGGCCACGTGCTCGGCGAGCTTCTTGGAGAGCGGCACAAAGGCTATCTCCTGAACGCTACCCAACTCGACGATGGACCTGACGGAGTCGCGCCTCCGGTGATGATCACGTCCAGGCGGCCATCGCGCATCAGGTCGTTGGACGCGCCGGTGGGTTGCGCCACCAAGGTGCCGCCCCAGCTTTCGAGGTCCTTCATGCTCTTGCCGTAGTAGGACAGCAACGCCCGGACGTGCTCGCGCGCCCAGAGGTTGCCCGGCTGGTTCACCGAGACGCGCATGGGGATTTCCTTCTCGATCAGATCATCGAAGCTGGCGATGCCGTGCTGATCGAGAAAGGCCTTGCGCGCATAGACTTTGAGCGCGAAGACATCGGGTGCGCCGTTCAGCACGCCGGTGATGCTGCCTTCCGGGTACGCATCCCTGAAGGGCGCGCTCCCTGCATAAGCCATTCTCGGCTCTACGATGCTCTCAAGGGCGAACGAGCGGCGCCCGGTACGCAGATATTCGAGGGCACCGGCAGGGTTGCCCGGCTCGTAGATGATGCTGGAGTTGGGGTAGTTGCGCCGAACCGCGTCGACCACCCCTTCGCCGAACACGGAAACCTGACCACCCGAGGAATAGCCGGCGATGGTGACATTGACCGGCCCCTCCTTGACCTGGGGCGTGTCCGCCGAAGCCGCGGCCGCGCCGCCGCCGAGCACCAAGGCCAACAGGCCCGCTTCCAGGCTCTTTCGAATGAAACTGCGGCCGCGCCGCATCAAGGGGTTAAACATAACGACATCTCCACTGTTGTTGTATTTATCGTGTGTTGCGTTGTGATGCTCTTGCATTCTAACGCCTGGGCAAGCCGGACTAAGCTTGCGCAGGCGCGCCACATAGGCAAATACCGCATCTACATCAGCAGGTCCGCCTATCTTGCTCGACACAGGCTCGCTGAGCGGCCACGGTGTCGCCCTTCTAGCGTTCCGTGATATTCCCGCCGCAGCCAAGCTCGATCAGACTAGGAAGGTCAGATTCGGCATCGCTTCGTCGTTGTTCAGCAGCATTACTTTCTTGCTGCGGATGCGAAAGCCGTCAGGATCGTTCCGCAGCCGGTACACGCACTTGCCGAACCAGATGTTCTGCACACCCACGCGGATCTCGCCCAACACAAAGGTGGAGGCAACCTCCAGCTCGTCGCCCTCGGCGCTCAGCGGCACCACCCCGGATACGGCGCGCGTCAGCCTGGCCAGGGGCCGGTAGGCGTGGGCCGTCTTGTCCTTGAGCCGCATCACCCGCTCGCTGAGCCGCGAACGGTCGTCGTAGATGATCGCGATGCCGGTGTCGGGGTCCTGGTCGTCGTCGTTGCACGGCACCCAGTAGGTGATCTCGCCGTCGGCCCAGAGGGTCATCCAGCGGTCGTACTGGTGCTCGTCCATCAATGCGGCCTCGTAGGCCAGGAATCGCTCGAGGCGCAGCTGCGTCTCGACGTCGAGGATGCTGCCGGCCAAGGCCGCCGGAGCTGCGTTTACGATTTGCTTTGCCATGGTTTTCTCTCCGCTTCGGATGCAATCGCCGCTCAGCGGGCGGTCATGAGGCGCTTCCATTCCTGCATTTGGGCCCGCTGCGTGATCTCATCGCTGATGCAGGCCGTCACACTGCCATCGGTGTCGACCTGCTCACGCCCGATACCGCGCGACAACAGCACCCAGGGTTCGGCGTCGGCCAGCAGGCCGCGCTGGGTACGCTCGAATATCTCGGCGTCATCCGGCGAACCGGCGGCCGCGGGCCCATAGAAGCCCTCGTGGGCACGCAGGCGCTTGGCATTGATGCTCGGTCCCACACCTTTGAGAAATACCGGATACATCAGGACTTCGGTTTTGTCCGGGCTAATCGGCACAACGACCCGAATGTGGTCGTGAATCAGCTGCAGATTAGGGAACAGCCCCAGATGCGGGTCGCCGTGCCAAGCGATCAGTTCCTCGGCACGTTCGCGGCCGTAGGCGGAGATCATGTCCGCCACGTACTGGCGGCCCTCCTCGCTGCGCTTCAGCTCCTCGATCGCCTGGGCCGCTTGGGGCCGTCGCTGCTCCCGGAAATCCAGGCAGGCATGCCCGTTGGGAAAACCGCGGGTGCGGCTCTGCGAGCCGTCGACGAACGGATCTTCTATGTGCAGCGCGCCCACGGCAGAGCCGGTGGTGCTTTCACGCTTGCTGAAGATCTTGAACACTGACATGTGCACGTAATGCGGGTGATAGCCATCCATGCCGATCTGCTTCCAGTTGCCGCGGTACATGGTCTTGTTGACCACCCCCGGCCTGACCTCCAGCTCGCCGGTGGGCGAGGAGTCTACGAATATGTCGATCAGCGGTTTGGTCGGGCCGAGGTATTCGTCGAAGCTCATGCCCTCCCTGGCCAGGCTGGCGAAGACGAAGCCGCGGTAGTTGCCGATCCGTGGCACCCGCGTCAGGGCGTTCTCCTCGGGCTTGAACTCATCGCCGTAGCTTCCTGCCCGGTGACCCCGACCAGATCGCCCTTGGTGTCGTAGGTCCAGCCGTGATACCAGCACTGGAAGCGCTTGGCATTGCCGCGCGACGCCTCGCAGACCTGGGCGCCACGGTGGCGGCAGCGGTTGATCAGCAACCGCACCTCACCGTCCTCGTCGCGCGTGGCGATCACCGGGTAGCGGCCCAGCTGAATGAGCTTGAAGTCGCCGAAATTGGGTATCTCGCTCTCGTGCAGGGCGAACAGCCAAGTCCGGTGGAAGATGCGTTCCATCTCGTCCTGGAAAATCTGCTCGTCGGTGAAGATGGAACTGTGCACACGGTCCTCCTGGACCAGAGCACCATAGTCACGACTGGATGCAATCAGCGTTGTCATTGTTATGCCTCATCATCGTCTAATGTCAGGCCGCTATCGCCGCGGCCAAAATCCCGACGGCCTGGCCGTGCGGGGTTATTCGTCGAGGAAATTCGCCACTATCGCGTTGAAGCGCGCGGCGTGTTCGATCTGCGTCCAGTGCCCACAGCGACCGAACATGTGCAGCTGCGCACGCTCGATAAGACCGAACAACTTCTTCGAGGTCAGCGGCGGCACGATGCGGTCCTCGCGTCCATGGATAATCAGGGTTTCCTTGTCCAACGCGCGGATCTGCGCCTCGTCGCTGGCCAGCGCATCGACAGCGCTGGCGGGGCGCGGGAAACATCTGCGCGAACGCCTCTTGGTAGCCGGGGCGGATGCTGGCGCGGTAGCGCAGCTCGGCCAGTTCGTCGCTGACCAGCGCGCGGTCGTAGGCGAACAGGTCCATCAACCGGCGCATGCCCTCGACCGACGGGGTATAGCCCCAGACCTCGTCCAGCCCCGGCGTCAGCTCGAACTCGACCCCAGCCGCCCCCATCAGCACCAAGCGCCGTATGCGCTTCGGATGACGGATCGCCATGGCCAGCGCCAGCGCACCGCCGTAGGAATTGCCGACCACATCGGCTCGCTCGATACCCAGCGCATCAAGGAACGCGATGGCGTGCCCGACCCAGGTTTCCAGGTTGTAGCGAATGCCCGCCGGACGCTCGGTGTAGCCGAATCCGACCATGTCCGGCGCCACCACTCGACGACCTTCGGCCAGTGCCGGAATGTTCAGGCGCCAGTTGGCCCAGGCGGTGACACCAGGGCCGGAGCCGTGCAGCAGCAACAAAGGCGTGCCGGTGTCATGACCGGCGTCGTGGTAGTTGGTGTCGATTCCGCCGGCGTCGATGCGCAAGCCAATCTCAGGATTCTCAGCGCTCATGTTTTGTCCTTGTCGCGTTGTGCCATCGATTGCCCGGCAGAGCCCCAGTGGGTCTTGGGCAGTTCCTGGATCAGTACCCGAACCGCTTCGGGTCTCACAGACAACGTCTCGACGACGGTGGCCGTCAAGTCATGGATCAGTCTTTCTTTCAATTCGGGCGAACGGCCCTCGACGATGGATACCTGCAATAACGGCATAGCCGATTCCTCTCTGGGCTCAGACGAAGCGTGCGGACACGCTGCCCAGCCCCTGGTAGCGCACGGTGATGTTGTCGCCCGGCGCCACCGCCACCGCGGCGGTGATGCCGCCGGTCATGATGAAGGTGCCGGCCGGGATGTGCTCGCCGCGCTCGGCCAAGAGGTTGGCCAGCATCGCCACGCTGGACAGCGGGTGGCCGAGCACCGCGGCGCCGGCACCGACCTCCACCACCTCGCCGTTCTTCTCCATCACCACGCCGAGGGTGCGCAGGTCGACGTCCTCCAGGCTGGCCATCTGGCCGCCGGTGATGAAGCGCGTCGAGGAGGCGTTGTCGGCGACCACGCTGATCAGGTCGAACTTGAAGTTCTCGTAGCGCGAGTCGATCACCTCGACGGTGGGGATCACGTAGTCGATCGCCGCGATCACGTCGCCGATGTGGCAGCCCGGGCCCTTGAGCGGCGCCTTGGTGACCACCGAGATCTCCGCCTCGATCTTCGGGTGGATCAGCTCGGCGCAGTCCACCGTGCCGCCGTCCGGCACGCTGAAGTAGTCGGCGAGGAAGCCGTAGATCGGCGTCTCGACGCCCATCTGCGCCATCTTCGCCCAGGAGGTCAGGCCCATCTTCAGGCCGACGATCTTGTTGCCGCGCGCTTCCTTGCGCCGGCGGATCTCCCACTGGATGTCGTAGGCGTCGGCGAAGGTCATCTCGGGGTAGTCGTTGGTGACCTTGTGGATGTCGTGGGCCTGGAGTTCGGCGTTTTCCACGTGCTCGGCCAGGGCCAGCACCTGTTCGCGGGTCAGGGTACGGGTCATGCGCTCACCTTCTGGGTCTGGCGGGCCCGGGACATGTCCAGGGCGAGGTCTTCGATCATGTCTTCCTGGCCACCGACGGTGCCGCGGCGGCCGAGCTCGACGAGGATGTCGCGCGCCGGCACGCCGTACTTCTTCTCGGCGCGCTGGGCGAACAGCAAAAAACGAGCTGTACACGCCGGCGTAGCCCAGGGTCAGCGCGTCGCGGTCGACGCGGATCGGCTGGTCCATCATCGGCACGACGATGTCCTCGGCCACGTCCATGATCTTGTACAGGTCGATGCCGGTCTCCACGCCCATCGCATGCACACGGCGACGAACACCTCCAGCGGGGTGTTGCCGGCACCGGCGCCGAGGCCCGCCACCGAGCCGTCGATGCGGCTGGCGCCGGCCTCGATAGCGGCCAGCGAGTTGGCGATGGCCATGCCCATGTTGTGGTGGCCGTGGAAGCCGATCTCGGTGGCCGGGCTGAGCTCGGCGCGCAGCAGGCCGATCTTCTCGCTGACCTCGTCGGGCAGCATGTAGCCGGCCGAGTCGGTGCAGTAGATGCAGTTGGCGCCGTAGCTCTCCATCAGCCGGGCCTGCTCGAGCATTTTTCCGCGCTGATCATGTGCGCCATCATCAGGAAGCCCACGGTGTCGCGCCGAGCTTGCGCGCCATGCCGATGTGCTGCTCGGAGACGTCGGCTCGGTGCAGTGGGTGGCCACGCGAATGGTCGAGACGCCGCAGTCCAGCGCCATCTTCAGTAGCCGGCCGAGTCGGTGCAGTAGATGCAGTTGGCGCCGTAGCTCTCCATCAGCCGGGCCTGCTCGAGCATTTTTCCGCGCTGATCATGTGCGCCATC
>LZQQ01000099.1_pt1 | contig 14243 bp, 13 predicted proteins | sample 768581 | NCBI WGS metagenome assembly LZQQ01 (sample SAMN05207185, study PRJNA324510) | oil field metagenome | isolation source: sample BH-FW-20 from oil reservoir | place: India: Bombay High | collected 2015-11-25 | reverse complement strand
TACGGCGACCAGGTTCGGTGTGTTCAACGGCCTGGTGCTGCCGCGCCCGGAAATCCTGCGCAACGCATTCGTACTCAGGCCGCTGTCGCTGGTCGTCCCTCAGACGACGTGCTGCTCTACGGCGACCAGGTTCGGTGTGTTCAACGGCCTGGTGCTGCCGCGCCCGGAAATCCTGCGCAACGCATTCGTACTCAGGCCGCTGTCGCTGGTCGTCCCGCAGCGACTGCATCCGGGCGTGGGCCAATCCTTCGCCGAACTCTGGCGCGAGGCCCGGATCGACCAGGAGTTGTGGCCGGTGCCCTTCGAGTGGCGCGGGCAGGCGCTCACGCCGGCGGCGCTGCTCGAGGACGGCCGCGGCTAGCTGGTCGCCCGGTTCGCCTTGTAGGTTTCCAGCGCCGCCAGGCGAGCGTGCTTGAGCGCCTCGCCGAACTCCGCGCCGCGGTGGCCGGCCTCCAGCAGCGGCTGGACCTGCACGGCGCGTACGGCCTGGGCGGCGCCGCGCAGGTAGTCGGCCTGGGGATAGTGCGCGGTTTGGCGTCCTGCGACCCAGGGCGTCCATCTCGCACACGGCGATGAACTGCTCGAAGCGCTCGGGGCGCCGGTAGACGTCGAAATGCTGCAGCAGCGCCTGCAGGTCCGCGGGCGGCAGCTCCGGAGCGCGGTGCCCCTCGGCGTGGTGCTCGCCGGCCAGCACGGCCAGTTCCTGGCACTCGCGTGGTGGCTTGCAGCGCTGGTTGACCGCCGTGATCGAGGCGCAGGTCTCGTCCGTTCCCAGATCGAGCAGCAGGCAGGCCCAGCGGACCGGCAGCGGCTGCGCGTGCCCGGCGCACTGCGCAGCACTTCGAGGCGCGGCCCGGCGGCCTCGGGCGCGCCTGGAACAGGCGCGTCGAGTTCGGGGAAGAGTTCGGCCAGCGCGCCGCAGTCGCGCAGGGCCTGGACGAAGACGTCGGGGCGCGGCTCCATCAAGGCGCGCGAGATCTCTTTCCAGGCGCGTTCCGGCGTCAGGTCCTTCAGTTCGCCGGATTCGGCCAGCTGGCGCATCAGCGCCAGGGTTTCCTCGGCGATGCGAAAGCCCGAGTCGGCGTAGCGGGCGGCGAAACGGGCGACCCGCAGCACCCGCAGCGGGTCTTCGGCGAAGGCCGGCGAGACATGGCGCAGCACGCGCGCGGCCAGGTCGGCGCGGCCGCCGTAGGGGTCGATCACCTGGCCGTCGTCGTCCTCGGCCATGGCGTTGATGGTCAGGTCGCGGCGGACGAGATCGTCTTCCAGGGTGCGTCCGGGCTGGCGTAGAAGGTGAAGCCGCCGTAGCCGCGCCCGCTCTTGCGTTCGGTGCGCGCCAGGGCGTACTCCTCGCCGGTCTGCGGATGCAGGAAGACCGGGAAGTCGGCGCCGACCGGGCGGAAACCCCGGGCGAGCATGTCTTCGGCGGTGGCGCCGACCACCACGTGGTCGACCTCGGTCACCTCGCGGCCGAGCAGACGGTCGCGCACCGCGCCGCCGACTGTGTAGATCTTCATGCTGATGTCCTCCGTCGCGGGAGGATACGCAAAAACCCCGCACGCCGCTGGCGCGCAGGGTCTGCGGGGGTGGGTCAGATCGGCGGGATGGCGAGGTCCAGGCGCGGGTAGTTGCCTTCGCCCCCGGCGTCGCCGCGTGGCGGGATGTGGTGGCTGGCGACGATCTGGTCGTCCTGCAGCGACTCGAGATGGACGTCGAAGCCCCACAGGCGGTGCAGGTGCTTGAGCACCTCTTCGGTCGATTCGCCCAGCGGCTTGCGGTTGTGCTGCTGGTGGCGCAGGGTCAGCGAGCGGTCGCCGCGGCGGTCGACGTTCCAGATCTGGATGTTCGGCTCGCGGTTGCCGAGGTTGTACTGCGCGGCCAGCAGCTCGCGGATGGTCCGGTAGCCGTCCTCGTCGTGGATCGCCGGGACGAGCAGTTCGTCCTTGCGGTCGTCGTCGAGGATGCTGAACAGCTTCAGGTCGCGGATCACCTTGGGCGAAAGGAACTGCAGGATGAAGCTCTCGTCCTTGAAGTTGTTCATGGCGAACTTGACCGTCGACAGCCAGTCGCCGCCGGCGATGTCCGGGAACCAGCGCTTGTCCTCCTCGGTGGGGTTCTCGCACATGCGGCGGATGTCCTGGAACATGGCGAAGCCGAGCGTGTAGGGGTTGATGCCGCTGTAGTAGGGGCTGTCGAACCCGGGCTGGTAGATCACGCTGGTGTGCGACTGCAGGAACTCGAACATGAAGCCGTCGGTGACCAGCCCCTCGTCGTAGAGGTCGTTGAGCAACGTGTAGTGCCAGAAGGTCGCCCAGCCCTCGTTCATCACCTGGGTCTGGCGCTGCGGGTAGAAGTACTGGGCGATCTTGCGCACGATGCGCACCACCTCGCGCTGCCAGGGTTCCAGCAGCGGCGCGTGCTTTTCGATGAAGTAGAGGATGTTCTCCTGCGGCTCGGCCGGGAAGCGGTGGCTGTCGTCCAGCTCGGAATTCTTGTCCTGGTTGCGCGGGATGGTGCGCCAGAGGTCGTTGATCTGGCGCTGCATGTGTTCCTCGCGCTCCTTCTGCCGCCGGCGCTCTTCTTCGGCGGAGATGGGGTAGGGGCGCTTGTAGCGATCGACGCCGTAGTTCATCAGCGCGTGGCAGGAGTCGATCAGGTCCTCCACCGCGCTGATGCCGTGGCGTTCCTCGCACTCGGCGATGTACTGCTTGGCGAACACCAGGTAGTCGATGATCGAGCTGGCGTCGGTCCAGGTACGGAACAGGTAGTTGCCCTTGAAGAAGCTGTTGTGGCCGTAGCAGGCATGCGCGATCACCAACGCCTGCATGGTCATGGTGTTCTCTTCCATGAGGTAGGCGATGCAGGGATCGGAGTTGATCACGATCTCGTAGGCCAGCCCCATCTGCCACGCGTGTAGTGCTTCTCGGTGTGCAGGAACTGCTTGCCGTATGACCAGTGGTGATAGCCCAGCGGCATGCCGACGGAGGCGTAGGCGTCCATCATCTGCTCGGCGGTGATCACCTCGATCTGGTTGGGGTAGGTGTCCAGCGCATAGCGCTCGGCGATGCGGCCGATCTCGCGGTCATAGGTGCGGATGAGTTCGAAGGTCCATTCCGACCCGGTGGAAATAGGCTGTCGCTTCATTCTTCACCTCAAGTGACCAGACGGCGCTGGAACAGCTCGCGGAACACCGGGTAGATGTCCGCCGCCGACACCAGCTGCTGCTGCGCGAAGGAGTCGGCGAAGGCCTCGCCCACCTGGTTGTATTCGTACCACAGTGCCTGATGCTCGCGCGGAGTGATCTCCACGTAGGTGAAATACTGGACGAACGGCATGATCTGGTTGATCAGGATGTCGCGGCAGACCGGCGAGTCGTCGTTCCAGTTGTCGCCGTCGGAGGCCTGTGCGGCATAGATGTTCCATTCGTTGATGGGATAGCGCTCGGCCATGATCTCCTGCATCAGCTTCAGTGCGCTGGAGACGATGGTGCCGCCGGTTTCCCGCGAATAGAAGAATTCCTCCTCGTCGACCTCCTTGGCGCTGGTGTGGTGGCGGATGAACACCACGTCAATCTTGTCGTAGTTCCGCTTGAGGAACAGGTACAGCAGGATGAAGAAGCGCTTGGCGACGTCCTTGGTGGCCTGGGTCATGGAGCCGGAGACGTCCATCAGGCAGAACATCACCGCCTTGGAGCTGGGGTTGGGCTGCTTGACCAGCAGGTTGTACTTGAGGTCGAAGGTATCGAGGAAGGGCACGCGGTTGATCCGTGCGCTGAGGCGCTCGATCTCCTGCTCGGCGGCCTGGATGTCGCCGTAGTTGTCCGGCTCCTCGCGGCGCAGCCGCTCGAGCTCGGCCTTGACCTCCTTCAGCTTGGCGCGGCTGCTGCCCGACAGGGCGATGCGCCGGGCATGCGCCGAACGCAGGGTGCGGACGATGTTCACCCGCGACGGGTTGCCCTCGTTGGCGATGCCGGCGCGCACCGTCTTGAAGGTATCGGCCCCGGTCAGGTGGCGCTTGACCAGGTTCGGCAGCTCCAGGTCCTCGAACATGAAATCGAGGAATTCCTCCTGGGTGATCTGGAACACGAAGTCGTCCATGCCTTCGCCGCTGTTGCTGGCCTGGCCGGCCCCCTGCCCGCCGCCACCGCCCTGCGGACGCGGGATGCGCTCGCCGGCGGTGAATTCCTTGTTGCCGGGATGGACGATGGTCTGGCGGCCGCCGCGACCGTGGTGCAGCACCGGCTCGTCGATGTCGCGGCCGGGGATGCTGATCTGTTCGCCGTGTTCCATGTCGGTGATGGAGCGACGGCTGACCGCTTCCTCCACCGCTTTCTTGATGTGCTCACGGTAGCGCCGCAGGAAGCGCTGGCGGTTCACCGTGCTCTTGTTCTTGCCATTCAGACGACGATCGATCACGTAACTCATACGAGCCCTCCGGGCTGAGGCTGGAGGCTGAAGGCTGAAGGCTGAAGGCTGGACGAGGGGGCCGCTTTTTCGTCCAGCCTCCAGCCTACAGCCTCGAGCGGCTTTTGCGTTACTGTGATTTGCGTACCCGCAAATACCACTCGGACAACAGCCGAACCTGCTTCTCCGTGTAGCCGCGCTCGACCATGCGAGTGACGAAGTCGTTGTGCTTCTGCTGATCCTCCTTGCTGGCCTTGGCGTTGAAGCTGATGACCGGCAGCAGGTCCTCGGTGTTGGAGAACATCTTCTTCTCGATCACCGCGCGCAGCTTCTCGTAGGACAGCCAGCTCGGGTTCTTGCCGTTGTTGTTGGCGCGGGCGCGGAGCACGAAGTTGACGATCTCGTTGCGGAAGTCCTTCGGGTTGCTGATGCCGGCGGGCTTCTCGATCTTTTCCAGCTCCTCGTTCAGAGCCGCGCGGTTGAGGATCTCGCCCGTTTCCGGGTCGCGATATTCCTGGTCCTGAATCCAGAAGTCCGCGTACAGCACGTAGCGGTCGAAGATGTTCTGCCCGTACTCGCTGTAGGACTCGAGGTAGGCGGTCTGGATCTCCTTGCCGATGAAGTCGACGTAGCGCGGCGCCAGGTATTCCTTGATGAAGCGCAGGTAGCGCTCGCGCACCTCGGCGGGGAACTGTTCCTGCTCGATCTGCTGCTCGAGCACGTAGAGCAGGTGCACCGGGTTGGCGGCGACTTCGTGCGGGTCGAAATTGAAGACCTTCGACAGGATCTTGAAGGCGAAGCGGGTCGAGAGGCCGTTCATGCCCTCGTCGACGCCGGCGGTGTCGCGGTACTCCTGGATCGACTTGGCCTTGGGATCGGTGTCCTTCAGGTTCTCGCCGTCGTAGACGCGCATCTTCGAGTAGATGTTGGAGTTCTCCGGCTCCTTCAGGCGGCTGAGCACCGAGAACTGCGCCAGCATCTTCAGGGTGTCCGGCGCGCAATGGGCCTGCGCCAGCGAGCTGTTGGTCAGCAGCTTGTCGTAGATCTTCACCTCGTCGGACACGCGCAGGCAGTAGGGCACCTTGACGATGTAGATCCGGTCGATGAAGGCCTCGTTGTTCTTGTTGTTACGGAAGGTGTGCCATTCCGACTCGTTCGAGTGCGCCAGGATGATCCCGCTGTACGGGATCGCGCCCAGCCCCTCGGTGCTGTTGTAGTTGCCTTCCTGGGTGGCGGTCAGCAGCGGGTGCAGCACCTTGATCGGCGCCTTGAACATCTCAACGAATTCCATCAGGCCCTGGTTGGCCCGGCACAGCGCACCGGAATAGCTGTAGGCGTCGGCGTCGTTCTGCGGAAATTCCTCGAGCTTGCGGATATCGACCTTGCCCACCAGCGCGGAGATGTCCTGGTTGTTCTCGTCGCCCGGCTCGGTCTTGGCCACCGCGATCTGGTTGAGGATCGAGGGGTAGAGCTTGACCACGCGGAACTGACTGATGTCGCCGCCGAATTCCTGCAGGCGCTTGGTCGCCCAGGGCGACATGATCGAACTGAGGTAGCGCCGCGGGATCCCGTAGTCCTCCTCGAGGATCTGCGCGTCTTCGGCCGGGTTGAACAGCCCCAGCGGCGACTCGAACACCGGCGAGCCCTTGATGGCGTAGAAGGGCACCCTTTCCATCAGTTGCTTGAGCTTCTCGGCCAGCGAGGACTTGCCGCCGCCCACCGGGCCCAGCAGGTAGAGGATCTGCTTCTTCTCCTCCAGGCCCTGAGCGGCGTGGCGGAAGTAGGAGACGATCTGCTCGATGCAGTCTTCCATGCCGTGGAAATCGGCGAAGGCGGGATAGCGACGAATGACCTTGTTGGCGAAGATCCGCGAAAGACGCGAATCGTGGCTGGTGTCGATCAGTTCCGGCTCGCCGATCGCCATCAGCATGCGCTCGGCGGCGGTGGCGTAGGTGGTCGGGTCCTGCTTGCACAGATCGAGGTATTCCTGGAGCGAATACTCCTCCTGGCGGGTGGCTTCGAATCGTTGCTGGAAGTGACTGAAAATGCTCATGATTTCACCTCGGTCGATGCTCAGGGCAGGTGCAAATCACCAGGCATTCTGGAGCGAGCCGGAGCGGCCGGCCTGTGGAGTCCCCCGAACACCTAATGGTCGAAACCTTAGGCCAGAAGCCGTAGCCGGCTTCCTTTCTCTTTGGATGGCCTTGTCTCAAGGATAGTTCGGTTTGGGGTGGCGAAAGCAAGAGGCGGTCACGCTGGCCAGACGGACGTAAGCGAAACGGGCCGGAAAGCCCCGCGAACAGCGGGGCGCAAGCGAAAAAATATTGTTTCAGAGAGGCTCGGAGGCTTCGACCTCGCCGGGGAACAGGCCGCGCCAGCCTTCGAAACCGCCGTCGAGGCTGTAGACGTCGGAAAAGCCCTGGTGGGCCAGGTAGGCGGCTGCACTCTGACTCGAATGGCCGTGGTAGCAGGTCACGATCAGCGGACTGTCGAAGTCGGCCGCGGCGATGAAATCGGGCAACGAATGGTTGTCCAGATGGGCCGAGCCGGCGATGTGTCCGAGTGCATAGCTTTGCGGGTCGCGGATGTCCACGACTGCCGCGCCTTCGGCGATCAGCGCACGGGCGCTGACCGGGTCGATGCGTTTGAACTCGCTCATGGCTTGATCCCCTTGCAGTCCTGGCGATGGTATTCGCCGGTGTCCAGATTCATCAGCGTCATGCAGTTGCCCCACACGCAGCCGGTATCCAGCGCGTGTACGCCGGGCTCGTCGCAGCGGCCTTCCAGCGCGGCCCAGTGGCCGAAGATGAGGGTGCGTCCGCGCATCTTGCGGTTCGGGTGGCTGAACCAGGGCGCGAAGCCGGCCGGCGCCGAATCGAGGCCTTCCTTGGACTCGAGGTCCAGGGTGCCGTCGGCGGTGCAGAAGCGCATGCGCGTGAAGTAGTTGGTGATTACCCGCAGGCGCTCGACGCCGCGCAGGGACTTGTCCCACCTGGCCGGCTGGTTGCCGTACATGCCGTCGAGATAGGGCAGCAGGCGGGCGTCGTCGGTCAGCGCGTCCTGCACTTCGGCGGCGCGCCGCAGCGCCTTGGCCAGCCCCCACTGAGGCGGAATGCCGGCGTGGACGAGGGTCGCGTCGCGCTCGGCATCGTGGTGGATCAGCGGCTGCTGGCGCAGCCAGTCGATCAGGTCCGCGCAGTCGGGGGCGGTCAGGATCGGGGTGAGGGTGTCGGAGCGGCGCAGGCGCTCGATGTTGTGTGCCACGGCCAGCAGGTGCAGGTCGTGGTTGCCGAGCACGCAGACCGCCGAGCTGCCGAGGTCGCGCACGTAGCGCAGGGCTTCGAGCGACTGCGGGCCGCGGTTGACCAGATCGCCGGCCAGCCAGAGGCAGTCGCGGGAGGGGCTGAAATCGACCTTGCGCAGCAGGCTCTCGAGCGGATCGAGGCATCCTTGCAGGTCGCCTACGGCGTAAAGGGTCATCGGCGGCTCGTACCTCGGGTCAGGAAATCAGTGCAGGGCACCGGGAACCGCCAGGCGGAAGGGCGCGATCGGCGCGTCGAAACGATGGCCGTCGGCGGCGATCATCTGGTAACTGCCCTGCATGCTGCCGACCTGGGTGGGCATCAGGGTGCCACTCGTATAGACATGTCGCTCGCCCGGCTCCAGCCGCGGCTGCTCGCCCACCACGCCCTCGCCCTGTACCTCCTGCACCCGGCCGTCGCCGTCGGTGATGATCCAGTGCCGGCTGAGCAACTGGGCGGCGACGCGGCCGGTGTTCTCGATGGTTACCGTGTAGGCAAAGGCGTACCGGTTTTGTTCCGGTTGCGACTGGGCGTCGAGGTAGCGTGGCACCACGCTGACGTCGATGCGGTAGCGATCATCGGCCATGGGCTGAGGTCTCCGGCTGCAGGGTGGCGAGCTGGTCGGCGAGCCGCACGAAGGCGGGCAGGTCGAGCTGTTCCGGGCGCAGGCCGCCGTCCACGTCGGCGCTTCGATGCGCCGGCGTCGAGCAGGCCCCTTGAGCGTGTTGCGCAGCGTCTTGCGGCGCTGGTTGAAGGCCTCGCGCACGACCCGTTCGAGCAGGCGCGGGTCGCGTGCCGGATGCGGCAACTCGGCGTGGGGCACCAGGCGGACGATCGCCGAGTCGACCTTCGGCGCCGGGTTGAAGGCGCCGGGACCGACGTTGAACAGGTGCTCCACACGGCAGTGATACTGCACCATGATCGACAGCCGGCCCCAGTCGCCGCCGCCGGGCTCGGCGGCAAGGCGTTCGACGACCTCCTTCTGCAGCATGAAATGCATGTCGCGGATCAGCGCGGCATGCTCGAGCAGATGGAAGATCAGCGGCGTAGAGATGTTGTAGGGCAGGTTGCCGACCACGCGCAGGCTCGCCGGCCGGTCAGCGAGCCTGCCGAAATCGAACTTCAGCGCATCGCCCTGGTGCAGCGCCCAGCGTTCACGGGTGGCGAAGCGGGCCTGGAGAATCGGGATCAGGTCGAGGTCGAGTTCGATGACGTCCAGCCGTGCGCCGCTGTCCAGCAGCCCTTCGGTCAGCGCGCCCTGCCCGGGGCCGATTTCCACCAAGTGCTCGTCCGGCTTCGGATGGATCGCCCGCAGGATCCGGTGGATCACGCCGGCATCGTGCAGGAAGTTCTGGCCGAAACGCTTGCGGGCGCGGTGTTGGTAATCGGACATCGAAGCTCCAAGGAGCAGCTTGAAGCTTGAAGCTTGAAGCTGAAAGCGAATAAGGAGCGCATTTTAGCAGGCGAGGGCGGCAAAAAGATGGATTCAGACTGCCTGAGGCCCCAGCCGAAAAGCAAAGCTTGACGAAGTTGCACCGATGTTCTTCACAGTGGCTTCCAGCTTCCAGCTTCCAGCTTCCAGCTTCCAGCTTCCAGCTTCCAGCTTCCAGCTTACGCCCGAATGTCCCCCATCCGATAAGCCGTCTCCAGCGCGACCTGCAGACTGCCGGTATCGATCCGGCCGGTCCCGGCGAGGTCGAGCGCCGTGCCGTGATCCACCGAAGTGCGGATGATCGGCAGCCCCAGGGTGACGTTCACGGCGGCGCCGAAGCCTTGTACTTGAGCACCGGCAGGCCTTGGTCGTGGTACATCGCCAGCACCGCGTCGCAGTGCGCCAGGTGCTTGGGGGTGAACAGGGTGTCGGCCGGCAGCGGGCCGGCCAACTGGATGCCGTCGCCGCGCAGGCGCTCGAGCACCGGTTCGATCACTTCGATCTCCTCGCGTCCGAGGTGGCCGCCTTCGCCGGCGTGCGGGTTCAGCCCGCAGACCAGGATGCGCGGGTCGGCCAGCCCGAATTTTCCACCAGGTCGGCATGCAGAATGCGCGTGACGCGCTCCAGCCGCTCGGCCGTAATGGCGGCGGCGACGTCCTTGAGCGGCAGGTGGGTGGTGACCAGGGCGACACGCAGCCCCTCGGTCGCCAGCATCATCACCACCTGGGGTGTGGCGGTCAGTTCGGCGAGAAACTCGGTATGACCGGAAAAGGCGATGCCGGCCTCGTTGATGATGCCCTTGTGCACCGGGGCAGTGATCATGCCGGCGAAGGTGCCGTCGAGGCAGCCCTGGCCGGCGCGGGCCAGCGTTTCCAGTACATAGGGGGCGTTGCGCGGGTCGAGTTGCCCCGCGCTCACCGGCGCGGCGAGCGGGGTGTCCCAGACATACAGGCTGTTGGCCGGCGCCGGCTCGCTTGGCCAACGGTGCGGACCGACGTCGAGCAGCTCGATGGTCAGGCCCAGCTGTACGGCGCGCTGCGCCAGCAGCGAACGGCTGGCGATGGCCAGCAGCGTCCTTGGCTGGGCCTGGCGCGCCAGCAGCAGGCATAGATCCGGACCGATTCCGGCCGGTTCGCCAGGGGTAAGAACGAAGGGGCGGGAAGCGGTCATCGGCGTGCTCTCGGCATGGGGCGGCGGTTGCCTGCCCACCTGAAAGGAAAACGGGGTGGCGACCCTTCGGTCATCACCCCGCATCCTGCTTGGCTTGCAGCTTGCAGCTTGCAGCTTGCAGCTTGCAGCTTAAAGCTTGATCTCGACGTAGGCTTCGTCGCGGATCTGGCGCAGCCAGGCCTGCAGCTCTTCGTCGTACTTGCGGTTGCGCAGTGCGGCGAGCGCCTGCTGTTCGCGGGCCTCTTCGCTGGCGTCGGTGGCGCGCCGGCCGAGCACCTCGAGGATGTGCCAGCCGTAGGGGCTGCGGAACGGCTGGGACAGCTCGCCGGCCGCGGTGTTGGCCATGACCTCACGGAACTCCGGCACCAGCGAATTCGGGTCGATCCAGTTCAGGTCGCCGCCATTGAGCGCCGAACCCGGGTCTCCGAGAAGTTTCGCGCCAGCTGGGCGAAATCCTCGCCGGCCTGGATACGTTCGCGCAGGCGCGTGATCAGGCGGCGGCTTTCCTCATCGCTGCGGATCTCGCTCGGCTTGATGAGGATGTGGCGCACGTGCACCTCGTCGATCATCTGCTCGGTGCCGCCGCGCTTTTCCAGCAGCTTGACGAGGATGAAGCCCGGCGGGGTGCGAACCGGCTCGGTAACCTGGCCGACCGCCAGCTCGCGAACCAGGGCGTCGAACGGCGGCGGCAGCTGTGCGGCCTTGCGCCAGCCCATGTCGCCTCCTTCGAGCGCGTTCTCGCTGGCCGAGCGGGAGGCGGCCAGCTGGGCGAAGTCGACGCCCTGCTGCAGCTGCCGGTAGGTGTCGCTGGCCAGCTCCTCGGCAGCCTGCACGGTCTGCGAGTCGGCCGCGTCCGGCACCGGGATGAGGATATTGGCCAGATGGTATTCCTCGGCCAGCTGCAGCTGACCGAGATCGGACGCGAGGAAGCTTTGCACCTCCTGGTTCGAGACCTGGATGCGCTCGGCGATGCGCCGCTGGCGCACCCGGCTGATGATCATCTCGCGGCGGATCTGCTCGCGCGCCTCGTCGAAGCTCATGCCGTCGCGCTCGAGCGCCGCGCGGAACTGCTCGGGGGTCATGCCGTTGCGCTGGGCGATGGTGACCAGCGCCTGGTTGAGCTCTTCGTCGGAGATGCGGATGCCGGAGCGCTCGCCGATCTGCAGCTGCAGGTTTTCCAGGATCAGGCGCTCCAGTACCTGCTGTTCGAGCACGCCCTGCGGCGGTGCATCGGCACCGCGTTTTTCGATGGTCTGGCGCACCTCGTCCAGCCGCTGCTGGAGTTGGCTCTGCATGATCACGTCGTTGTCGACGATGGCCACCACGCGGTCGAGCGGTTGTACCTGGGCCAGCGCGGGTGCCATGGCGCCGGCGGCGGCGGCGAGCAGAAGGGCGCCCAGCGCCAGGGGGCGCAGGCGGTCAGAAAGCTTGGTCTTCACGTTCACGGTAACCTTGAATGCCTTGGTCGAGGAAGGACTCGGTCTTGTTGCCAACCACGCCGCCGAGCCCCTTGAGAACGATCTGCAGGAAGATGCCGCGGTCCGGCTCTTCGTTGAGCGAGGGGTTCAGGCTGCTCTCGTCGTAGTCGATCCAATAGCGGTTGATCAGGCGCAGCTTCCAGCAGCAGCTGTCGTACTCGAAGCCGCCGAAGGCTTCCAGTGTACGGTTGCGGGCGTAGTCGTACTGCCAGCGGCCGATGACGCTCCACTGCGGGACGATCGGCCAGATGGCCGAGAAGTCGTGCTGCTGGATCTTGTAGTAGTCCTTGATGTAGGTCGTGCTCGGGTCGTTGTCGGTCGCGTATTCCGGCCGGCCGAAGTCGCCGCCGTAGGTCCAGTTGCCGCTGGCCTGGTCGAAGCGGATGACGTCGTTGCGGTAGCGGTAGCCGAAGTTGACGATCTTGTTCGGGTTGTCGGCCGGCTGGTAATGGAACATGGCGCTGCCCGAGCGGGTGCGACCCTCGTCCGGATCCCAGTTGAAGGTCGAGGTGAAGTGCCAGTCGCGGTTGTAGCGGTACAGGTACTCCAGCGCGTAGGGGGAGACGTTCGAGGTGTTGTCGGGGCGATTGCCTTCCAGGCCCGGCAGCTGTACCTCGCGATCGCGGAAGTAATAAATCTGGCCGACGCTCAGGCGTTGCCGCTCGAAACCGTCCGGTTCGACGAAGCGGGTGGTCACGCCGAGCGAGACCTGGTTGGCGTCGCCGATGCGATCCGGGCCGCTGAAGCGGTTCTCGCGCCACAGCGACGAATAGCTGAAGCTGTATTCGCCGGTGTCGAACACCGGGATGTCGGTCTGGTCCTCTTCCGGGACGTAGAGGTAGAACAGCCGGGGTTCGAGCGTCTGCCGGTAGTTCCTGCCGAACCACTGGGTGTCACGGTCGAAGTACAGTCCGCTGTCAACGCTGACGATCGGCAGGCTGCGATCGGGGGCATCGTCGAAATCGTTGCCGAGCTGGCTGCGGCCTCGTGAGTCGAGATCCAGGTCGTACTGGGTGTAGGCGTACTTGATCGACGGCTTGAGGAAGCCCCAGGTCCAGTCCAGCGGCAGGCTGATGCCCGGCTGCAGGTGCAGGCGGGTGCCGTTGGCGCGGCGGAGGCCGGTGAGCCGGTCGTCGTACCAGCGTTCCGGTTGACCGTTCTCGTTGATGAAGTTGCCGTCGCGCAGGTCGCGATCGAAGCGCACCAGCTCGGTGGCATAGTTGAACTGCAGATCACCCAGCTCGAAAGGCGCGCGGCCATTGAGCGTCAGTTGCGGCAGACGGTCGTAGGGCGTTACGTCCAGCACGGTCGCCCGCTCGTACGCGTGCATGTTCAGCCGCGCGGTGTAGGTGTCGCCGCGATAGGTCAGGGTGCCACGCTGGTCGAGGTGGTCGGGCTGGTCGATCCCGAGGTCGGTGCTCAGGTCCTGGAAATAGTAGGGATCGCTGATGTCGGTGTAGTCCACCTCGGCCAGCAGGCGCGAATCGAGCCCGGTGCGGTGCTGCCAGCTGTACATCCAGCGGGTGCTCTCGTACTCGGACTGGCGCTTGCGTTCGTCGTCGCTGTCGTCGAGGTAGGCCGCGCCGATCTGGCCTTCGCTGCTGCGCGTCAGGTAGCGGAACTCGCCTTCCATCAGCAGGCCGCGATCGGTCATGTAGGTCGGATAGAGGGTCGCGTCGAAATTCGGCGCGAGGTTGAAATAATAGGGCGTCTGGATCGACAGGCCGTCATCGCTCGAGGACGAGATGCTCGGCGTAAGGAAGCCGGACTGCCGACGATCGTCGATCGGGAAGAAGATGTAGGGCGTGTAGAACACCGGGACGTCCTTCACCCGCAGCGTCACGTTGGTTGCCGAACCGAAGCCGGTGGCGCGGTTCAGGGTGACGTTGTTGCCCTTGAGGTACCAGGCGTTGCTGTCCGGTTCGCAGCGGGTATAGGTGCCGTCCTTGAGCCGGATGATCGCCGTTTCCTCGCGCTTGACGTACTGCGCGCTGCCGCGCACCTGGCCCTCGTGGAGCACGTATTCGGCGTTGTCGATCTGCGCCTCGCCGTTGTCCAGCATCAGCTCGGCGCGGTCGCTACCACCAGCGCACCGCGGTCGCGCAGGCGCACGTTGCCGATCAGCTCGCCGCGGTTTTCCTGCTGATGCAGGCTGGCCTCGTCGGCCTCCACCTGGATGCTGCCCTGGCGCAGGACCACGTTGCCGGCCAGGGTCGCGGTTTCGGTCTGCTGCTCGTAGCGCGAGGCCTTGGCCGACACGTAGGTCGGCGCCTCGTTCATCGGCGTGTCGTCGAACTGCCCGGGGCGCGCCGGCTCCACGTAGGTGCCCATGCAGTAGGGGCCGATCTCGGCGAGCTGCGCGGCGCTCAGCCGCTCGCGCGGTACCCAGTCCAGGTGCTGAAGTCCGCACTTCTGGACGCCAGGACCTTGCCGCCGCTCTCGGTGACCAGGCGGGGTC
>LZQQ01000098.1_pt1 | contig 14251 bp, 14 predicted proteins | sample 768581 | NCBI WGS metagenome assembly LZQQ01 (sample SAMN05207185, study PRJNA324510) | oil field metagenome | isolation source: sample BH-FW-20 from oil reservoir | place: India: Bombay High | collected 2015-11-25 | reverse complement strand
AGGGTCAACGTCAACGGCGGCGCCATCGCCCTCGGTCACCCGATCGGCGCCTCCGGCTGCCGCATCCTGGTCAGCCTGCTGCACGAGATGATCCGCCGCAACGCGAAGAAGGGCCTGGCGACCCTGTGCATCGGCGGCGCCAGGGCGTGGCGCTGGCGATCGAGCGCGCCTGAAACCGGACGCGCGTTCTACACGGAGAAGCATGTACCTCGGCAATCCAGCCCCACCCGGCTGGATTGTCACTTTTCCACGGACCCGGCACGCCTCGGTGTGTCACTCGAAAAAGAAAAACAACACAGGAACGTCACTATGCTAGGCACCGTCACCGCCTGGAGCGTCAAGCTCGTGCAGCGGTATCTTCCCTCTCCCTTCGTATTCGCCATCCTGCTCAGCCTCATCGTGCTGGCCGCCAGCATGATGGTCACCGGCCAGGGCCTGCCGACGATGGCCAGGCACTGGGGCACCGGCTTCTGGAACCTGCTGACCTTCGCCATGCAGATGGCGCTGATCCTGGTCACCGGCCACGCCCTGGCCAGCGCCCCGGCGGTCTACCGCCTGCTCGGCGGGCTGGCCCGCATCGCCCGCACGCCTGGCCGCGCCGTGGTGCTGGTGACGCTGGTCGCGCTGGCCGGCTCCTGGATCAACTGGGGCTTCGGCCTGGTCATCGGCGCGGTATTCGCCCGCGCCCTGGCGCGCGAGGTGCGCGGGCGTGGACTATCCGCTGCTGGTCGCCTCCGCCTACTCGGGCTTTCTCATCTGGCACGGCGGCCTGTCGGGCTCGATCCCGCTTTCGCTGGCCTCCGGCGGCGCCGACCTGGAGCGCATGACCGGCGGCGTGGTGACCTCCGCCATCGGCGTCGGCGACACGCTCTTCACTACGCTGAACCTGACCATCATCGCCCTGCTGGCGATCGGCCTGCCGCTGCTCAACTGGGCCATGCATCCGAAGCAGCCGCAGGTGGCCGACCCGGCCCTGCTGCGCGACCGGAGCACGAGGCGCTGCCCCGCGGCACCCTGGCCCAACGGCTGGACGACAGCCGCATCCTCAACCTGATCATCGTCGCCCTGGGCGTGGTGTACTTCGGCTACTACTTCGCCGAGAACGGCTTCGCCCTGACGCTCAACATCGTCATCGGCCTGTTCCTGTTCATCGGCCTGGCACTGCACGGCTCGCCGGAGCGCTACATGCGTGCCGCGCAGGACGGCATCGGCGGGATCAGCGGCATCGTCATCCAATTCCCGTTCTACGCCGGGATCATGGGGATGATGGTCGGCGCCAACGCCGATGGCCTGTCGCTGGGCAAGCAGATTACCGACAGCTTCGTCGCCTGGTCGTCGGCCGATACCTTCCCGATGCTGGCCTTCCTCAGCGCCGGGTTGGTCAATGTGTTCGTGCCGTCCGGCGGCGGCCAGTGGGCGGTGCAGGGGCCGATCATGCTGCGGCCGGCGAAGCGCTCGGCGTCGCGCCGGCGGTGACCGCCATGGCGATCGCCTGGGGCGACGCCTGGACCAACATGATCCAGCCCTTCTGGGCGCTGCCGATCCTCGGCATCGTCGGCCTCGGCGCGCGCGCATCATGGGCTACTGCCTGCTGATCCTGGTGTACTCCGGCTGGTGATCGCCGGCTGCTTCTATCTGTTCGGGTAGGTGCAATCGATGACTTAGGCGCGGGCTTGCCCTTTCCACACCAGAGGGTAATGCCCGCCCACGAAGATCGAAGCCGCGCGCCGGTCGCGCGGCTGCCCGATCGAACCTCATCGGGCAGGCGCTCTACGATGCAATCCGGTGCCTAGCCCAGTGCCGCATCGAGAAAGACCATCACGCACAGACCCGACATCAAGGAAAGCCCGGGACTGCCCTTGCCTCCCCGCCCGTAGGTTTCGGGGATGATGTTGTTGCATACCACGAACAGCATGGCGCCCGCTGCGAAACCCATGCTCAGCGGGTAGGAAATGGCGAAGCCGGACGTAACGGCGAGGCCGACCATCGCGCCGATGGGCTCCATGACGCCGGTCGCGGCGGCTACCAGGCAGGAGACAGGAATGGAAAGGCCGATGGCACGGAGCGCCATGGCAACCGCCAGGCCTTCCGGAACATCCTGAATGGCAATCGCCGTGGCGAGCGACACCCCCAGTTCCGGATCACCGCCAAATCCCACGCCTACCGCCATGCCTTCGGGAAAGTTGTGGATCGCTATCGCAATGACGAACAGCCATACTCGGCTGGCGCCCGCTGGCCCGGCGCCTTCCCCGTAGGACAATGCGAATATCCGATCATGGGGAACGAGCCGGTCCAGGCAACTGATCAGTGTCGCACCCAGCGCCAGGCCGAGTACCACCGTACCTGCGGCCGTGAACTTGCTCTCGAGGATCGAACTGGCCGCATCGAACCCCGGCAATATCAACGACAGGAAACTGGCGGCCAGCATCATGCCGGACGCGAAGCTGAGCATGTTCGATTGCATACCGGCGCTCAGCCTGCGCAGCGTTATCGCGAACGTGGCGCCCAGCGCGGTGGCCAGGAAGCCGGCGCCCCCGCCGATTAGCGCGTAGCGCGCCGCTTCGGGTTGGTATGCATACACCGTGATGCCAATTCCCGTCGTCACCAGCCCTATGACCCCGGCCAGGGCCGCCAGGAGGCCGAGGAAGGGTAGCCCGGCAGGTCGAACCTTGCTGGCGAGGGCTGCCAGCGAGACATATTGAGTCTTTTCAAACATGCCGTGATTTCGCTCGTTTGCGTGCGTAGATGGGTTCAATGAGCGCTCCAAGAAACGAATGGAACGCTCGTTGCGAGGGTAGCGAGAGGATTCTGGCGAAAGATCTCGCCAGGAAGCGCGACGGCCTGAGAGCCGTTGAAAGTGGCCAGGGCGGCAAGCGTTGATGCATTCACCCGACTCCCGCCCTCGGCCAGGTCATTCAACCCTTGATTTCAACGCCCGCCATTTCCTCTACGACCAGGGCGATCGCCGTGTGGTCCATGCCGCCACAACCCTTGGCCACACCGTACTTCCACAATTCGTATACCGCCGAAGAAACGAATGTCGGAGCGCAGGTCCTGTGCGCCATTTCCATCGCGATGCCGACGTCCTTGCACATCAGCCCGATAGTGAAGCCCACCTCGAACTTGCGCGACATGACCTGTTGCGGGAATTTCACTTCGCTCGACACGCTTCGGCCGCTGCCTACGTTGATCACATCGAGCATCTTCTGCGCATTGACGCCCATCTTGACCCCCAACGACATGGCCTCGGACGTGATCGCCAACGTCGTCGCGGTGATCAGGTTGTTCAAGGCCTTGACGGTATGGCCGGCCCCGAGATCACCGACGTGAATCACATGCTCGCCGACATCGCGGAGAATGACGTCGGCATCCGCCAGCACGGCCGCATCGCCGCCCACCATGATCGTTAGCTGTCCGGTTTCGGCCTTCTTCACCCCACCGCTGACCGGGGCATCGAGCATGCGAACGCCTTGCCTCGACAGTGCAAGGCCGATTTCGGTGGTGATTGCCGGAACCGAGCTGGTCATGTCGACGAGCGTGCTTCCCTCGCGCATGCCCGTCGCCAACCCCTGCTCGCCGAAAACGACCTTTTTGACGATGTCGCCATTCGGCAGCACGGTGATAACGAACGAATGCTCCGCACCAAGCGCTTTCAGACTTCGATAGCCCGTTGCGCCGAGCGCGACGAGCCGTGTGACAGCCCCCGCATCGGAGTCATACACGCCGACATCGTGTCCTTGCTCCATGAGCCGCTTGGCGACCCGCCCGCCCATGTTGCCCAGCCCTACTATCGCAACTTTCAAAGTGCAGCCTCCTTTAAATGAACTGCAGCCTGGTTGGCAGCTTGAGCCCAAGGCCCGAAACCAATCCAGCCATTGGAAACTTTCTCTAGTTCAGCAGGAGCGTCGTTATGGAAGGCACGACCGCAACCAGACACAACACCAGCAACATGATCCCGACATAGGGTGCGGCACCTGCCATGATTCGCTCGATGGACACGTCCCGGACGACGCCCTGGACCACGAAAAGATTCAAACCGACCGGTGGCGTAATCAATGCCATTTCCATGTTGATCACCAGCAGTACGCCAAACCAGATCAGGTCCCAACCGAATGAACTGATGATCGGAACCAGGATCGGCGTGGTGATTACGATGATGGAGATGGTCTCCATGAAGCAGCCGAGAAACAGCAGGAACAGCATGATCGCGGCCAGGACAATCCACGGCGCCACGTCCATGCTGGCGACGGTATTCGAGAGAATGGGCGCCACGGCCGTGGTGGTCATGACATAACCGAACAGCATCGCCGCCGCGACGATCATCAATACCATGCACTGCTGCGCGCCGACTCGAGCAGGATCTTGACCAGCATCCTGCCGTCGAGCTCGCGATAGAGCAGGCCGGCCAGCAACAGGCTGGTGATCGCCCCGAGAGCCGCCGCCTCGGTGGGCGTGGCGATGCCCTGATAGATCGAACCCAGGATGATCCAGATCAGCAACGCCATCGGCAGCAGATCCAGCAAGGCGCGCAAACGCATCGTCAGGGTGACCTTGCGAACGTCGGCGGCAGGGTCGATCACTTTCAGGTTTCCACTACGCCAGTCGAGCCATACCTGATAGCCGATGAAGGACGCGGCCATGATCAGGCCTGGCACGATGCAGGCGATGAACAGCTTGTTGATCGACTGCTCGGCAATGATTCCGTAGATGATCAGCGGAATGCTCGGCGGAATCAGAATACCCAGGGTTCCGCCGGCGGCAACGGCGCCGCAGGAATGGTTGTCGCTATAGCCCAGGCGCCGCATTTCCTTGATTGACAGACCACCGATAGCGCCAGCGGTGGCGACGCTCGAGCCTGACACCGCGGCCATGATGGTGGACGCCACCGTCGTGGCGACCAGCAGAGCGCCCGGCACGCCATGCATGAGGATCGCCAGCGCGTTGTACAAACGCCCGCCCATCCCCGAAGCGGAGATGATGGCACCCATCAGAATGAACAGGGGCACGGCCGTCAGCGCAAACTCCATCACGCTGCTGGTCAGGGTCGGGGCCACCAGCTGAACGCCGAGAACCCTCCTTCCAGGACGAACAGAGAACCGAGGGCCACAGTGAACAGTGAAAACGCAACCGGAATACCGATCGCCAGGAGCAACAACAATGCACCGAACATTGTTGCGCCAATCCAGATTTCCGCAGGCATTTTTATTGTCTCATGAAATTCAAGATTAGTTCTCAACGGCCGGAACAAGCCAACGGCGAAGAGCATTGCGCAACTGAACGGCCAATAGCAGGAACATTCCTAGAGGAAGAGCGCTGTAGGGAATCCAGAGAGGTACGGAAAACATACCGGCAGATTGCTCGCCGGAAATCCAGACTTCGAACCATTGTTCGCAGCCGAACCACAAGAGCGATCCGACCACCAGCAGAACGACGCTATCCGATACCGACAGCGCCAGGCTCCGCAACCTGGGGCTCAAGCGGGTCGTTACGATATCGACGCCTACATGTGCGTTTTCCCGCTGCGCGTAGGCGGCACCGACAAAGGTAATCAAGGCGACAAGATAGGTATTTACATCGGTCACCCAGGTGGTCGTCGCCCCGAATACACTACGCGCAACCACATCGTAACTTACCGAGATACCGATAAAAAAAGCCGCACCTCCGGCAATGATACCGATCATCGTTATTAGACCATCGAAGCATTTCAGTGCTTTACTGGGCATTGTTTTCGCTCCTAGTTCCAAACGAGCCGGCACGACCAGCAGGCCGGCCCGATTGGTTCATTGCTGTTCTGAAATTGCCTTTTCCAGAAGTGCCGCTCCATTCGGAACGCCCTTCTCGAAAGCGGAGAAAGCATGAGCGGCAAACAGGTCGTGCCACATGTCCCAGTCGGCTTTGGTCAGCTTTGCCACGCTGACGCCATTTTCCTCAAACTCCTGCGCGACCCGCTTGTCCTCCAGCCTGGCGCCTTCGAGGGCTTTCGTTTCGACGCTCCTACCCGCCTCCACGAGGATTTTCTGCTGCTCCGGGCTGAGTTCCTTCCAGGTTTTCATGCTGATGGCAATCGGCTCTATCGTGAAATAGACCGAATAATCCTCAGGCGACACGTAATGCCTGGATACCTCGTACACCCGGTATGCGCCCAGCGAACTTGAAGAGGTCAACAGGCCGTCGAGCAGTCCGCTCTGCATGGCTCCGTAGGTTTCCGATGAGGGCATGGTCGAGGTGCTCGCACCGGCTTTCACGAGCGCACCCTCCATGTACTTGCCCGCAGCACGGACCTTCTGGCTCTGCAGGTCCGCCGGTACGCGAATGGGTCCCTTGGTCGAGGCGAACCCCCCGGCGATCTGAATCCATGCAAGCGTCTTGAAGCCGTACTTGTTGGCCTTCTCTTCCAACTCCTTCCAAGCCTCGGTGTCCTTGAAGGCAAAGACTTCGTCGTGGCTTTTCCAAAGCCCCGGCAGCAATACGAGATTCATCTCGGGAATGGCTCCGGCGGAATATATATACGGATAGATTGCCAGGTCGATGGCACCGGACTTGAGGGCCGTATGTGTGTCAGCCGCCTTGACCAGCGACTGAGCGGGGAAGAAGCGTATTTTTATATCTCCGTCGCTGAGCCTTTCGACTTCCTTGGCGAACTGCACTCCCGCCGCGATGACATAGTCCTTTTCATTTTGCGGCCATTGGTGGGCCAACTTCAGCGTCATGGACTCCGCATATGCGAGCCCCGCCGACAACGACAACGCAACACCAAGGCAAACTATTGTTTTACGGAGCATTTTCTGTTCCTCTATTTTTATATTTGTTGTATTACACCGGCCTGTTGAAGCATTCGAGCCAAGAGAGACTTTATCCGCCGGTTGCAGCTCGGCATGTGCACGCGTGCCGGGCAAACGCTCTCTTGACGTCGTCAGGCTTGAGATACGGGAAGCCTGATCATCAACCCATCCATTTCTTCGCCCACGACGATCTGGCAGGTCAGGCGTGATCCCTCCGACCGTTGATAGGCAAAGTCGAGCATGTCCAACTCCATCGAGTCGGCTGGTTCGAGTTTTTCCTGCCATGCCTCGTCGACATATCCATGGCAGGTCGCGCATGAACAGGAACCTCCACAATCGGCATCGATTCCCTTCACACCGTTCTGCACAGCGGCTTCCATCACGGTTTGGCCGACCCGGGCACCGACCTGCTTCTCGGTACCGTCTGGCTCAATGAAAATGATCGTGGGCAAGTCAGATCTCCTGCGTGGTGTTCTTAGGTGTCAGGACGAATTCCGGTATGGCGCTCAGCTCGACCGACGGGTCGGCCAGCGCATCGAAACCTGGATTGAAGCCAGCCATTAGCCAGCGCTTCGCGGTCATGAAGGCTTTCGGATCGTTGATCGCGTCGACTGCGAGAAAGCGGTCGTCATCGAAATACCAGACCGAAAGGCCTGCACGGGGCGCCTCCCTCACCGCGACGCGGTTATAGCCGTGGTGCAGGCCGGCGATCTGCAGCTTGGTGGTGTACTGATCGGACCAGAACCACGGCGTCGGCAGGTACCGGGTCTCTTCGCCCAGCATCGAGCGCGCCACCACGTCGGCCATGTCAACAGCGTTCTGAATGGATTCGAGCCGGATGTGCAGTCCCCGATAGGGGAAGGACGCGCAGTCGCCCGAGGCATAGATGGACGGGTCGGAGGTACGCCCGCAGGCATCGACGACGATGCCGTTCACCACAGCCAGCCCGGCGCGCTCTGCCAGTTCCGTGGCGGGGTTCACGCCGATACCGGCGACGACCACATCAATGTCCATTTGCGAGCCGTCGTCGAGACGCGCACGCACTGCCCGCCCTGCGAGCAGCTCGAGACCATCGAGGCCGACGCCCTCCCGGATCACCACGCCGTTCTGCAGGTGCAATGCCCTGAAATAGGACGCGGTCTCGGCCGAGGCCACACGCTTGAGAATCCGCTCGGCCTGTTCGATCAGGGTGACCTGCATGCCGAGCTTCGCGCCACCGCCGCGGTCTCGAGCCCGATGTAGCCTCCTCCGATCACCAGCAGCCGGCGTCCTTCTGCGAATTCGTCGCGCAGCGCCCTGGCGTCGGCCAAGGTCCTGAGGGTGTAGACGTTAGTGGCATCGCCACCTATCGAAGCCGGCAGCGCCGTGCAGTAGCCCCCGTCGCCAGCGCGAGCGAGTCGTAAGGAAGCGTCGCTCCGTCATCCAGGGTGACGCTTTTTCCAGACGGTTGAGCGACTTGATTCGGCAGCCCAGACGCAGCTCGATATGCTCACTTTCATAAAGCTGCTTCGGCTTCAGATAAAGCCCTTCGGCTTCCGTGAGGCTGGTTACATATTTCTTCGATAATGGCGGGCGGTGATACGGAAGATCGGGCTCCTCGCCAATAAGGGTGATTTCGTGCCGGCATCCCAGCATCCGCAACCTGAATGCGAGGGAAACGCCTGATTGTCCTGCCCCGATAATTATTATTTTCTTGGTCATGCTTCGGGTTCCGTCTTGATTCAGCTTTGTTACGGCCACTCCGGAGTCATTGCCCACCGCTGGATCATGGTGCTGGCAGCCTTGCTGCCCATATAACGCGACCATGCACAGCTGCCTTTCGAGCAGCAGAAACCTTTACTGCTCCGGTAGGAATCCAGCTACAGGGTGCTCCGCAACGAAGTCGTTTTGAATCTGCTTTTACCGACACCCGCATTCACGCTGGCCGAATGCGCTGCCGATTTCGCGGCCTAAGCAAAACGCTCGGGCCCTTACACCTGTACGCCACGGACACCCTGGCGAACGCCTGCCTTCGGCAGACAGGTGCAGGGCCGCGCGTCATTCGAAACAGTTCACGATGGTCTTGGTGGTGGTGAACTCGTCCAGGGCGATGAAGCCTTTCTCGCGTCCATAGCCACTTTTCTTTCTGCCTCCGAAGGGCAGCTCGACCCCACCACCGGCGCCGTAGCAGTTGATATAGACCTGGCCTGCGACTACCGCGCGTGCCATTCGCTGCTGACGCGCACCGTTCTCGGTCCACACCGCTGCCACCAGGCCATATTCCGTCGCGTTGGCGAGGGCAATGGCATCCGCCTCGTCTTCGAAAGGCATCGCCGCGAGCACCGGACCGAACACTTCGGCGGTAGCCAGCTCGTGGTCACGGGGGACAGGTCCGAACAGCATCGGCGGAACGAAGAATCCACCCGGCTCGACTGCATCGATCCGCCCGGATGCGAGCAGCGGCAGGCCGGACTCGTGGATGCGCTGGATGAAGGCCTGCACCCGCTCGAATTGCGCACGGGTGATGATCGGGCCGCAATCGGCGCCGGAGTCCGGCATGCCCGCGCGAATACCCTCGAACCGGGCGGCGACACGCGACACCACCTCATCGTAGATTTCGCGCTGGATCAGCAGGCGAGTGCCTGCCGAGCAGGTTTGCCCGGTGTTTTGTGCGAGGGCGCCGACGATGATGGGCACCGCCTTGTCGAGGTCGGCGTCGGCGAAAACGATCTGCGGCGACTTGCCGCCCAGTTCGAGTACACAGGGGACATGGTTGGCCGCGGTCGCCCGCTGCACCAGTGCGCCTATGCCAGGCGAGCCGGTAAAGGTGACCAGGTTGATGTCCGGGTGCGCGGTCAGGGCCGCCCCGGCTTCATGACCGAACCCGGTGACGATATTGAGCGCGCCATCGGGCAGGCCCTCTTCCATCATCAGCGTCGCGATATAGAGCACCGACTGGCACGCCTCTTCCGACGGCTTCAACACGATCGCGTTGCCGGCAGCCAAGGCTGGACAGGCCGTACGCCCGAACATCTGGGACGGATAGTTCCAGGGGATGATGTGCCCGGTCACTCCGAGAGGCTCGTGGACGACGTTGACGCTGTAGCCGTTCAGGTACGGAATGACTTCGCCATGATGCTTGTCCGCCGCTGCGCCGTAATATTCAAAGTACCGTGCCAGCACGCCAATATCGCGTTCCGCCAGATGCAGCGGCTTGCCGGTATCGCGTGATTCGATTTGTGCAATTTCCTTGGCCTGTTGGAGTATCCGGTTACCGATTCCGAGCAGTAGACGTCCCCGCTCTGCTGCGGTAAGCCGCCCCCAACTGGAATTCAGGGCTTGACGCGCCGACTTGACGGCTGCGTCTATTTCCCACTCGCCCCCGCGGCTAACCTGAGTGAAGACTTTGCCGGTTGCCGGCTCGTCTACATCGATCAGGCGTTCGTCGCGTGCGGCAAGCCATTGCCCGCTTATTAATATTGTTTTCATGGCATCACCTCGAACTGCCAGGACAGAAAGCGAAAAAGCGACCTGACCCGGCCCGGATAGCTGCTTGCACGCAACCCCAAATGGCAAATTGTGTGCAAGCTTGGTGAACCTTCGCATACCGCGGCGGAACGCCTTCAAGGACCCGATAGCCCCAAAGCGCTCACGCCGCACAGCAGGAATGACACGCACTCGTCCTGCCCTGCCGCTGCCAGTACCGTCTCATGACGACGATCGTGCTCAACGGAGGACAAATCAGATGCCCATCTCCTTGAACACTTCCTGTGCGGTACGGAAGCTGTCGATGGCTGCAGGCACGCCGCAGTACACCGCAACCTGCAGGAATACTTCCCGCAGTTCCTCTTTGGTCCAACCGTTATTGATCGCTCCACGAACGTGCATTTTCAACTCTTGCGTTCGGCCGAGCGCGGAGATCATGCCCAAGTTGAGCATCGAGCGATCCTTGCGACTGAGCCCAGGGCGGTTCCAGATTTCGTCCCAGCAGTATTCCGTAACAAACTCCTGCATCGGCCAGTTATATTCAGTCGCCTTATTTACGGCCGCATCGACATAGGCATCGCCTAATACTTCACGGCGGGTTTTCAAACCTTTTTTAAACTTCTCGGAGAACAGCTCTTCGTTCATCTTCACCTCGACTTTGAAGGCACATCCGGATTTGAACCATCTGGGAGAGTCAGCCTGCCATTGGCAGGCTCGGTTCGTGTGATTTGACGCGCCATGGAACACACGCCCCGAGCCGCCTCCCCCTAGAAAGGCGTTCTGTTTCTCACACGTCTACGTAAACTTGCCCGTCCCGGACCGAAACCGGATAGGTCTTTATCTTGCTATCGCTCACTCCGAAGAGGCACTTTCCGGTTTCCAGATCGAATTCCCAACCGTGCCACGGGCATTTGACGACCTGGTTCTCCATTCCATATTTGAATTCCCCTACGCAAGCAGTGGGCAGCATCGTCCCCTCTACCGTTCCCCTCGCCAGAGGTGCCCGCTTATGGGGGCAGAGATTCTTGACGGCATACACCTTGTCGCCCCGCTTGAATACGCCAATGGGCCTTCCTTCGATGTCGACGATCAGCGCATCCGTATTGGGGATATCTTCCAAGCGACCAACATTATGTTCCACGGGTTTCTCCTTAGCCGGTTCTATACCGCGGCGTTAAGTCCAAACAACTCGGCTGCGTTGTCATAAAAAATTCGCTGCTTCATGGCTTGGGGCAGCCGCTGGAAAGTTGTCTCAGGATAGTCGGTGTCCCAATGCGGATAATCGGTGCTGAACAAAATGGTGCGCTCGGCATGCACCATCTCCAGAATTTGAATCAGGTACTCGTCCTTCTCAGGCTCTTCCAGCGGCTGGCTGGTAAAACGGACATGATCGAGCACGTAACGGCTTGGCTCCTGCTCCAACCACGGGACTTCGCGACGGAATTGCCGCCAGTTCTGGTCGACCCGCCAGAGCATGTGCGGCACCCAGCTGAAACCGAACTCCGCGGCCAGGAACTTGAGTTTCGGGAAACGCACGAACACGCCTTCGAACAGCAGGCTGGCGATATTGCCCATCGCGATCTGGGGGAAGCAGGAATGGCGTTCGATGTAGCTGCTCGGCACCCCGCCGGCGAAGGCTACGCTCGTCTGAAACGCCCCTTCGGTGCCGGTCGGGTGAATGAGAATAGGCAGGCCAAGCTCTTCGGCCGCCTCGTAGATAGGGTAGTAGTGACGGTTCCCCATGAGCACATTGATCAGCGGCATGTAAACCGCAACGATGCTCTGCTCGCCGCCGATGCGACGGATCTCCTTGGCAGCCTCTACCGGATCGTGCACCGCGACGCACATCGCCAGACGATAGCGCGAATCGACGTCGAGCCATTTATCGCGGAAATAATCATTAAAAGCGCGAGCCAAAGTGATCGCCTCGCCAGTATTCGGCAGCGAGACCAGCTTCCCGGCCTGAATCGACGAAAGAATCGCATATTCAATTCCGTGCGGATCCAGATGGTCCTCACGCATGAAATACGGATCCGAGCCGCCGGCGCCACCGCTCGGTGGCGTCGTGTCGCGACGAATCGAGGTGGCACCGGCCAGGGGCGGGCGTAACGGATGGTCCGGCAGAATCGCGCGTTTGCCTTCGAAGCGCATTTGCCAGCTCTTGCTCATATAGGGTTTAAGCCCTTCGATATCGCCGTTCACCCATGGATGCACGTCCGAATCGATAATTTTCATGCGGGAATTATTCATTAGCTCACCTCTCGCAGTTTCTTCACTCGCATCGAATTAAGGGCACGATGTCCCCGGAGCGAGTCTTTTCCATCAATGAATTCATTCCGGTTGTACGCGCGGCTTTAGTTGCCTTCGCTGTATTTCGGATGTCATCCGCGACAGATACCGCGGACCGAACGCGGCAGATCGAGCAGGCGCTCGGACACGTACGACTGGATCAGGTTGGTGGAGATAGGCGCCATTCGGCATAGGTGGGTCTCGCGGAGCTTGCGCCCGGCGTCGGACTCCTCGCAGGCGCGCCAGCGCATCGTTCCGGTGGCCTCGATTTCAATGCGGGCTTCGGCGGTTGGGAACCGAACGCCCCGGTTCTGGCCGAACACCGCCCGGTCGCTAGCGGCGGAGAATTCGGCACAGAAGGCACGCACGCCTTTGCCGATGGCGTTACGTCGCTCTCGCTCATTCTTATTGTTATTCATGACCATCAACTCTTCGTCAGGCTTGAGATTACGCAATGGCTTGACCGAAGCCCTGGCCTACCGCGTCGTCGCTGAGTACACCTTGCAACCCCACTCGCATTTTGGGAATTTGCAATTGCGGAGACCGGTGTTCGGCTGCGCAGAACGCCCTCGCGTGCAAACCATTGGCAGATGGACGAAGCACATCGATGCTTTGCCAGGAGAAAAAAAGCGAATGCATTTCGAAATCGCTGACATGCGCCTGTTCATACATGTAGCCGAATCACCCAGCCTGACGCAGGGTGCACGCCGCGCCCATCTATCGCCCGCCGCGACCAGCGCAAGAATCAAGGCGCTAGAAGGTCAGCTCGGCACACGGCTGCTATACCGGGATACCCGTGGCGTCATGCTGACGCCGGCAGGCACCAAGCTCTTGCAGCACGCCAGGTTGATCATGCGCCAGGTGGATTACGTCAAGGCCGAGTTCGCCGAGTACGGAACAGGCTCCTTCGGGCACATACGCATCTTCGCCAACACAACGGCCGTGACGGAGTTTCTGCCGGAAGTACTCGCCGGTTTTCTCGCCCAGCATCCCGGCGTCACGGTGGATCTTCAGGAACGGCTGTCGCGGGACATCGTCCGGGGCGTGCTCGATGGGTCGGCCGATCTGGGACTCATCGCCGGCCCCGTGGAAGCCAAAGGCCTGGAGGTTCTGCACTACAGTACGGACCGGCTGCTGCTGGCGCTGCCACAGAATCATCCGTTGGCCAAGGAGCCCCAGGTCACCCTGGGTCAGACCCTCGCTTACCAGCATATCGGCCTGCACGAAGGCAGCACGCTTTTCAGCTTCGTCAGCGCGCAGGTGGAGCGGCTCGGCGGCACCTTGCCAATGCGTATTCAGGTGTCCAGTTACGAGGCCATTTGCCGGATGATCGAAGCCGGAGTAGGCATCGGCATCATTCCGGAATCGGCTGCAGAGCGTCATTGCCGCACGATGAAGCTGGTCACGGTACACCTGAAGGAGCCCTGGGCCATCCGCGAGCGCAGCCTGCTGGTACGTGAACTCGATGCCTTGCCTGGCTGCGTGAAGGAACTGGTGGAGATTCTTCGGAATTCGGAAAGGTCCAAGTCCGCCGAGGGCTAATGCTCAGGCCGCTCCCTCGAGAATCCGCTGCGCCCGCAGGATCACCGGCAGGTCGATCAGCTTGCCGTCGAGGCTGACCGCGCCGACGCCGGGGTTGGCCTCCACCGCCGCCATCACCGCCCTCGCCCAGGCCAGCTCCTCCGCCGAGGGCAGGAAGCCCTGGTTGATCGGTG
>LZQQ01000097.1_pt1 | contig 14409 bp, 17 predicted proteins | sample 768581 | NCBI WGS metagenome assembly LZQQ01 (sample SAMN05207185, study PRJNA324510) | oil field metagenome | isolation source: sample BH-FW-20 from oil reservoir | place: India: Bombay High | collected 2015-11-25 | reverse complement strand
AGCAGCCCCAGGCCACCGGCATCGAAGGGGGCGAGCGTCGGCCCGAAGGACGAGCACAGCGGACAGGCATGCAACGAGCTGACCTCCGCCATCGGCGATGCGAGTTCCACGGCGGACCGGTCGACAGGCTGTGCGAGCAGAACCCGCCGTCAGTCAGCCCGCTCAGCGCCAGCCCTGCGGCCTGCCCGTGATGCAGGCCGCAGGCGAGCAGCCCCAGCAGCAGGCCGAGAGAGAGCAGCCAGGCGGTCGTGAGGCGATGTGTGGTCGAGGAGGTCATGGCCAGGGACTCTAGCACCCGACCACAGTGCCCGGAAGACGTGGTATGCGCGCGGCCAACCACCGCCCGGCGTGCCAGGCGGTGCAACGCCTACATTGCCTGGCGCTGGATGACGCGGCCCGGTGCGCTGGCGCTGCCGGCGACGATCACCAGGTAGCGGCGCTGGCTCTCGGCCGGCTGCTGGACAACCTGCCGGAACGGCCCTACCGCGTTGACGATGGCGGCGCCCGCAGGGTTGCTGTTGAAGGCGGCCAGTGGCTGCAGCGCACCTTCGCCATCGGGGCGCTCGGCGAGCGCCAGCAGGTAAGGGTGTTTCGGCTCCAGACCGGTGACCGAGGCCTGCAGCACCTGCGACAACCCCTGTTCGAAGAGCGTGACCGTCGTCGGGGCGCGCTCGCCGGTGCCCCGTTGCGTCGATACCAGGCTCAGTTGCAGCGTCTCGGCTGCGACGCCGAGTGGTTGCAGATTGGCCCTGCCGTCGCCTGCGGGACGGCCTGGGGAACGTAGACCACCGCCTGCGGGGCCTGGCCGATCGGCACGGTGCTCAGCAGCCGGTGCTCGAGCGCGTCGATCACCGCGAGGGCGTCGGCGTTTTCCAGTCCGACGTACATGCGCGTGCCGTCGGCGGAGGGCCAGAGGCCGTGCGGCAGGCGCCCCACGTCGAGAGTGGCGAGCTGCTCGAAGGTCCCGGCGTCGAACACCTTGACCTGATTCAGTCCGCCGAGGGTAACGTAGGCGAAGGTGCCGCGGGCGTGTGGGCGAGATTCACGTGATTGGTGATCGGGCCGGTATCCAGGGTTGTGAGCAGGTGGAAGGGCGGTCGCGCGTCGAACACCTGGACCTTGCCCACGTCCTTCAGGGTCAGCCAGAGCTGCCTGCCGTCGGGTGAGGCCGCCAGGTTGGGGCAGAACGGGCTGGCCTGCGGCAGCGTCGCCACGACGCGGTGCTCGGCCACCTCGATCACGCTCGTCTGCGGGCTGAACGACGAGCACACGTAGCCATAGCGGCCATCGGGGGAGAAGATCTGCATGCCCGGGCCGGCCGGGACCCGGATGCGGGTCTTCTCCTCGAAGGTCCCTGCGTCCAGTACCGCGATGTAGTCCTCGCCACGCACCGTCACCCAGATTTCGCGGCCGTCGGGTGTATAGAAGGCTTCGTGCGGCGCGCGGCCGAGGTAGGTCACATGCCTGACTGCATTGGTCGCCGTGTCGATGAAGCTGACCGAATTCGAACCGATGGAGACCACCGCCAGCGTACGGTGATCCGGCGAAAAGCCGAGGCCGTGCACCAGCACCTGCCCCCGGTACAGCGGGCTGAGGTTGCCCGGCTGCGTCTCGCCGAGCCGGATCACGCCGAGCAGCTCGTTGCTCGCCGGATCGGTGACCGACACCGTGTTGGAAAACTGTTCGGCGGCATAGACGCGGTCGCGATGGCTGATCGGGATATCGGGTGCTTCCAGCAGGCCGGGCACCTGTCCGGCCAGCAGTGGTGCCGACAGGCCGGCGAGGGCGGTGGCAAGTGCCGTGCGCAGGAAAAGACGAGTGACGATCATCGGGGGCTCCAGGTCAGCGGTGGGTGTGGGCAGGCTGGGAATCGGTTGGTGCCGCCGAGGTGGGTGCGGCGGGCAGCGGGTCGCCGATGGCCAGGCGCATCGCCGCGATCTCCTGTTGCTGGGTGATGATGATTTCCTGCGCCAGGCGTTTGAGGGGTTCGCTGCGACCGTAGCGGAGCATGGCCTTCGCCATGTCGATGGCGCCCTGGTGATGCGGCACCATCATTTCGACGAAGTCGCGGTCGACGTCGCCGCTCGGCTCCATGTGCATGGCGACCATCATGCGCGCCATGGCGGCGTTGTTTTCTGCGGTGAAACCGGGCGCTTCGGTCGGCGCGGCGGGCTGGTCGTCCTGGGCTGAGGCCATGCTCGCCCAGGCCAGCGCGCCGAGGGCGAGCGCGATGCGAGCGGTTGGGAGGATTGGTAGGTCGTCCATCGGTATTCCTGACAGGTGGTGGGGGTGCCTGTCAGGACGAGCCGCGCGCGCGGATATTCCGTGCGCTGTCAGATCAGCGGGGCCAGCGCCTGTTGTACGGCAGCCGAGCGCGGGCTGCTGCCGACGCTCACCACCGCATAGTGGTAGCTGCGATCGGCCCAGTATTGAGCCACCAGGCCGTCGTCGCGCCGGCTGCCGCGCCCGATGGCCGTACGTCCCGGCGGGCGGATGTAGAACAGTACCGTCTCGCCACGCTCATCCTTGTAGAGCACGACGGCGGCCGCGCCCTGTTCGGTGGCCATCAGGCGCGCGCCGACCGGGTGAAAGCCGTAAGGCCCCAGATCTGGCATCGGTGCGGCGGCGTCGAAATGGCGATCGAGCCAGTGCTGCAGCGCGCCGGGTTCATTGGCGGCGAAGTCCACCGGCGGTGCGTTTTCTCCGCTGAACAGGTGGTAGGCCTGCACCGCGTCGGCCATCGGCAGGCCCGGTGCCGGCGCGGCAAGCTCCCGGCCGTACCAGCCACCGGTGATACCGAGCCCCAGCGCCAGCATCAGCGAGGCGGCGGTCGCCAAGCGCCGCTGCCGGCGTTGCCTGAGTCCGCGGCGCAGCGCGGCCGGATCGAGGCGTGGTGCGGGCTCTGGTGACGGCAGAGCGGCCAAGGCCGCGCGCAGTTGCTGCGTTTTCGGCCCGCAGCCTGGTGATCTCGCTGGCCAGCGAGGCATCGGTGGCTGCGAGCGCTTCGATCTCGGCCAGGCGCGTGGGGCTCAGTTCGCCGTCCAGGTAGGCGCTCAGTTCGTCCTGGCTGGGAGGGGTCGGCCTCATTTGAGTAATCGCACGGGTGGTAAATTGATCTGCCCTTCGCCGAGTGCACGCAACGCATGACGGGCACGCGAGAGGCGGGACATCACGGTGCCGATCGGAACGCCCAGGGCATCGGCGGCCTCGCGATAGCTTAGCCCCTCGACGCCCACCAACAGGAGCAGCGCCCGCTGCTCGGGCGCGAGTCTGGCGAAGGCTTCCAGCATGGAGCGCGCCTCGGCCACCTCCTCGGTGGCGGTCGTCTGCTCCTCGGCGTGGACGAACAGCGCCAGGATGCGTGCATAGCGCCGCTGACGTCGCTGGCCGTCGATGAATTGCCGGTACAGGATGGTGAACAGCCAGGCGCGCAGATCGCCGTCAGCCTGACGGGTGCCGCGCCAGGTCAACGCGCGCTCGACAGCCGACTGCACCAGGTCGTCCGCGCTGGCGCCGTGGCGTGTCAACCAGAGCGCGAACCGGCGTAGCCGAGGCAGCAGCGCGCGTAGCTGTTCGTCTGTGATGTCCTGACGCATCGGTTTGCACCGCCCGGATGGCTTGCTGACGAGAGCAGACGTTCGAGCGGCCGGTTTATTCCGCAACGATGAAAACTTGGTTAGAAAAGGCGACACATCCGCCTGCCGATCAGCCACTGGCTGCGTCATAGGCAATAAAAAGCCGGCTTGTGGCCGGCTTCCGGGGGTGGTGTCGACCTACTTCTGGTAAGCCGCAACCGCCTTGGTGATCTCGGCGCGGGCTTCTTCGGCGCCGCCCCAGCCTTCGACCTTCACCCACTTGCCCTTCTCGAGGTCCTTGTAGTTCTCGAAGAAGTGCTTGATCTGCTCGAGCAGCAGGGGCGGCAGGTCGGTGTATTCCTGGACGTCCTTGTACAGCACGCTCAGCTTGTCGTGCGGCACGGCGACCAGCTTGGCGTCGCCGCCGGCTTCGTCGGTCATGTGCAGCACGCCGACCGGGCGGGCGCGGATCACGGCGCCCGGCGCGACCGGGTAGGGGGTCACCACCAGCACGTCGAGCGGGTCGCCGTCGTCGGCCAGGGTGTTGGGGATGTAGCCGTAGTTGGCCGGATAGAACATCGGAGTGGCCATGAAGCGGTCGACGAACAGGCAGTCGCTGTCCTTGTCGATTTCGTACTTGATCGGGGCGTGGTTGGCCGGGATCTCGATCGCGACGTAGATGTCGTTGGGCAGGTCTTTGCCAGCCGGGATCTTGCTGTAGCTCATGGTCGATGGCTCCGTTATCGGCCGATGCGTGGCCAGGGGCGAAAAAAGCGGCCGCGATTATAGGCCGAACCCGGCGACCGTTGCCACGCTGCCGGGCTAGCCCATTGGTAGCGGTCGGGGCCGGTATTCGACGGCGCCGCGGGGGCGCGGTTCCTCGCCCGTCGCGGATTCGGACATCCGGCGCACGCAGCCCCGGCCAGCGGGGCGCCCGCTGAACATTTGCCGCCCGTGCGCAGTCGTACCCCTAGAACGCGGACTGCCCGACTGCATGGAAGCGCCATCAGCCCAACCGTGAGGCTCCCATGAGCGCCAGACACCCTTGCACCGGGGGTGGCGGCATCGCCGCCCGCCCCGTCACGCTTGAACTCAACGGCCAGCACCGTTCCCTCGACGTCGAGCCCTGGACCACCCTGCTCGATCTGCTGCGCGAGCGACTCGGCCTGACCGGCACCAAGAAAGGCTGCGACCACGGCCAGTGCGGCGCCTGCACCGTGCTGGTGGACGGCAAGCGCATCAACGCCTGCCTGGCCCTGGCGGTGATGTGCGATGGCAAGCGCGTGACCACCATCGAGGGGCTGGCACGCGGCGACCAGCTGCACCCGATGCAGGCGGCCTTCGTCAGCCACGACGCCTTCCAGTGCGGATACTGCACGCCCGGCAGATCTGCTCGGCGGTCGGCCTGGTGGCCGAAGGGCGGGCGCAGGGCCGCGACGACATCCGCGAGCAGATGAGCGGCAACATCTGCCGCTGCGGCGCCTACCCGAACATCCTCGCCGCCATCGAAGAGGCCGCGCCGCAGACCCGCGCGTGGCTGGAGGAGGGTGAGCGATGAACCCGTTCGACTATGCCTGCCCGAGCTCGGTGGACGAGGCGGTCGCCCTGGCCGGCCCGGACAGCCGCTTCATCGCCGGCGGCACCAACATCCTCGACCTGATGAAGGAGAACGTGCTGCGGCCCGGGCGGCTGATCGACATCACCCGGCTGCCGCTGGGCGAGATCGCCAGCACCCTCGAGGGCGGGCTGCGCATCGGCGCGCTGGTGAGCAACTCCGACCTGGCCTGGCACCCGGACGTGCAGCACCGTTATCCGCTGCTGGCGCAGGCCATCCTCTCGGGCGCCTCGGCGCAGCTGCGCAACATGGCGACCACCGGCGGCAACCTGCTGCAGCGCACCCGCTGCTGGTACTTCTACGACACCGGCACGCCCTGCAACAAGCGCGAGCCCGGCTCCGGCTGCGGCGCGCGCGATGGTGTCAACCGCATGCACGCGATCCTCGGGGCGAGCGACGCCTGCGTCGCCGTGCACCCCTCGGACATGTGCGTGGCGCTGGCCGCGCTGGAGGCCCGGGTGCAGGTCAAGGGGCCGCACGGCGAGCGCAGCATCCTCTTCGAGGACTTCCACCGCCTGCCCGGCGACCAGCCCGAGCGCGACAACGTGCTTGCGGACGACGAGCTGATCACCGCGGTCGAGCTGCCCGCCGAAGCTTCGCCAATCACAGCGCTATCTCAAGGTCCGCGAACGCGCCTCCTATGCCTTCGCGCTGGTCTCGGTGGCCGCCGCGCTCGACCTCGACGGCGACACCATCCGCCGGGCGCGCCTGGCCCTCGGCGGCGTTGCGCACAAGCCCTGGCGGCGCGAGAAGGCCGAGGCGCTGCTGGTCGGCCGGCGCGCCGAGGAGGGCGCCTTCGCCGAGGCTGCCGAAGCGCTGCTCGAAGGCAGCCAGCCGCTGACCTACAACGCCTTCAAGCCGGAGCTCGCGCGCCGCGCGATCATCCGGGCCCTGACGGACGCCGCCGGAGGAACCGCCCGATGACCCCTTCGACTTCCCCGATGGGCCAGCCGCTGGATCGCGTTGACGGTCCGCTCAAGGTGACCGGCCAGGCCCGCTACGCCGCCGAGTTCGAGATTCCCGGCCTGCTTTACGGTAGCGTGGTCAACGGTACCATCGCCCGCGGCCGGGTGATCGCCATCGACAGCACGGCGGCCGAGGCAGTGCCCGGCGTGCGGCTGGTGCTGACCCACGAGAACCGCCCGCCGATCGCCAGCTACGACGAGCCCTACGAGGACGAGGATGCCGCCGAGGGCTCGCCCTTCCGGCCGCTATACAACGACCGCGTGCTCTACAGCGGCCAGCCGCTGGCGCTGGTGGTGGCCGAGAGCCTGGAGGCGGCGCGCCATGCCGCTTCGCTGGTGCGCATCGAGTACGAGGCCGAGCCGCACCAGACCGACCTCGCCTGGTACGCGACCATGCCCATCCAGCGCCGGGGGAGGTGCCGTCGCGCGGCCATTTCGAGGATGCCTATCGCGGCGCGGCGCTGCAGGTCGAGCACCAGTACGGTACGCCGATCGAGCACCACAACCCGATGGAGCCGCATGCCTCCACTGTGCACTACCAGCCGGGCGGCGAGCTGCTGATCCACGACAAGACCCAGGGCGTGCAAAACTGCATGCAGTACGTGGAGAAGGTTTTCGGCCTGCAGGGCAAGGTGCGGGTGTGCGCGCCTTCGTCGGCGGCGCCTTCGGCTCCGGGCTGCGACCGCAGTACCAGCTGCCGCTGGCGGTGATGGCCGCGCTCAGGCTCAAGCGCTCGGTGCGGGTCGAGCTCAAGCGCCAGCAGATGTTCACCTTCGGCTATCGGCCGCGCACCCTGCAGCGGCTGGCCATCGGCGCCTCGCCCAACGGGCAGCTGGAGGCGCTGTTCCACGGCTCGCTGGGGCAGACCTCGCGCTTCGAGGACTTCACCGAGCACGAAGTGGAATGGTCCGGCGCGCTGTACGCCTGCGATAACGTCAAACTCGAATACGAACTCGGTTCGCTGGACGTCTATACGCCGCTGGACATGCGTGCGCCCGGCGCGGCCGTGGGCGTCTACGCGCTGGAGGTGGCGATGGACGAGGTGGCCTATGCGGCTGCCATCGACCCGCTGCAGCTGCGCCTGCGCAACTACACGGACATCAACGGCAACCAGGGCAAGCCCTATTCGAGCAAGGAGCTGCGCGCCTGCTACGAGCAGGGGGCCGAGCGCTTTGGCTGGTCGCGCCGGCCGCTGGAGCCGCGCAGCCTGCGCGAGGGCCGCGAGCTGATCGGCTGGGGCATGGCCACCGGCGTCTGGGAAGCGATGCAGATGCCGGCCAGCGCCAAGGCCTGCCTGGAAAGCGACGGCCGGCTGGTGGTCAGCAGCGCCACCGCCGACATCGGCACCGGCACCTACACCGCCATGACCCAGATCGCCGCCGACGCCTGGGCCTGCCGATCGACAAGGTGGAATCCGCCTCGGCGACTCCGCGCTGCCGAAGGCGCGCTGGAAGGCGGCTCGGCCACGGTGTCCTCGGTCGGCAGCGCGGTCAGCCGGGCCTGTGCCAGCCTGCGCCAGCACATCCTCGACGCCGCGCAGCAGACCCCGGCCTCGCCGTTCACCGGCGCCAGCCTGGACGACGTGAGCTTCGAGAACGGTGAACTGATCTCCCGACGCGACCCGCAGGCGCGCGTCAGCCTGGCGCAGGTCATCCAGACCAGCGGCACGCTCGAGGCCGAGGCCCGGGTCGAGCCGGGCGAGGAGCGCAAGAAGTGGGCGACCGGGACCCATTCGGCGGTGTTCGCCGAGGTGCGCGTGGACGAGGCGCTCGGCACCGTGCGGGTGACTCGCGTGGTCAGCGCGGTGGCGGCCGGGCGGGTGGTCAACCCGAAGACCGCCGCCAACCAGATCACCGGTGGGGTGGTCTGGGGCATTGGCATGGCGCTGCACGAGGAGACCTGGACCGACCACCGGCTGGGCCGCTTCATGAACCACAACCTGGCCGAGTACCACGTGCCGGTGAACGCCGACGTCCACGACATCGAGGTGTTCTTCGTCGAAGAAGAGGACAGCGTGGTCAACGACCTGGGCTCCAAGGGCGTCGGCGAGATCGGCATCGTCGGCGTCGCGGCGGCCATCGCCAATGCCATCTACCACGCCACCGGCAAGCGCGTCCGCGACCTGCCGATTACGCCGGACAAGCTGATCTGAACGTAGGGGTGGATGACGGCGAGGCCTCATCCACTTCGCTCGGCCCCCTGTCGCCGCGAGGGCGCGCCTCCCACAGGATCCAGTGTGCCGTTTGCTTTCGTGGAGGCCCGCCCTCGGGGCGATGCTCTTGTGGGCGGTACTGACCGTGAACGCTGCGACACCGCCGCCGGCCGTTTTCGCGGTCGAGACCGCTGCCACAGCGCGTAGGGTGGATGCGGCGCAGCCTCATCCACCTCGCTCGGCCCGCTGTCGCCGCGAGGGCGCGCCTCCCACAGGTTCCGGTGGCACCGTTTGCTTCGTGGGAGGCCCGCCCTCGGGGCGATGCTCTGTACGGGCGCCGCCGTGGCCAGGGTGGAAAACGCTTCGCGGTTTCTACCTACGTCTGCTTCAGGCCTGCTCCGGCTTGAGCTCGCTCATCCGGTCGCGCCGGGCCAGGGTCGGGAACAGCTTGATCCACAATCCGGCGATCGCCAGGGTGCCGGCGCGCCGAGCACCACCGCCGGGACGGTACCGAACCAGGCGGCGGTCACGCCCGATTCGAACTCGCCGAGCTGGTTCGAGGCGCCGATGAACAGGCCGTTCACCGCGCTGACCCGGCCGCGCATCTCGTCTGGCGTCTCCAACTGCACGAAGGCGCCGCGGATGACCATGCTGATCATGTCCGCCGCGCCGAGCACCGCCAGTACCGCGAGCGAGAACCAGAACGAGGTGGACAATCCGAAGGCGATGGTCGCCACGCCGAACACGCCGACGGCGGTGAACATCACCCGCCCGATGCGGCGCTCGATCGGAAAGCGCGCCAGCCAGAAGGCCATCGCCAGCGCGCCCGCGGCCGGGGCCGAGCGCAGCAGGCCGAGGCCCCAGGGGCCGGTGAGCAGGATGTCCCGGGCGAACACCGGCAGCAGCGCGGTGGCGCCGCCCAGCAGCACGGCGAACAGGTCCAGCGATATCGCCCCGAAGATGTCCCGGCGGCTGCGGATGAAACGGATGCCGGCGAGCAGCGAGTGCAGGCTGGCCTTCTCCTGCTTCAGCGGTTGCTGGCGTGCCGGCAGGCCGAGCACCAGGCACACCGCCAGGGCATAGAGCGCCACGCTCGGCCCGTAGGCCCAGACCTCGCCGAACGCGAACAGGAAGCCGCCGAGTGCCGGCGCGACGATGGTCGCGGTCTGCGTCGCCGAGGCGGAGGCGGCCACGGCGGCGGGGAACAGCCCGGCCGGGACGATGTTCGGCAGCAGCGCCTGGGTGGTCGGCATCTCGAAGGCGCGCGCGGTGCCGAAGACGAAGGCGATGACGAAGATCATCTCGCGGCTGACGCTGTCGGTGAGGCTGCCGATCACCAGCGCCAGCGCGGTCAGGCCCTGCACCGTCTGGCACAGCGCCGCCACCTTGCGCCGGTCGAAGCGGTCGGCGACGTGCCCGGTGTGCAGCATGAAGAGGATGCGCGGGAGGAACTCGACCAGCCCCACCAGGCCCAGGTCCAGCACGCTGCCGGTCAGCGTGTAGAGGTGCCAGCCGATGGCCACGGTGATCATCTGGAAGGCGCTGGCGGTGAACACGCGGGCGAACCAGAAGCGCAGGAAGGGGCGATGACGACGTAGCTGCAGGCGGCTCTCGATGGACATGGGTGACGACTCAGGCGGGGCGCCGAGCTAGCACGCGCCCTATCTTCGCGGCAGCCTGGTATGCGGCAATCGACCGCGCGCTGGGCTACAGTTGAGCCAATCCCCGCGACGGAGCCGCAGCATGCTACCCGGCAGTACCGAATTGATCATGACCGTGCTGATGACGCCGGACATGGCGAACTTTTCCGGCAACGTGCATGGCGGCACGCTGCTCAAGTACATGGACGAGGTCGCCTACGCCTGTGCCAGCCGCTACGCCGGCCACTACGTGGTCACCCTCTCGGTGGACCAGGTCAACTTCCGCGAGCCGGTGCACGTCGGCGAGCTGGTGACCTTCCTCGCCTCGGTCAACTACACCGGCAACACCTCCATGGAAGTGGGCATCAAGGTGGTCACCGAGCACATCCGCGGCAAGACGGTGCGCCACACCAACAGCTGCTTCTTCACCATGGTGGCGATGGGCGAGGACGGCAAGCCGACCCCGGTGCCGCCGCTGGAACCGCAGACGCCCGACCAGCGCCGGCGTTTCGTGCAGGCGCAGCAGCGTCGCAGATCCGCCAGGAGCTGGAGGCGCGCTATCGGGAAATGAAGGACAGCTACTGATCCGGCATGGGCGCCGGGAGACGCGTGGATGAGGCTTCGCCGTCATCCACCCTACGCTGGACCGGACGTAGGGTGGAAAACCGGGCAGCGTTTTCCGCCGTGCCCCTTCACCCCTTGGTCGCCCGCAATACGACGAACTTCGGCGTCGCACCCGCCTGCTCGACCCGGCCGAACAGCCGCTTGAGCTTGTGGTGATAGCCCAGGTGGCGATTGCCGACGATCCACAGTTCGCCGCCCTTGACCAGGGCCGCGCGCGCCTGCTGGAACATGCGCCAGGCGAGGAAGTCGCCGACCACCTGCTGCTGGTGGAATGGCGGGTTGCACAGCACCAGGTCGAGCGACTGTGGCGGCTGCTCGGCCAGGCCGTCGCCGGCGCGGATGTCCGCCACGCGCTCGCCGAGGATCGCCCGCCAGTTCTCGCGCGCCGACTGCACCGCCATGTAGCTCTCGTCCACCAGGGTCAGCTCGGCCTGCGGGTTGCCCAGCGCGTAGACGATGCCGAGCACGCCGTTGCCGCAGCCTAGATCGGCCACCCGCAGCGAACCGAGGGCGCGCGGCAGGTACGGCAGGAAGGCACGGGTGCCGATGTCCAGCCCGTCGCGGCAGAACAGGTTGGCGTGGTTGAGCAGTTCGATCGGCGGCTGCTCGAGCCGGTAGCGGGTGGGGTAGGGCGAACGCGGCGCCGCCTTCGGCTCCGGAGTGGCGAACAGCAGCCGGGCCTTCTTCACCGCCAGCGAGGCCTGCACCGGGCCGACATGGCGCTCGAGCAGCTCGCCGGCGACGCGCGGCAGGTGCTTGACCATGCTCGCGGCGATCACCCGGCGCCGGGGGCGAGCCGGCCGTGCAGGCGGATCAGCTGCTCCTCCAGCAGCGCGAGCGTCTTCGGCACGCGGATCAGCACCCGGTCGAACGTGCCTTCGAAGGGTTCGCTGGCCGGCACGAAGGTCACCGTCTCCCCGGCGAGGCCGTTGCGCGCCAGGTTCTTCGCCAGCGCCAGGTGGCCGAGATGGGAGTCGCCGCTGCTGACCACCTGCGCCTGGCCCGCCAGCGAGCAGGCCAGCGCGCCGAAGCCGTCGTTGAGGATCAGCACCCGCGCGCCGGCGTCCAGCCCCTGCTCGTGCAGGTGCGCAAGCAGGTATTCGTCCGCCGCGTCGAACGCCTGCAGCGGCTCGTTGGTCTCGGGCTGGCGGATCAGGTCGAGGCGGGCGAAGGGCGTTTCGAGAATAGGCATGGAAACTGGCGGTGTTTGTCGCGTCGGAATGGAGTATCCCTGAACGGGCCCGATACTCCGAAGGGAGCGAAGTATGACCGCCAGCGAAGAGAAGTTCACCCGTCAGCGCCTGCTCGAGGTCGAGACGCTGACGCCCAGCCTGTTCACCCTGCGCACCACCCGCGACCCCGGCTTCCGCTTCCGCGCCGGCCAGTTCGCGCGCCTCGGGGTGCGCAAGGCCAGCGGCAGCATCGTCTGGCGCGCCTACTCGATGGTGTCGGCGCCGCATGACGAGTTCCTCGACTTCTTCTCCATCGTGGTGCCCGGCGGCGAGTTCACCAGCGAGCTCAGCCGGCTGCGCCCGGGCGACGAGCTGCTGGTGGACAGGCAGGCGTTCGGCTACCTGACCCTCGACCGCTTCCCCGACGGCCGCGACCTCTGGCTGCTGGCCACCGGCACCGGGGTCGCGCCCTTCGTTTCGATCCTGCAGGACTTCGAGGCCTGGGAGCGTTTCGAGCGCATCGTGCTGGTCTACAGCGCCCGCGAGGCGCGCGAACTCGCCTACCAGACGCTCATCCGTACGCTGCCCGAGCGCGACTACCTGCAGGACCTGCGCGCCCGGCTGACTTACTTGCCGGTGGTCACCCGCGAGCAGGTGCCGGGCATGCTGTACGGCCGCATCACCACGCTGCTGCCCAGCGGCGAGCTGGAGCGCGCCGCCGATCTGAAGCTCACGCCCGAGCATTCACGGGTGATGCTGTGCGGCAACCCGGCGATGATCGAGGAGACCCGGCACCTGCTCAAGGCGATGGACATGAACCTCAGCCTGACCCGCCGGCCCGGCCAGGTGGCGGTGGAGAACTACTGGTGAGGCTGAAACTGTGGTAAAAACGCCGCCGGGCTGCAAGGCCCATACGTTCTCAGGGCGGGGTGAAACTCCCCACCGGCGGTGATGACGCCATGCGTCCAGCCCGCGAGCGCTTGCCCCAGGCAAGGTCAGCAGATCCGGTGCGATTCCGGAGCCGACGGTCACAGTCCGGATGAGAGAGAGCGGGATATCCCGACCGACGCCGTTCGTGCGCCGGTCCGATCCCTTTTCGATCGCACGCCCTGTTTTTCACAAACAGGAGTTCGTCCATATGCAAGTTTCCATCTGCGCTGCCGGGGAGGTGTCATGTTCACCGGCATAATCGAATCCATCGGCACCATCCGCGCGCTCACGCCCAAGGGCGGCGACGTGCGCGTGCTGGTCGAGACCGGCAAACTCGACCTGTCCGACGTCAGGCTCGGCGACAGCATCGCAGTCAACGGCGTCTGCCTCACCGCGGTCGAGCTGCCGGGCGACGGCTTCTGGGCCGATGTCAGCCGCGAGACCCTGGCCCGCACGGCCTTCGTCGACTTCAAGCCCGGCAGCCGGGTCAACCTGGAGAAGGCCCTCACGCCCACCAGCCGCCTCGGCGGGCATCTGGTCAGCGGCCACGTTGACGGCGTCGGCGAGATCGTCGCCCGCGAGGAAAACGCTCGCGCCGTGCAGTTCCGGGTGCGTGCGCCGGCCGAGCTGGCCAGGTACATCGCCATGAAGGGCTCGATCACCGTCGACGGCACCAGCCTGACGGTCAATGCGGTGGACGGCGCCGAGTTCGAGCTGACCATCGTCCCGCACACGCTCGCCGAGACCATCATGGCCGACTACCGGCCGGGGCGGCAGGTGAACCTCGAGGTCGACCTGCTGGCGCGCTACCTCGAGCGCCTGCTGCTCGGCGACAAGGCGGCCGAATCCAGCGGCCGCACAGGCGGCATCACCGAAGGCTTCCTGGCCGAACACGGTTATCTGAAATAGGACCTGCCCTGATGGCACTGAACAACATCGAAGAACTCATCGAAGACATCCGCCAGGGCAAGATGGTCATCCTCATGGATGACGAGGACCGGGAGAACGAAGGCGATCTGATCATGCTTCCGAGTGCGTGAAGCCCGAGCACATCAACTTCATGGCGCGCTTCGCCCGCGGCCTGATCTGCATGCCGATGACCCGCGAACGCTGCGAGACGCTCAAGCTGCCGCTGATGGCGCCGCGCAACGGTTCGGGCTTCGGCACCAAGTTCACCGTCTCCATCGAGCCGCCGAGGGCGTGACCACCGGCATCTCGGCGGCCGACCGGGCGCGCACCGTGCAGGTCGCCGCGGCCAAGTTCGCCAAGGCCGAGGACATCGTCAGCCCCGGCACATCTTCCCGCTGATGGCGCAGGCCGGCGGCGTGCTGGCGCGCGCCGGGCATACCGAGGCGGCTTGCGACCTCGCGCGCATGGCCGGTTTCGAGCCGACCGGGGTGATCTGCGAGATCATGAACGACGACGGCACCATGGCGCGGCGTCCGGAACTGGAGGCGTTCGCCCAGGAGCATGGCATCAAGATCGGCACCATCGCCGACCTGATCCACTACCGGCTGATCCACGAGCACACCATCGAGCGCATCGCCGAGCAGCCGCTGGACACCGAGCTGGGGCAGTTCAGCCTGGTGACCTACCGCGACTCGGTCGAGGGCGACGTGCACATGGCGCTGGTGCTCGGCGAAATCTGCAAGGAAGAGCCGACGCTGGTGCGGGTGCACAACATGGACCCGCTGCGCGACCTGCTGATGGTGCGCCAGCCCGGCCGCTGGAGCCTG
>LZQQ01000096.1_pt1 | contig 14511 bp, 17 predicted proteins | sample 768581 | NCBI WGS metagenome assembly LZQQ01 (sample SAMN05207185, study PRJNA324510) | oil field metagenome | isolation source: sample BH-FW-20 from oil reservoir | place: India: Bombay High | collected 2015-11-25 | reverse complement strand
GCGGCGGTTGGTCTGTCCCATCGTGCCATTCCCCGTTGAAGCGGATGGCCAGATGCTGTGGCGCGCCCTCGCTTCGCGCCGCGGTTGGTCTGTCCCATCGTGCCATTCCCCGTTGAAGCGGATGGCCAGATGCTGTGGCGCGCCCTCGCTTCGCGCCGCAGGGAATGGGAACTACGGCATGACCGGATTTGTTGGTCGCGCTGGCCGACATTCGCGCAATGCCTGGTGGATTTCTTGTTGGCTAGCGCCTACCACCCTTTGGTAGAATTGAGCAAACTTGGCAATCCAAAGTCACGAAAGACCAAACCAGATGGTTTTCAGATGAGTGAAGTCGAGAGCGAGATCCTCACGCTGGAGGAAGTCGCGGCCTACCTCAAAGCCGGCAAACGGACGGTCTATCGCCTTGCCCAGAAAGGAGAGATTCCAGCGTTCAAGCTTGGGGGAACCTGGCGCTTTCGCCGCTCGGAGCTGGATCGGTGGATCGCCGAAAGCATCAACAAGAAGAAGCCGGAGGCCGAGTGAGCGCGGACCATGCCAGCCGCCGAATCACGCTCGGGGAAGAACAAGGGGAGGATCGCCGTTGACGACACAGCAGCTTCTGACGCCGCACCAGAGCCAGTACTTTGCTTGGCTGCTGACCAGGCGTGCAGCAGGCGACTCCGTGGAGTCGCTGGCTTCGACTTTGGTCGATTCGCAGGTCGATCTGAATCCCCATCAGGTCGAGGCCGCGCTCTTCGCTTGCCGCAACCCCCTCTCACGCGGCGTGATCCTCGCCGACGAGGTTGGTCTAGGCAAGACCATCGAAGCCGGCTTGGTCATCTCCCAACGCTGGGCGGAACGGCGGCGGAAGGTGCTCATCATCGTTCCAGCGAACCTGCGCAAGCAATGGCACCAAGAGCTGCAGGACAAGTTCGGCCTGCAAGGGCTGATCCTCGAAGCCAAAAGCTACAACGCGATCCGCAAACAGGAGCAGCGGAACCCGTTCCTGTTCGCCTCCGGTCCGATCATCTGTTCCTACCAGTTCGCGAAGGCCAAGGCTGACGATGTCAAGGGCATCGATTGGGACTTGGTCGTCCTCGACGAAGCGCATCGCCTGCGCAACGTCTACAAAACCAGCAACGTCATCGCCAAGACCCTCAAGGAGGCGTTGTCGCGCGTTCACTCCAAGGTGCTTCTGACCGCGACGCCGTTGCAGAACTCGCTGCTCGAACTCTATGGGCTGGTCAGCTTCATCGATGACCGCGTGTTCGGAGACCTTGATAGCTTCCGCTCGCAATTCACTGGCAGAGAGCAATCCTTCAGCAGCCTGCGTGACCGGCTGGCCCCCATCTGCAAGCGCACCCTGCGCAAACAGGTTCAGCCCTACGTGTCGTACACAGCGCGCAAGGCCATCGTCGAGGAGTTCACGCCGTCGAGCGAAGAGCAGGAACTTTCCAGGCTCGTCGCCGATTACCTGCGCCGCCCCAACCTCAAGGCCCTGCCCGAGGGGCAGCGCCAACTGATTTCACTCGTGCTGTGGAAGCTGCTTGCCTCCAGCACGCACGCGATTGCGGGTGCGCTGGAGACAATGGCCAAGCGCCTCCAGGGTGTGCTCGACAAAACCACCGAGGTTCCCGATCTGGCCGAGGAACTCGATGAGGACTACGAGTCGCTCGACGAAACCGCCGATGAGTGGAACGACCAAGGCTCAGACGTCGCAGCACCGAGCCGCTTGGAACGCGATGCCATCGCGGAGGAGATCGACGAGCTTCGCCACTTCAAAACGCTGGCAACCAACATCCGGGACAACGCGAAGGGCAAGGCACTGTTCACCGCGCTGGATCGAGCCTTCGCCGAACTGGATCGGCTAGGCGCGCCCAGGAAGGCCATCATCTTCACCGAGTCCAAGCGCACGCAGGAATACCTCCTCAACTTGCTGGCCGACACGCCATACGGCGACGGCATCGTGCTCTTCAACGGCACCAATAGCGACCAGCGTGCGCAGGCGATCTACAAGGACTGGCTGAAGCGCCACGAAGGCACCGACCGCATCACCGGCTCCAAGACCGCCGACACCCGTGCGGCACTGGTCGAGCACTTCAAGGAGCGTGGCAAGGTCATGATTGCCACCGAGGCCGGAGCCGAAGGCATCAACCTCCAGTTCTGCTCGCTCGTCATCAACTACGACCTGCCGTGGAACCCGCAGCGCATTGAGCAGCGCATCGGGCGCTGCCACCGCTACGGTCAGAAGCACGACGTGGTGGTGGTCAACTTCGTCGACCGCAGCAATGAAGCCGATGCACGGGTGTACGAACTGCTGTCGCAGAAGTTTCAACTCTTCGAGGGCGTATTCGGGGCCAGCGACGAAGTGCTGGGCGCCATCGGTTCGGGCGTCGATTTCGAGCGGCGTATTGCGAGATCTACCAGAACTGCCGAGAGCCCGAGGAAATCAAGTCCAGCTTCGAGCAACTCCAGCTCGACCTCTCCGGCGAGATCAACGAGGCGATGGTCAAGACGCGCCAGGTATTGCTTGAGAACTTTGATGAGGAAGTGCAAGAGAAGCTGCGCATGCGGGCCGACGACAGCCGCAACGCGCGCAATCGCTTCGAGCGGATGCTGATGGACTTGACCCGCGCCGAACTGGTCCATTGCGCCGCGTTCGATGACGACGGCTTCGATCTTCGCCACATACCGACTGGATCGAGCACAGCGGCCTCGCGGGCATCGAGCTGGGGCGCTACGAATTGCCCCGCCGCTCCGGCGACGCGCATCTATACCGCATCAATCATCCGCTGGCGCGATGGGGCATCGAGCAGGCCAAGGCTCGGGCACTCGACGGGGCTCTCTCGTCTTCGACTACAACGCCTACGGTTCAAAGATCAGCACCCTCGAAACCTATCGCGGCAAAGCCGGATGGCTCACCGTGAAGCTGATCTCGGTCGAGACACTCGGCAACCAGGAGCAACATCTGCTGGTTGCGCGGCACGACCGACGGCGTCGTGCTCGCGGAAGAGACCCGGAAAAGCTGCTGCGCCTGCCCGCGACCACGCAGGCGGCCAGTCTGTTCAACGCTCCTGACGCCACCCTGCTGGCCGACGTGGAAGCCCGCAAGACCGCACTCCTGCGCGACGTCAACGAGCGCAACCTCGGCTACTTCGAGCAGGAAGTCCAGAAGCTGGATGCCTGGGCGGACGACCTGAAGCTCGGTCTGGAGCAGGAGATCAAGGAGATCGACCGCGAGATCAAGGAGGTGCGCCGAACCGCCGCGACCTCGCCGACGCTGGAAGAAAAGCTGTCATGGCAGAAGAAGCAGCGCGAACTGGAGAGCAAGCGCAGCAAGCTGCGCCGCGAGTTGTTTGCCCGGCAGGACGAAGTCGAAGCGCAGCGCAATGACTTGATCAGCCAGCTTGAAGTGCAACTCCAACAGCAGGTCGAGGAGCGCACGCTGTTCACTGTCGAGTGGGAGCTGGTGTAATGACTAATCAAGTAGCACCGTTAGACCTGCGCATGACCAGGCCGCGGTTGAAGCGTGCCAAGAATTGAGGAGAGCGAGATATGGCTAGCGGAAAATTACTGCGGCAACTCATCAAATCGGGAACGCAAGGCGATGCTTCGGGCTTTCGCGCGGCGTCCGAGGCAGTGATCAAAGAGGAGCGCGAGAAGAACCATCATCTGCTCGCAAATGACCTTGAGCGTTTACTTTACGGCGATCAGGCAACGGTCGGGAAGAGTGCGCGGAAGCTGCAAAGTTTGCCCAGCGTGCCGACAAATAAAGACAACGGCCTTGCGCTACTAGAAGAGCGTGCCGTGATTCGAGAGGAGAAAGACATCATTCTCTCGGATGCTTCGCAGTCGGCACTCGATGAAATCCTGATGGAGCACAACCGGACGGACGTGCTTCGATCCTATGGCCTGCAACCCGCGCAGAAGCTGTTGTTTTGCGGGCCTCCCGGCTGCGGCAAGACGCTGGCCGCCGAAGTCATCGCGCATTCCCTGTCCATGCCGCTCATCCTCGTTCGGCTGGACTCGGTCATCTCGTCGTTTCTGGGAGAGACGGCCGCCAATTTGCGCAAAGTGTTCGATTACGTCGCAACGCATCCCGTGGTCGCATTGTTCGATGAATTCGACGCCCTGACCAAGGATCGTGGCGACAGCGCCGATCATGGTGAGCTCAAACGCTCCGTAAATGCAGTCTTGCAGATGATGGACGGTTATCGAGGCGAGAGCATCCTGATCGCCACCACCAACTACGAAACCTTATTGGACAAGGCGGTTTGGCGACGCTTCGATGAGGTTGTGCGCTTCGAGATGCCGAATCTGGAGCAGATCAAACGCTTGTTAGCTCTGAAACTCTCCGGTGTCCGCCGCAATTTCGAGCCCGACGATGGCCAGGTGGCATCCGTGTTCAAGGGCATGTCGCACGCCGACATCGAGCGAGTTCTTCGGCGCTCCGTCAAGGAAATGATCCTGTCCGGCCGGGAGTTCCTGGAGAAAAGCCACCTCGATACCGCGCTTGCCCGTGAGTATCGTCATAAGAGTTAAGGGATGGAGGGGGAGGCATGGCCTATGAACACTTGCGCTTGGAGCGAGAAGCGCCCTCAACGGAGCGCCATCCGAGGCGTCATCCGGGAATTCGCCCTCCTGCCGATCCGAGAGCGCATGGTGCCGCGTTAGCCGGGCGGCTCGACCAAGCGCGGCAACGTGCGATGGCAGAGGACGTCGGCGGGTTCGACGACCGTAAGCTGCTCAAGATTCGGCTGCGCGCGGGCGACAAGAGCGTGCCCGCCTTCGATGCCATTCCTGGCGTGGAGATTGTCAGCCAGGAAGATGAATCCATCGTGCTGGCATTCGCCACTGATGACGGCTTGAGCGAGTTCGAGAGCCGCCTGGCCACCCTTGCACGTGATGGCGTTGTTACACGCAAGGAACTGTTCTACGTCATCGAAGACTTCGACCACTGGACACCCCAGGACCGTACCGGCGCGGCCTTGCTTGAGCAAGGATTTCCAGCCGCGCAACCTTCATGCTTGATGTCGAACTATGGCCCCAGGAGCGACAGGACAAGCGCCAGCAAATGGTGCGTGCCTTTCTCGACTGGTTGCATGCACAAGGCATTGAGCGGCTGGACGACATCCAGCAACCCTCGCTCGTCATGGTCCGTGTGCGCTGCAACGGTGCGCAGGCCGAGCAGATCTTGCACCATCGCGATGTGCGCACTGCCGACCTGCGCCCCGCTTGGGTGTGGCCGTACAACTGCTTCATACCGACATCAACCAATTTCCTCCGATCGATCCCCCTTCTGACGATGCTCCGTCCATTGCCGTGCTGGATTCAGGCTTGACGCGCGGACATTCGTTGCTCGGCGCAGCGGTCGGCGACGCGCAGGGCTACCTCGCACCGCATCGCAGTGCGGATGACACCGATCCCCACTGGCACGGCACCTTCGTCGGCGGGCTTGCGTTGTACGGCGATGTCCATAGCGCTATTCAGCAAGGGCAGTTCGTCCCGCAGCTTCGCCTGTTCTCCGGCAAAGTGTTCGAAGACGACGGACAAGACCAAACCGAGTTCGTCGAAAAGGCGGTCGAGGAAGCCGTGCGCGACCTGCATGCGCAATACGGCTGCCGGGTCTTCAACCTAAGCTATGGCGACCTGAACAAGGTCTACGATGGCCGTCATGTTCGCGGGCTCGCCTACACGCTGGATCGGCTGACGCGTGAGCTGGGGGTCCTGTTCGTAGTACCAGCGGGCAATTTGCTGTCATCCCAGTTGCCAGCCGATACGCGCGCGAGTTACCCGGACTACCTGTTCGAAGGCCACGCCCGCCTGCTGGACCCCGCCACATCGCTCAACGCCCTGACCGTTGGCGGCTTGAGTCTGAATGAGGCCACACGCAATGCTCAGCGCCATCCCAACACAATTGAAGACCACGTATTGGCACGGGCGGAGCAGCCGTTTCCATTGACTCGCAGCGGCCCTTCTGCCAGCGGCGCCATCAAGCCCGACGTGGTCGCGCATGCCGGCAACATCGCCTTGCGGCGCACTGGAGGTGGCACAGACCATGCCGGTCTGGGAGTGGTGTCGCTCAATGGCGGCTTTGCTTGGGGCCGGCGTTTAAGGAAGACATCGGCACCAGCTACGCCGCCCCCCAAGTCGCCCACCAAGCCGCACGGCTACTGGCCGAAGTGCCCGACGCTTCGCCCAGCCTGCTGCGCGCACTGATCGGCGCCCATGCCCGCTGGCCGCAAGCCTGCGAAGCGCTGTTGAACCCCGGCAACAATGCCGAAGGCCGCGACAAACTCCTGCGCCTCGTCGGGTATGGGCGCGTGGACGATACGGCGCTCTTCCGCTCGCTTGATGACACCGTCACCCTGCTGGCCGAAGAGCGCGTCGGCAACGACCAGCACCACTTCTTCGAATTACCTTTACCAGACAGCTTTGGGACGGTGGCCGCCGCACGCGTGAGGTGACCGTCGCGCTCGCCTACAGCCCTGCCGTGCGCACTACGCGGCTGGACTACCGCAGAGCCAAACTGTGGTTCCACCTGGTGACGGCTGGCAGCTGGATGAGGTCACCCAAGCCTACCGGCGCAATCGGGAAGAAGGCATGGGCGAGCGCGCCAACGGCCGCTGGCTACCCAACGACACCCGCAAGAACGGCACGTTGCAAGTCTCTCGATGGCGCTTCAGACAGGCGCTGGCCAACGGTCACAAGGTGTTCGTCGTGGTGACCCGACAAGATAGTCCTTGGTCCGATGGGCGCGATGGGGACGAGCCCTATGCCGTCGCCGTGGTGCTGGCGGATCGGGAGCAGGCCAACGCTCAGCTCTACGCCCAGGTGCGGGCGGCGCTGCAAGCCCGTGCCCAGGCACGTGCGCGTGCTCGGATTGGCGGGAGGGGCTGATGGCTGCGCTCGAACCTCAGTACATGACCATTCTGGAGACGGTGCAGGCCAAGCGATTTGTGCCTTTGCGCTCGCACCAAAATTTCAGATCCCAATCATTGGGCTATCCGGGGAAGCAGGTGCGTCATCATGGATAACACCCGCGACCCGTCACTTCGGCTTCGTCCATGGGCATCGCTGGTGCTCTTTCTGAGCGCCTATTCGCCCCTTATGCTGATTCTGATCATCAAGGATTACGATGCAACCAGCCCCGGTCTGCTTCCCCAGAATCCGGTATTCAGCGGCATCCTGTTGCTGATCGCAGTGTTCAGCAGTTTGGCTGTGCTTCGTTCCGTCAGAGAAATCGATGGCGGGCTGACGGTGACGGTCACCAAGGCGTCCAACAAATCGGGCGACATGTTCGGCTACACCATCCCCTACATGCTTTCGTTTATGAAGGTGGACCTGGGAGACTGGCAGGTCATTGTGAGCCTCGCCCTTTTTCTAGCCATTCTTTTCATCATGGCCTACCGCACCCAGACGGTTTTCGTGAACCCGATTCTCGCTCTTGCGGGTTACATGCTGATCGATTGCACCTTCAAACGCGGTGACAAGGAAATTCAGGCGATGGTCGTGACACGGCAACCGCTGGCCGTGGGTGACACTTGCCGCATGGAGCGGATGTCGCACTATCTGTATGTGGCCGTCAAAGACAACGCCAATCTGGATAAAAAGGGCACAGAAAAATGAGCAACAAGGCGCACAAGGCCACCTTGAAGGCGATCAAAGCGATCGATCTAAAAAAATGGGGGGTCACTTTCTGGCTTGTCAAGCGCTACATGGCAAATCACGCGGCACATTACTCAGTACTGCGCGTCAACACCGATGCCAAGCTCCAGAAGCGGTTGAAGGGCTATGTAGTCAATCAGTTGCAGGGCAAGGACTTTCACTTGGCCGAATACGATTTCAATAATGCCGATGGTGATGACACGCTGTTCACGATTACGGCAGACGCCACCGATTTCCCTAAAGTCGAAGTGGCGATAAACGCTGCTTTGACAATGCCATCGCCAAGGAATACCAAGACCTGCTCAATTCGTGGGCGTATGTCGTCCAGCTTGAACACGGCAATGATCGACTCTACGCCTGGCGCAAGATCAGCACACTCACCCAGCCAAAGAAAGTTCAATCGCGCCAGGCGACGTTCTTTGTCGAACACAAATTGGTGGACGTAGAAGACAAGGAAGTCTTTCTGATCGATCCGCGCTTCGACTTCTTCGTGCATGGCGGCATGATCTTCATTGCCAACAAGAAGGAGTTCGAAATTTCCATGAACTTCCGCGAGGGCATGAAGGCCAAGGCTGCCGAGGTCATCCAGAACTTCAATGAGAGTGGCCGTTTCAAGAATGTCGACCTCATTCAGAAGCACGTGGGCGACAACCTGCACCACTTGCGCAAGATGGCATCGATCCTCAAGGCCGGTTACTACCAACAGCCCGACTATATCCAGCGCATGATTGAAGTCAGCAAGGAAGAAGGCTGGGAGCTGAAAGTCGAGGATGGGCAAGTCGTGGTCGAGGCGGAAACGATCGACGTGTTGTTGAAGCTGCTCAACAACGACCGCCTGCGCTCGCCGATCAACAACGAAATTTTCGACGCGGCCGCCAAGGCACCTGTGAAATAGGCTGGAATATCATTGAAATGAGCAAGCAAAAACTTGAACTGACTTGGATCGGCAAGGAGAAGCGGCCCAAGCTGGAGCCGCGCATCCTGCTGGAAGATCCGGAAAAGTCATATCACGCCAAGCATCGCGTGACGGACAACGACATCTTCGACAACCGGCTGATCTTTGGTGACAACCTGCTGGCGCTGAAGGCGCTGGAGCAGGAGTTTTCCGGTAAGGTGAAGTGCGTTTTTATCGACCCACCCTATAACACCGGTAGCGCATTCACGCATTACGATGATGGACTGGAACATTCCATCTGGCTGGGGCTAATGCGCGATCGGCTAGAGATTATACGGAGATTGCTGTCGGACGACGGTTCGCTGTGGATCACGATTGATGATAACGAATGTCATTATTTGAAGGTGCTCTGTGATGAGATATTTGGGCGCTCAAATTTTGTGTCAAATGTAATTTGGCAGAAAAAGTTTTCACCACAGAATGATGCAAAATGGATAAGTCATAGTCATGACCACATCCTATGCTATGCATCGAATAAGAGTCGCTGGTTCCCGAATCCTCTGCCCCGATCTGCTGAAATGGACGGCAGATATAAGAATCCTGACAACGATCCACGTGGACCTTGGACAGCAACTGACCTGACGCGTGCTGAACACAGAGATCGCGACTACTGGGGACTTGTGACCCCGTCTGGAAAAGTTGTCTTTCCAGCCAAGGGACGGAGTTGGAGTCGCCCGAAGGAAAACATTGAAAAGCTTAATGCGGAAGGGCGGCTTTGGTTCGGCCCAAATGGCAGTAATCTCCCGCGTTTAAAGAAATATCTCAGCGAAATGGAGTGGGGTGTTACGCCGCAGTCAATTTGGTTTCATGCGGAGGTTGGAAATAATCAAGAGGCAAAAAAAGAGGTAATTGCTGTTGTGCCGGAAGCGGCTGAGGTATTTCAGACTCCAAAGCCAGAAAGACTGATTAAGCGAGTCCTTGAAATTGCAACGAGTCCTGGCGATCTTGTTCTCGACTCCTTCGCTGGCTCCGGCACCACCGGCGCCGTCGCCCACAAGATGGGCCGCCGCTGGATCATGGTGGAGCTGGGCGAGCATTGCCATACGCACATCATCCCGCGCCTCAAGAAGGTGATCGACGGCGAGGACCAGGGTGGTATCAGCAAAGCGGTGAACTGGAAAGGTGGTGGCGGCTTCCGCTATTACCGTCTTGCCCCCAGCCTGATCGTCAACGACCGCTGGGGCAACCCGGTGATCAACCCGGAGTACAACGCGGCGATGCTGGCCGAGGCACTGGCCAAGCTGGAAGGCTTCACCTACGCGCCGTCGGAAACGCACTGGTGGCAGCACGGCCATTCCAGCGAGCGCGACTTCATCTATGTCACCACGCAGAACCTCTCCGCAGAACAGTTGCAGGCTCTGGCCGATGAAGTCGGTCCGGAGCGCAGCCTGCTGGTGTGCTGCGCGGCTTTCCATGGCGTTACCGCGACCAAGGCGGCGGAGCGCTGGCCGAACCTGACGCTGAAGAAGATTCCGAAGATGGTGCTGGCCCGTTGCGAATGGGGGCGTGACGACTACAGCCTGAACGTGGCGAACCTGCCGATGGCCAAGCCTGATCCCGTTGAGCCTTCGGCTCAGGCTGAAACGAGCAGAAAAAAAAGTAGAAAAGCGTCGGCTGAGGATGCGAGCCAAGGCGCGTTGTTTGGGGAGGATGAATGATGAACAGCCGCGTTCTGCACGCCGTGACCGGCCGCCTGTCGCTGCGGCCGCCGCAGGAGGAGTCGCTGAAGCGGCTGGCGCACGCCATTGGGGCCGCGCCCGAGCTGTTGAGCCACGATCGGGAGGTGGGAGCCATTCTTTCCACGCTGAAGGCGGAGTTCCCCACGCTGGAGGACTTCGAGCGTGACTTTCCCTCGCTGTGCTTCGCGCTGGCCACGGGCGTGGGCAAGACCCGCCTGATGGGCGCGTTCATTGCCTACCTGCATCTGGCGCACGGCATCAACAACTTCTTTGTGCTGGCGCCCAACCTGACCATCTACAACAAGCTGATCACGGATTTCACGCCCAATACGCCTAAGTACGTGTTCAAGGGGATCGCCGAATTCGCGCAGCAACCGCCGCTGATCATCACGGGCGACAACTACGACCAGACCGGCGCGGCAGTGGACGATCAGTCCATGGGCTTTGCCCACGACGTGCGCATCAACATCTTCAATATCTCCAAGATCAACTCCGAGGTGCGCGGCGGCAAGGAGCCTCGCATCAAGCGAATGCGCGAGGTGCTGGGCGACAGCTACTTCAACCACCTGGCGAACCTGCCCGATCTTGTGCTGCTGATGGACGAATCGCACCGCTACCGCGCCAGCGCGGGCGTGCGCGCCATCAATGACCTGAAACCGCTGTTCGGACTGGAAGTGACGGCGACGCCCTTCGTGGAGTCGAGCCGAGGGCCGGTGCCGTTCAAAAACGTGGTGATGGACTACCCGCTGGCGCGGGCAATGGAGGACGGTTTTGTCAAAGAGCCAGCCGTCGTTACCCAACGCAACTTCAAGGCCAGCGATCACACGCCCGAAGAAGTCGAGAAGGTCAAGCTGGAAGACGGCGTGCGCTTGCATGAAACCACCAAGGTAGAGCTGCTGACCTACTCCCGCGAGAACGGCGTCAAGACGGTCAAACCTTTCATGCTGGTGATTGCCCGCGACACCACGCACGCGGCTCAGCTCAAGGCGCTGATCGAGTCGGAAGCGTTCTATGAGGGCCGTTACGCGGGGAAGGTGATCCAGGTGGACTCCAGCCGCACCGGCGCGGAAGAAGAAGAGATGATCACGCGCCTGTTGGCAGTGGAGAGCGTGGACGAGCCGACCGAGATCGTGATTCACGTCAACATGCTCAAGGAGGGCTGGGACGTGACCAACCTCTACACCATCGTTCCACTGCGCGCCGCCAATGCCCGCACGCTGATCGAACAGTCCATCGGGCGTGGCCTGAGATTGCCCTACGGCAAGCGCACGGGCGTCGCGGCGGTGGACCGCTTGAACATCGTCGCGCACGACAAGTTTCAGGAGATCATTGACGAGGCCAACCGCGGCGACTCGCCGATTCGCCTGAAACAGGTCATCCTCGATGCGCCGAGCACCGACGACAGGAAGGTCAGCGTGCAGGTCCAGTCCGGGCAGCGGCGCGCCTCGGTCTGACGGAAGCCCGGTCGTGGTCACGGGGCTTCAGCCACTCACAGTGGGCGGAAGTCTCTGTGCCCCAACCGGTGTTCAGCACTGAGGCGGAGAAGCAGGCCGCGCGTATGGTCATGGACGTCATTGGCAAGTACGAGGTCAAGCGCGATCTGGTGCCCACCAGCAGCGCGCTGCTGAAACCCGAAGTGCAGAAGGAAATCCTCGCGGAGGTCGCGGAGCGGTTGAAGCCGCTGCAAGGCGAATTGCTGGCGGGCTTGGATGAATCAGCCTCCGCTCTTGATTTGTCCGCCGTGGTGGCGAAGACAACGGAGATCGTGGTGCAGCAGACCATCGACATCCCGCGTATCGCTGTGGTGCCGACTGGTGAGGTCACGACGGCTTCCACGCCTTCAAGCTGGATGTGAGCCAGCTCCATCTCCAGCCGGGTGAGCGCGAGATCGTCGGGCAGATGCTGCGCACCAACGAGCAGTTCACCCTTGCCGCCGAGGTCGGGCTCAAGGAGCAGCGCCCAGAGGACTACATCGTCCACGCGCTGGTAGACTTCGACGACATCGACTACTTCACCCACGCCGATCTGCTCTACGACCTCGCAGGCCAGATGGTGCAGCACCTGCGCGGCTATCTGTCCGAGGATGAAGCCATCAATGTCCTCGATCGTGACCGCCGCCTGATCGCGCGGGAAATCCACGCGCAGATGATGGCCCACTTCTGGGAAGAGGCGACGGAGTACGAAGTGCAGGTCAGTCGCGGCTTCACCGAACTCAAGCCGTGCAACTACACCGCTACGGCGGGCCAAACGGCTCACCACTTCCGGGAGACCGTGACTGAGACCAGTCGCATCAAGCAGATGCTATTCGGCGGCTTCGCGCGTTGCCTGTACCCGCTGCAGAAGTTCGATTCGGATACCGAACGGCGCTTCGCCATCATCCTGGAGCGCGACGCGACGAAGTGGTTCAAGCCTGCGAAGGGGCAGTTCCAGATCTACTACAAGCTTGGCACCGAGCAGCCGGAGTACATCCCCGACTTCGTGGCCGAGACGGACGCGACCATCCTCATGGTAGAGACGAAGGCGCGCGCGACATCAACACCCAGGAAGTTCAGGCCAAGGCGCTGCCGCCATGCGCTGGTGCAAGCACGCGTCCGATCACGCGGCGAGCGTAGGCACCAAACCCTGGAAGTACCTGCTGGTGCCCCACGACGATATCAACGAGTCGAAACGGCTCGCGGATTACCTGCGCTTTGAGGTCAAGGCGTAATTGAGTTGCCCTCGATCAAGTTCAGTAAGCAAAAGCGATTCCGGCGCGGCACCCAGGAGGCGGAGATTCGCCGCTTCGCGGGCATGATGAACCGGCAGGGAAGAGGAACAAGAAATGCAGAAACCCGCCGCACAGCAGAAGACCGTCCTGGAGACGATTCTGGACTGGTCAAAGGATCGTCCACTCTGGCAGCGTGACGCCCTGCGCCGCATCATCGCAAACGGCCGTCTGACGGACGCCGATATCGGCGAACTCGTGGACCTTTGCAAACAGGGCAAAGGTGCACCCGTAGGCGCGCTGAAAGCGGTACCGCTGGAGAAGGCCCACCTCCCGGCCAACCCCGGTCAGACCGCTGCGGTATCGCTTCTGTCGATCGCCGACGTGACCGGCGTGAACAACCTTGCTGCCGGCCAGACCCTCGGCTTCGAGCCGAATGGAATTACGATCATCTACGGCGACAACGGTGCGGGCAAGTCCGGCTACGCACGCATCCTGAAGCGTGCATGTCGTGCAAGGCATGCCGGAAAAATCGAACCCAATGTGTATGCCGATCAGCCCCCGAAGCGCGTCGGCGCGAACATCGCGTACGCGGTCGGCGGTGTGCCGCAGCCGGTCGAACAGTGGCAGAACGGCACAAATCCGCATGCAACGCTGTCTGCAGTGAGCGTGTTCGATAGCGACTGCGCCTCAGTGCATATCCGCGAGAAGAACGAAGTTGCATTCCGGCCCTTTGGTCTGGACGTACCGGATGAGCTTGCTGCAGCCTGTCAGGCGGTGAAGGATGCTCTCGCAGCTGAACAGAAGCAGCTTGAGAAGGCCCGCAATCCGATCTTTGCGGCGCCGACCTGGAAGGCCACACGCCGTGGGGAAGGCGCTTGCCGCGCTGAACGCCAACACAGACGCAAAGAAGATTGAAGCCCTGGCGGCGCTCTCGGCAGACGAAAGCGCCCGTCTTGAGCGTCTGCGGGAAGACCTGTCGAAGAATCCGACCAAGCAGCGGCGGAACAGACCGTCAAAGCCGACAACGTCATGCGGCTGATTACCGTGGTGAACAGCGTTGCAGCCAGAACCACCGATGAGGAGCTGCTGGCAGCCGCTGCCCTCGCCAAGGACGCACAGTCGAAACGGGACGCTGCACGTCTTGCCGCGGAGAAGGCCTTCACGGGCGAACCCCTTGCCGGGGTCGGCGGCGAGACATGGCGGGTGCTTTGGGATTCCGCCCGACGCTACTCAACGGAGATCGCATACCCCGGACAGCCGTTTCCGCCGTGGGCCGAAGACGCGCATTGCATGCTTTGCCAGCAGCCATTGGAAGCTGAGGCACGTGCACGAATGGCACGCTTCGAGGACTTCATCCAGAAGGACACGGAACAGCTGGCACGCGAGGCAGAGAAGGCAGCTCAGACCGCACGTCAGACCATAGCTGCCGGAGCAATCGGCACGCGGGCGGTGAAGGCCAGTCTTGATGAGCTGGGCCTCCAGAATGAGGCGCTGCAGCAGCAGACGCGCCGCTTCATCGCCGC
>LZQQ01000095.1_pt1 | contig 14601 bp, 13 predicted proteins | sample 768581 | NCBI WGS metagenome assembly LZQQ01 (sample SAMN05207185, study PRJNA324510) | oil field metagenome | isolation source: sample BH-FW-20 from oil reservoir | place: India: Bombay High | collected 2015-11-25 | reverse complement strand
CGTGGCACCGCCCACGTGCGCGTCTGGCGCATCGCCGCGGCGCTGGTGATGGGCCTGGCGATCGTCGGCATGCACTACACCGGCATGGCCGCGGCGAGCTTCCCCGACGGCAGCTGGTGCGGTGCCGCCGGCGTCGGGGTGGACACCCACTGGCTGGCCCTGCTGGTGATCGTGGTGACCATGGCGGTGCTCGGCATCACCCTGGTGGTGTCGGTGCTCGACGGGCGCATGCAGTCGCGCACCTCGAAGCTGGCGACCTCGCTGGAGAAGGCCAACAGCGAGCTGATCCAGCTGGCGCTGCACGACAACCTGACCAGGCTGCCCAACCGCCTGCTGCTGGAGGACCGCCTGAGCCAGGCACTGAAGGCGGCGCAGCGCGAGCAGGGCACCTTCGCCGTGATGTTCATCGACCTGGACGGCTTCAAGGCGGTGAACGACGCCTTCGGCCACCACATCGGCGACCAGTTGCTGGTGCAGGTCGCCGAACGCATCCGCAGCGACGTCCGCGCGCAGGACACGCTGGCCCGCCTGGGCGGCGACGAGTTCGTCCTGCTGGTGGACATCACCGGCCCGGACGACGCCGCGGCCCTGGCCGACAAGCTGGTGCAGTGCATCGAACAGCCGTTCCAGGTCTCGCGCTACGAACTGCGGGTCAGCGCCAGCATCGGCATCGCCGTGTACCCCGGCGACGGCCTGGACGCGCGCGACCTGATGCTGCACGCCGACGCCGCCATGTACCACACCAAGAACGCCGGGCGGAACGGCTACAGCTTCTTCGAGGCCTCGATGAACGCCAACGCCGCCGAGCACCTGCAACTGCTGCAGGACCTGCGGATGTCGATCCAGCGTGGGGAGCTGCGCCTGCACTACCAGCCCAAGTTCCAGGCGCCCAACGGCCCGGTGCGCGGCTTCGAGGCCCTGCTGCGCTGGCAGCACCCGCAGCGCGGGCTGCTCTATCCGGACGTGTTCCTGCCGCTGGCGGAAAAGACCGGGGTGATCGTGCCGATGGGCAACTGGGTGCTAGACGAGGCCTGCCGGCAGTTGCGCGAATGGCATGACCAGGGGTTCGACAGCTGGACCATGGCGGTGAACCTGTCGGCGATCCAGTTCGAGCAGGCCGACCTGGCCGAGGTGATCACCGGGGCGATCGCCCGCCATGGCATCGCGCCGCGGATGCTGACCATCGAGATCACCGAGACGGTGGCGATGCGCAACCCGGAAACCACCATCGATACCCTGAACCGGCTCGCCGAACTCGGCGTGCGCGCCTCGATCGACGACTTCGGCACCGGCTACTCCAGCCTGCTCTACCTCAAGCGCCTGCCGGCCAGCGAGCTGAAGGTGGACAAGGCCTTCGTCCGCGAGATGAGCCTGGGCAGCGAGGATTCGGTGATCGTCTCGGCCATCGTCGCCCTGGCCAAGGCGCTCGACCTGTCGATCGTCGCCGAGGGCGTGGAGACCGCCGAGCAGCAGCGCTTCCTCACCGAGCTCGGCTGCGACACCCTGCAGGGCTACCTGCTCGACCGGCCGATGACCGTGGAGCAGATCCGCCAGCGCCTCGACGATCACCAGCCGGACCAGGCGCTGTACATCGCGCTGCGCGAGGCGGAGGGTTCGTTCCCGGAGCGCGACGCGAGCGAGGAAGCTGGCCCTCGCGGATGAAAGCCGGCTATCCCACCTTCTCCCAGAACGCCTCGGCGAACGGGCTGAGCGGCGCAGCCGGGCGCGTCAGGTGGATCTCCAGCGGTATGTCCCAGCCCTCTTCCAGCGCCCGAACGAGCCTGCCTTCGACCACTTCCTGCTCGGTGAGGCCGCGGGGCAGCCAGGCGACGCCCTTGTTTTCCAGCGCCATGGACATCAGTACGGCGGCCAGGTGGCTGCTGAACAGCGGCTTGAGATGCAGGAAGCCCGCCTTGCCCTGCAGGCGGTGGGCGACGATGCGGCCGAGCCCGGATTCCTCGGTATAGGCCAGGTAGGGAAGCGATTCCGGAGCGGCGTCGAATCCGGCCGAGGTGCTCGCCAGCGGGATCAGGATGTCGTCGCCGATCTTCTTGCTGACGAACATGTCCGATGCCAGCCGCGGCGGAACGTCCGGGTGGTGATGGCTGAGCAGGAACTGTACCTGGCCCTGGGTCAGCATCTGCTCGCAGAGCGCCATGCTGTCGGAGTGCAGGCGCACGGCCTCGATCGGCGTGCCTTGTTCCATGTCCCTGATCCACTTGGGAAAGAAGGTGAAGGACAGCGAGTGGGTGGCGGCGAACTGCAGCGTCCGGGCGGCTTTGCCGGCGATCTCGCGGGCTTCGCTCCTGATCCGATAGAGCCGGCTGGCGGCCTCCTGGGCGCTGGGCAGGATGTGCTTCCCGCTTCCGTCAGCGTGGCGCCCTGCGGCGTGCGGACGAACAACTCCACGCCCATCCAGGTCTCCAGGGCGCGGATTCGCCGGCTGAACGCCGGCTGGGTGATGTGGCGGGCGTCGGCCGCCCGGACGAAGCTGCCGTACTCGGCGAGCGCCGCGAAATCTTCAAGCCAGACGAGTTCCATCAGGCAATGCCGTTTCAGCATGGGGCTGCGCATTAATAGCATTGGGCGCGCCCGGCGACCATGATTACCGTGAGCGCCTCGACAACAGAGGAGCCCTGCCATGCGCATCGTCGAAATCCGGGAAAAGACCGTTTCCATCGCCTCGCCCATCGCCAACGCCTACATCGACTTCTCCAAGATGACCTGCTCGGTCGTGGCCGTGATCACCGACCAGGTCCGCGACGGCAAGCCGGTGATCGGCTACGGCTTCAACTCCAACGGCCGCTACGGGCAGGGCGCCCTGATGCGCGACCGCTTCCTGGCCCGCATCAGCGAAGCCGACCCGGAGTCGCTGATCGACAAGGAGCACAATAACCTCGACCCGTTCGCCATCTGGAAGACCCTGATGACCAACGAGAAGCCGGGCGGCCACGGCGAGCGCTCCGTAGCGGTCGGCACCATCGACATGGCGGTGTGGGACGCCGTCGCCAAGATCGAAGGCAAGCCGCTGTATCGCCTGCTGGCCGACCGCTACCGCAACGGCCAGGCCGACGACAAGGTCTGGGTCTACGCTGCCGGCGGCTACTACTACCCCGGCAAGGACCACTCCAAGCTGCAGGAAGAGATGCGCGGCTACCTGGAGCGCGGCTACAGCGTGGTCAAGATGAAGATCGGCGCCGCCCCGCTGGACGAGGATATCCGCCGCATCGAGGCCGTGCTGGAAGTCGTCGGCGACGGCAGCACCTGGCGGTGGACGCCAACGGCCGTTTCGACCAGCAGACCGCCATCGCCTATGCCGAGGCGCTGAAGCCGTACAACCTGTTCTGGTACGAAGAGGCCGGCGACCCGCTCGACTACGCCCTGCAGGCCGAGCTGGCGAACCACTACGAGCTGCCCATGGCCACCGGCGAGAACCTGTTCTCGCACCAGGACGCCCGCAACCTGCTGCGCCATGGCGGCATGCGCCCCGACCGCGACTACCTGCAGTTCGACTGCGCGCTGTCCTACGGCCTGGTCGAGTACATGCGCACCCTGAAGGTCATGGAGGAGATGGGCTGGTCGTCGCGCCGCGTGGTCCCGCACGGTGGCCACCAGATGTCGCTGAACATCGCTGCCGGCCTGCACCTGGGCGGCAACGAGTCCTACCCGGACGTGTTCCAGCCCTTCGGCGGCTTCGCCGACGGCATCCGCGTGGAGAACGGCTACGTCGGCCTGCCGGACGTGCCCGGCGTCGGCTTCGAAGCCAAGTCCGCGCTCTACGCCGTCATGCGCGAGCTGGGCGAGGGCTGATGCCCACCGCCATGGCCTCGCAGAGGCCGTGGCGAGCGGGAAAACCGAAGGGCCCCAGGCGTAAGCTGGGGCCCTTTGTCGTATCTGGCGCATCCGGCATGGTTCCTAACCCACCATCGTCTGCAAGCGAGGCGGAACGCAGCTTCGAACGAACCGTTTCTGGAAAGGCAGCTCACATGCAGGGGGCACTCACTCCAGGCCCTGCCCGGAAGTGTCCCCCATTCAAATAAAAACAAGCTGTGTATGGAGTCGCTTAATGCCTGTCTTTCCCAATGCCATTCCTTTCAACCGCCTCATCCTGGCCACTGCAATGACCCTTTCAGCCTCCCTGAGCCTGGCTGCCGAGGTGTGAACCCGCACGCCGACGAGCTCATCGGTACCGTCCAGCAGGTCTATGACGGTGCACTCATGCCTGACGTCCAAGTGAACACCTTCCGTAACATCGACCGGCTGTTCGCCACCGCGGTGGTCAAGCACGGCAGCGAGGTGCTGCCGCTGCCCGCCGCGCCGAAGCCGCTTGAGAACTTCCGCTTCGAGACCAATGGCAAGACCTACGACCTGTACGACTACGTGTCGCTGAACCGCGTCAGCGGGCTGCTGGTGATCAAGGACGGCAGGATCGCCCATGAGAGCTATCAGCTCGGCAACACCGAGAACACGCGCTGGATGTCCATGTCGGTGGTGAAGTCGATCACCGCCACCCTGATCGGCGCCGCCATCCAGGACGGACACATCAAGGACATCGACGATCCCATCGTCCAGTACCTGCCCGAGCTCAAGGGCAGCGCCTACGACGGCGTGAGCGTGCGCAACCTGCTGCAGATGGCCTCGGGCGTGGGGTGGAACGAAACCTATACCGATCCGAAATCGGATCGCCGCCGCATGCTCGAAGTGCAGAACGCCCAGACGCCCGGCGGCGTGCTGCAGCCGATGGCCAAGCTGCCGCGCGCGACGGAGCCCGGAACGCGCTGGAACTACAGCACGGGCGAAACCCACGTCGCCGGCGCTGGTTCGCGCCGCGGTCGGCAAGCCGGTCAGCCAGTACCTGTCGGAGCGGATCTGGAGCAAGGTCGGCATGGAGTCGGACGCACCTGGTGGCTCGAGTCGCCCGACGGCCTGGAGGTGGGCGGCAGCGGTCTTTCCGCGACGCTGCGTGACTACGGCCGCTTCGGCCTGTTCCTGCTCAGCGATGGCGTCGTCGGCGGCGAGCGAATCCTGCCCGAGGGCTGGGTCGAGGTGGCCGGCTCGCCGAAGACCATCAAGGGCGAGCAGGTCGACTACGGCTATATGCTGTGGCCCATTCCCGACTCGAAAGGCACGCCGAACGAGGGGGCCTTCGAAGCCCGTGGCATCTTCGGACAGCACGTCTACATGAACCCGCGCGAGAAGGTGGTGATCGTGGTCTGGGGCGCGCTGCCCAAGCCGCAGGGCATGGCGACGGTCAAGGACACCGATTTCTTTGCCGCGGCCGTCGACGCGCTCAAGCGATAGCCAGCCGATTCAGCACTCCTCCCGGAGTGCTGGAAACCGCGCAAGTATCTGGCGCTCTGGCGACCGTGCGGCAGAACGGTCGCCAGGCCGGTCCGTCGCAGGCGATGCCGGAGCGCCGTCAAAGAAACGGGTCCCACGTCGGGACTTATTGGTTCTTCGGTAATTGCATCGCACTTGAACAACGCGCGTTTAATTGCCTGCACCCATGTCGTGCATGATCTCAATGGTTGCGTCACCATAACGATGCATGAAGCAGAGTAATCCATGGGGAATCCATAAATCGTTTGTGGATGTGCCGGTGCGTTTCCAGAATCGGAATGGCGGTGACTCTGGTGGCCTTCTGACCCTGCCGAACGGAAAGCATCTTTGGCCTGTATGGAGCCCTGGACCCTGGCCACCCAGGGCATCCGCTACGCATTCGATCCGAAGAACCCCGACGGCATAGCCGACAACCAGGTCCTGATGGGGGGCAACGGCCTGACACCCGCCTTCATGATCGCCGCCAAGGGCACCGTCGCCTCGCTCAACATCGCCTACGACATCGCGACCCCGGGCCTGGGCATGCTGAAGCAGATCAAGCTGTACAACGACTACAGCCGCTTCTTCAAGGACGAGAGCGGCTGGGCCGATTCGCAGATGTACACCGCGGGCATCCAGTTCCTCGCCCTGCCGATCATCGGCTGGCTGGATCTGACCTGGGCGAAGAACGCCAACCCCTTCGGCGGCGCAGAGAACGGAACCGGCTGGACCTCCACCACTTCCTCCGGAAGCAACGACTGGTACTACCGGACCAACCTGAACATCGGTTACTACTTCTAAGCCGCACGTAACGCGCACAACTCGAGGCAAGTGCTGAGATTGGTTCGTCCACCTTGCGGCGCGGTTTCAGCCTGGCATCGGACGCTGGCAGGAAAATAAAAGGGCCCCAGGCGTTAACCTGGGGCCCTTTTGATATATGGCGCATCCGGCGGGATTCGAACCCACGACCCCTCCTTCGGAGGCCAATGCGGTACAGGTATTTAGGTTGGCGGCAAAGGTTCAAAAATGCCTCTAAGTACCGTCCTGCAAGGCTTTGGCCTTATCTCGCTGCCTGCAGTTTATAGCTCTTAGCGGTATCTAAGGGTGGTTATCTCGGGCACAAAAAACGAAATGGGCCCCAGCGATTTTGACACCTAGCCAGCCCCTAGCTCGTCCTGCCGCCTTCTCACCGAACCTGAATTTCGACAAGCGGCTGGCGGCCTACGGGCAGCGACTTAGCCCAGCATGGTCATAGGTATTAACACCATCAGTAAGGCCTGCCGCTTTGGGCTTCCCCCGCGTCCACACAAACCCGTTTTGTTGCCCTCTGCTGTTGCTTTTACATATAAGCAACCCAGGAGTGCGCAGGCCCCAACGTTAGCGATGCTTTTCTGGTGGAAGACTCTACCTCGCAGGGGCCAAGGCCGTGCAAGATGCGTCGAGGTTAGTGCGGCAGCTAGCTCACTCGTCCTTGGCGTTTATCTCGCGGAGACCTTGCCAAACGACTCCCAGTGGCCAACCAGCTCATCCACGCGATCAGGAATGCGCGGTGACTTACTGAGCACCAGACAGCGGGTTGTACCCACGTACTCCTCAAGGAGGTAGAGCGTGTCCCCAACGTCGACGCCCATCTCCTGCAGAACGTCGTCGGGTAGGCGAATAGCACCGTCGCCTTCCCAGTCCTCAATCACTACATGATTCCGCATCGTGACCCCAGGAAACGGTTGAATGGGTGTCCGCAGGGGGAAGCAACGGCGAGCCGTTGCCAGCGAAGTCCCGCGGCACAGGCCGACAGAATAGCAAAAAGCTCCTGGCTCAAAGCGCTGTAACGACGCCGCCTGTCATCTCTAGCCGCAGCTTCTGACATTTGAACTCGCCCCAGGCCTGCCAGCTACCACCGCCGTTGTTGAGCTGAAAATCCCGCAATACCACCGGGGAAATTCACTATCCCCATGCCACACTCAGCTAATCCACCAGCAGCTCACTGATAGGTTATCGAGACTTCGCTCTGTAGCCACCGTGGCTGCACTCGATTACCGCAGAATGTCGGTGGCAGTCCTGCAAAAACCACTGAGCCGCCACAAGCGCTCACTGGGACACCTTCGCCGAACTAGCCAAATACACCCTCGTGACGACAGAACCCTCCACCAAATCGCCAATATCCAACATGCGCCCCCGGAATAAATCGTTAAACCTCGACTGGCCTGGCCTTTCACTCACTCTATTCAAATGACACCGCCCCTGCGGACCATTAAACGGAGCCCACCCGCCAGGACAAATACGTATCATGAGGCAGCGGGTTAGCTTGGTAAGCTCGCTCTCAGACAACCTTTGTCGATGTGGCCGTCATGGAAGAAAGCGCGCAACAGCGTTCAGAACGCTATGTATCCGCCCGCAGCCAGCACCCCGCGTGGCTTTTGCTTGCCTCGCGGCGTGCTCCGCTCGTATTGGGCTGCCTGCGCACGCTGTTCGAGCGGGCGCATGATGGGATCCCCATGGAGGATGCGCTGCAAGCGCTGTCCGAAATGCTGGCTGCTTATGCCAGCCAGGAGCTTTACGAAATCGACCCGGATGCAACGCATCTCCAAGCAGGTCGTGAACTTCGTGAATGGATCAAGCGGCGTCTGGTCGTAGAACGAGAGGGTCGTATCTATGCAACCGACGCGTTGGAGTCCGCCATCCAGTTCGTCGATTCGCTGGATAGTCGGATCATGACTTCCACGGCATCTCGCCTTTCGGTGGTTCAGCGCGAGATCGAAAACCTGGAAACGGGTCTGAACCCCAGCCCAACTGGCCGTATTGCCAGCCTGCGCCGCCGAATCCAGGATTTGGAGCACGAGCTAGCGCAGGTAGAAGCTGGCCACGTCGTCGTGCTGGATGAAGCGCAGGCGATAGAGGGCATACGCGAGGTATATAACCTGGCCACCAGCCTGCGCGCAGACTTTCGACGAGTTGAAGACTCTTGGCGCGAGGCGGATCGCGCCCTTCGACACTCCATCATCAGCGAGCAGTCTCACCGTGGAGAAATCGTCGATCGGTTGTTGGACGGGCAAGATGCTCTACTCAACACTCCGGAGGGGCGTGTCTTCGAAAGTTTCCAGCAGCAACTGAGGCAGTCCGCTGAGCTGGAAACCATGCGTGAGCGCTTGCGCACCATCCTTCGTCATCCAGCGGTTCCAAAGGCGCTGAATCGTCCCCAGCAACGTGAGCTGCGCTGGCTGGCGTTACGCCTGGTTCGGGAGTCGCAGGCTGTGCTCCAAGCGCGCGCCCGAAGCGAGCGCGATGTTCGTGGCTTCATGAAGACGGGGCTGGCCGCCGAGCATCATCGCGTCGGACAGTTACTCAACGACTTCTTCAATCTAGCGCTCAGCGTCGACTGGCAACGCCAGTCAGAACGCCGTAAGCCTGCATGTTTACCACCAGTTGGCGTAGCCATTACCGGTGTCCCAGCAATCGAGCGTCTCCGCTTCAAGACTCTGGATGACGATGATACGGGCGAGCTGGATCTGAGTTTGAAGCCTGCGGGGTTGGAGCAGATTGATGATGACTTCTGGGATGCCTTCGACGGGCTGGATCGTGAAGCGCTGATTCATGACACCCTGGCTGTGCTGGTGGAGCAGGGTCGCCCCGTGAGTCTCGTGGAGCTTGCGTCTTTGCTTCCACCTGTTCACGACCTGGAAACCTTTGCGCTCTGGCTGGCGATGGCGCGCGAGGCAGGTATCGAGGTGCTGACAGAGGAGCGTCAGCTCGTGGAGCTAGTTGACGAGGATGAGCAACGCTGGCGCTTCAATCTGCCTTATGTCGGACTCGACCACGAGGCACTCAAGGACATCGATTGGGAGTTGTGAGCATGGCAGGGATCTTCGATCGAATTGCAGGCGCCTCTGGCACCGACGAAACGGAGCTGACGGTGGAGCCCATGGCGTTGGATGACGGCATGGATGATGAACAGCCTCTCATGAGCGCCGCTGTTCAGGTCGATGAGCGCCGGACGCCGCAACGGGTACGTGAGGCCGTACAGGAAATGCTCAAGTACGGGCTGCTGGAAGAAAGTCACAAGCCCAACCTGTATCGCTCAGCGCTTTCCAATATCGAGGCGGTCGACAGAATTCTGGAACCCCTCGACCTTGTCATGGGGGTCGACGAGGTTCGGGGGCTGGTGTTTGTTACCGTTCGCCAGGGCGAGGTAGCCGAGCAGGATGACTGGTCGCACCCCCTTGTGCGTCGGCAAAGGCTGAATCTGGAGCAGTCCCTGCTGATAGCCATTCTGCGACAGCATTTCATTGCGTACGAACAGGAGAGCGGTACGGGCGCCAGTCAGGCACTGGTAGCGTTGATGAGCTGATTCCCCAATTGCAGGTTTACCTGGGCGAACTGGGCAGCGAGGCGAAGGAGCGCAACCGCATCATCACACTGCTGGATCAGCTCAAGGGGCATGGTCTGGTGTCGGCTCTGGACGCTCATGATCGCGTCATCATCCGCCCCATCATTACCCACTTGGCCAACCCGGAGAACCTGCAGGCACTCGTGGCTTGGCTGCGCGAGCAGGTGGAGGGCGCGGCTACGCCGGCTGCCGGTGCTGAGGAGGACGAGGCGTGAAGCAAGCACTACTCTGGCGTGACAGCGAGACCTTCATTCTCAGCAGCATCGAACTCTATAACTGGGGCGGCTTTCAGGGCTATCACCGTGCCGAGATCGATCCTTCCGGCACCGCCGTGATCGGCCCGACGGGGAGCGGTAAAACGACGCTGGTGGATGCTCTGATGACCTTGCTGTGCGCCAACCCGCGCTACAACCTGGCCTCCACGGGTGGACATGAAAGTGACCGGGATCTGGTGTCCTATGTGCGCGGCGTCACCGGCCCTGGGGACGGAGGTGTAGAGCAATCTCATGTCGCTCGCCAGGGTAGGACGGTAACCGCCATTGCAGCCACGCTCGAGCGTGACGGTACGCAGGTTCGGCTGGGCGCTGTGCTCTGGTTCGAGGGCACAAGCTCCTCGGCGTCCGATCTGAAAAACTTTGGCTGTTAAGCGAGTCCCCCGAGCAGACTCTGGAGTATTGGCTCAGCCAGCATCACTCAGGCGGCATGCGGGCTCTGCGTCAGATGGAGAAGGATGGGACTGGTATCTGGCCTTATCCGAGCAAGAAAGCTTTCTTGGCCAGGCTCAGGGATTACTTCGAGGTCGGTGAAAACGCCTTCACTTTGCTCAACCGCGCTGCCGGCCTGAAGCAGCTCAACAGTATTGATGAGATCTTTCGCGAGTTGGTGCTGGATGACCGCTCCGCCTTCGAGCGGGCTGCCGAGGTCGCCAGTAGCTTCGATGATCTAACTGACATCCACCGAGAGCTGGAAACCGCTAGAAAGCAGCAGCGCTCATTGCAACCGGTCGCCGATGGCTGGGAGCGTTACAGGGCCTTGCAAGAACAGCTGCAAGATAAACAAGCCCTCGAAGGCATCCTTCCAGTCTGGTTCGCCGAGCAGGGGTATCGCCTATGGTTGGCTGAAACCAACAGGCTTGAGACGGAGTACAAACAGGCCGAACTGGATCAGGAGCAATGCAGGAGTCAGCTTGAGATCCAAAAGGGTGTGGTCGATCAACATCGCCAGAGCTACCTGCGAGTAGGTGGCGCAGGGATAGATCAATTACGCGGGCGCATTGCTGATTGGGTCCGCGAATGCGATAAGCGACGCCTGAAAGCCGAGCAATACCAACGCTTGGCCAAGGGGCTTGGACTAGCGGATGAGTTATCGGCCGCTGCTCTCAAGGAGAATCAGCAGCAGATCGCGGCACGCCTGGAAATACTGACCCAGCAAATTACTGACACGCGTCAAAAGGCGTTCGATGCAGGTCTCGTTCAGCAGGAACTCAATGGCCGCCTGCAGCTCTTACAGCAGGATCGTGCTGAGGTTGAGAGACGGCCAGGCTCGAACCTGCCCGGGCATTTTCATGCTTTTCGAGGTGATCTGGCGCAGGAGCTTGGCGTCGATGAGTTGGCCTTGCCTTTCGTTGCCGAGCTGGTGCAGGTCAAGCCCGAGGAACTGACCTGGCGGGGTGCCATCGAGCGGGCAATCGGTAGCCACCGGCTCCGTATCCTGGTGCCGCAGGGCTCATCCCAGAACGCACTGCGTTGGGTGAACCAACGGCATAACCGCTTGCATGTGCGCTTGTTGGAGGTAAAGGAGACGTCGTCGCGCCCTGTGTTCTTCGACGATGGGTTTACCCGCAAGCTGAGCTTTAAGGAGCATCCGTACCGAGAAGCTGTAAAGGCACTACTGGCGGACAATGACCGCCACTGCGTCGAAAGCACGGAGCAATTGCGTCATACCCCTCACGCCATGACAGCCCAGGGGCTGATGTCGGGTAAAGAACGCTTCTTCGACAAGCAGGACCAGAAGCGCCTGGATGAGGACTGGCTTACCGGCTTCGATAACCGCGACCGTCTGGCCTTCTTGGCTGAGCAGATTCGCGAGGTCAATGAACAGCTCGCGCCTGCCAAGCTGGCCCTGGATTCTGCCCAAGGCGATGTACGTCAGTTGGAGAATCAAGCTTCGCTGCTGCAACGCGTCGAAGAGCTGCAATTCGAGGATATTGATCTGCCGGGCGCCGAGCGTCAGCTGCAGTCGCTGCGTACACAGCTAGACACCCTGACGCGCCCCGACTCCGACCTTGCCATGATCAAGGCCGAACTGGATCAAGCCGAGGCGCTGCTGGACTCTCAGGATCAACAGTTGCAACGACTGATCGAGCAGTGCGTGCAGTTGAGAACTCAGTTCGAGCAGGCCGCATCCGCTACCCGTAAGGCCTATCGTGGTGCCGAAAAAGGGCTGAACGATACGCAGCGTGAACTGGCGCAAACGCATTTCCCGACCCTGACGGCAGATGACCTCGGCGATATTGTCGAGCTGGAGCGCCAGCATACGCGTGAGCTGCAAGGGCAGCTCAAAGCGCTCGGCGATAAACTCGGCGATCAGAAAACAGAGCTAGCCAAACGTATGTCCGACGCTCTGAAGGTGGACACCGGGGCGCTTGCGGAGGTCGGGCGAGAACTGGTGGACGTACCCAGGTATCTGGAACGTCTTCGCGTGCTGACCGAGGAAGCCCTGCCCGAGAAACTCAAGCGCTTCCTGGAATACCTCAATCGTTCCTCGGATGACGGCGTCACCCAGTTGCTCAGCTATATCGACCATGAAGTCTCGATGATTGAGGAGCGCCTGGATGACCTGAACAGTACGATGCAGCGTGTCGACTTTCAGCCCGGACGCTATCTGCGCTTGGTCGCGAAAAAGGTCATCCATGAAAGCCTTCGCACCTTGCAACACGCTCAGCGCCAATTGAACTCGGCGCGTTTCATCGATGATGAAGGCGAGAGCCATTACAAGGCATTGCAGGAGCTCGTTGGGCTGCTTAAAGACGCCTGCGAACACAGCAGAAATCAGGGAGCCAAGGCACTTCTGGATCCGCGCTTCCGCCTGGAGTTCGCGGTATCGGTGATTGATCGCGAAAGCAGGAATGTCATCGAGACCCGAACAGGTTCTCAGGGCGGTAGTGGTGGCGAGAAGGAGATCATCGCCTCCTATGTGCTGACCGCGTCCCTCAGCTATGCGCTCTGTCCCGACGGCAGCAGCCGGCCGTTATTCGGCACCATCGTGCTCGACGAGGCGTTTTCGCGCAGCTCCCATGCGGTTGCCGGTCGGATCATAGCGGCGCTGAGGGAGTTCGGCCTGCACGCTGTCTTCATCACGCCCAACAAGGAAATGCGCCTGTTGCGCCATCATACGCGTTCGGCAGTCGTCGTTCATCGGCGCGGCGTGGAATCCAGTCTGGTTTCCCTGAGCTGGGAGGCGTTGGATGAGCATCATCAACAGCGCATCAAGGCCATGTATGAAGTCGCCCACTGAAATCGGCCGCAACCTGGCCAGGCAGTGGCAGCGCTCCAGCGTCCGCCTGGCGCGCTTGCTCAATCCCGATAGCTGGCCGCAAAGCCTCAACATCGGCAAGCCTTCGGCACGCCTGTTCGCTGACAACATTCAGGCAGTGCTCCGCCATGTGGAGAACTGGCGGAGCGTGAAGGTGGGTAAGGTCGACTGGGAACCTGTCAGCTACCGAGCTGGGCTGGACCCCATTCCCCTGCCGACGCGCTGGCATCTGCGCACCCCCTCCGAATGGATTGCCGCGACCAATGATCCGAGGATCTGCGAGGAATACGCTCAACTCGAGTATCTGGTCGAGCAGGTCGACAGTACCTTCCATGCGCTGCTGGTAGCGCAACGCAGTCTGTGGCTGGCGAAGCCGTCTGAAGAAGTCGTAGCCACGGCGCAACTCGCCACCCGGTTGTCGTCAGGCTGTGCCCGAGGCCGTCCACTGCGCCTGCTTGCAGAGCACGGCGTAGACACCAAGTTTTTTGAGCGCAACGCCAGCTTGCTGACCAAACTGCTCGATGAGCGCTTCGAAGGCGCGGCGTCCGAGCAAGGCCTGACAACTTTTCTGGACGCCTTTGAAGAAACCAGTCACTGGGTTCTGGTCGTTCCTCTTCAGCCTGAGCTGTTGCCCTTCAAGCGGCTTAGGCTCACTACTGCGGAACTGGCCGAGACCGCACTTCCCGGTTCACGATTGCTCGTGGTGGAAAATGAGCAATGCATTCACTTGCTGCCTGAAACCTTACCGGACACCTTGGCTGTACTGGGCTCAGGGCTCGATCTGCAGTGGTTGGCGTCTGCGCAACTGACCGGGAAACAGATCGCATACTGGGGCGACATGGATACCTGGGGCCTGCTGATGCTTGGGCGAGCGAGACTCCATCAACCAGCAGTCGAAGCACTATTGATGGAGCAAGAGCTGTTTGAACAGCACTCACCGGTGAGCGCAGTCGTCGAGCCGACCAAAGCTCAGGAGTCGGCCCCACCTGGTTTGCTGGCTGACGAAGCGGACTTCTATCGGTATCTGCTGGTGCAAGAACGAGGACGACTTGAGCAGGAGTACCTGCCAAAGGAACAAGTTGAGCGCGCTATCGAGCAGTGGGCTCGAAAGATCCCTGTATAGAGCGGCTGGCGGTGGGCTCAATAGCCCTGTAATCCTGAGACCGCCTACCCTTAAACCAAAGTCTTCAGATATGCCTTCTCTGACATTTCCAACGTTGATCGCTTTAGGCGGCCGGTTTTCAGCGTTAGTCTGCAACGAGTCTTTCCACCTCGTCGACGATCTCAGCTGCGGTGCAGCCCAGGGGGTTAGCTAGCTTGATCAGGGTGGTGATCGTTGGCTGGTTGATGCCCCGTTCCATCAG
>LZQQ01000094.1_pt1 | contig 14605 bp, 13 predicted proteins | sample 768581 | NCBI WGS metagenome assembly LZQQ01 (sample SAMN05207185, study PRJNA324510) | oil field metagenome | isolation source: sample BH-FW-20 from oil reservoir | place: India: Bombay High | collected 2015-11-25 | reverse complement strand
CGGCATGACCGCGTCCAGCTCGCCGGCCAGCGCCTGGAACGGCTGCATGTCACGGCTGCGCAGTTTGTCGAGGCTGCGCTCGTCCACCGGAATGGCCACCTGCGGGTAGATCACATGCGCGGCATGACCGCGTCCAGCTCGCCGGCCAGCGCCTGGAACGGCTGCATGTCACGGCTGCGCAGTTTGTCGAGGCTGCGCTCGTCCACCGGAATGGCCACATGCGAATCGGCTTCGGCCCAGCCGTGGCCGGGGAAGTGCTTGCCCGTGGCAGCCATGCCGGCCTCATGCATGCCCTTGACGAAGGCCCGCACCAGTTCGACGGCCCTTGCCGGATCGCCCTCGAAGGCGCGGCTGCCGACCACGGCGCTGCGCTGATGATCGAGGTCCAGCACCGGGGCGAAGCTGAAATCCAGCCCGACCGCCAGCACCTCGGTGGCCATGATCCAGCCGCAGGCCTCGGCCAGCGCGCAGGCGTCCTCGTGCCCGGCAAGGGAGCGCATCGGCGGCAGCCGCATGAAGCCCTGGCGCAGACGCTGCACGCGGCCGCCTTCCTGGTCGACCGCCAGCAGCAGATCGGGCCGCAGCGCCCGGATGCTCCGGCACAGCTCGGCGACCTGGCGCGGATGCTCGACGTTGCGGGCGAACAGAATCAGCCCGCCGACTTCCGGCTGGCGCAGCAGATGCCGGTCCTCGGAGGACAGCCACAACCCCTCGACGTCGAGCATCAACGAACCCTGAATCATGATGGCTCCTTCGAAACCGTTTTCTGAAACGCCTCGCCAGGCTGATCGGAAATCAGAACCTTGCAGTACGCCGGGACGTTCGGGAAAAGCTCGAGCAGGTCGAGGTTGTGCATGCGGATGCAGCCGTGCGAGCCCGGCACGCCCATCGGCTCGCTGTCCGGCGTGCCGTGCAGGTAGATGTAGCGGCGGAAGGTGTCGACCTCGCCGAGCCGGTTGACGCCGGGCTCGCAGCCGGACAGCCAGAGGATGCGGCTGAGGATCCAGTCGCGGCCGGGAAAACGCTCGTGCAGTTCGGGCGTCCAGATCTCCCCGGTCCAGCGCCGCCCCCTGAGCACCGCCCCGACCGGCAGGCCGTCGCCGATGCGTGCACGCACCTGGTGCAGGCCCCGCGGCGTGCAGCCCGAGCCGTTGCGTTCGCCGGCGCCATTGGCGGCGGTGGACACCTCGTAGCGGCAGACCAGCACGCCGTCGGCATAGCCGGAAAGCGTCTGGTCGGGAATGGATACCTGGAGAAAGTCGAGTGCGGGCATGCGCTAGCGGCCTGTACGGTTGGCTTGTGTGTTCAGGTTCGAGTGCCGGGGTTTGTCAGACAAGGCGCCATGACGAGTCGTAGCGGGGCTACGGCGAGGAATGGCAACGCAGTATGACGAAGCCTGGCGCCGAAAATGAGCATTCGAACCAGCCACACAGGCCGCAAGCTTAACAGCTGGGCCGGAAAACCGGCCAGCGCACTACGGCGCTCAGGAGGTCGCCGGCAGCGCCAGCGCGTTGCGCCGGGCCCGCGGCTGGGCCTGGCTCAGGGCCTGGTCCGCGATGCCGGACTCGGCGCGCATGCCGGCGGCGAGAAACGGCACCATCATGCGCATCACCTGTTCGATCGAGGTGTCCACACCGAAATCGTTCTCCGAGATCGCGCGCAGCGCCTTGATTCCGGACATGCTGAACGCCGCGGCGCCGAGCATGAAGTGCACCCGCCAGAACAGTTCGATCGGCGGTATGCGCGGCGCCGCCTCGTGCACGCGCTGCATGTAGCGGCGGAACACCTTGCCGTACATGTCCTCGAGATACGCCGCAGGTGCCCCTGGCTCTGGCTGAAGGCCAGGCCGAGCAGGCGCATGAAGATCGACAGGTCGTCGCCGCTGCGCGGCTTTACCGCCATGGCCTGCTCGACGAGGATTTCCAGCAGCTCCTCGAGCGATTCCGGACCGGCAGCCTCCGCCTCGCGGCGGTCGAGCTCGCGCTCGAGGCTCTGGCAGAAGGGACCGAGGAAGCGCGAGAACACTGCCTGGATGAGCGACTTCTTGGAGCCGAAATGATAGTTGACCGCGGCCAGGTTAACCCCGGCCTTGCTGGTGATCAGACGCAGCGACGTCTCGGCGAAGCCCTTCTCGCGAACAGCTGCTCTGCCGCATCGAGAATGCGTTCAACGGTTTCTGACTGCGCCATGGCCCCTCCGGCCGGGTCGAACAAACGTTTTAAACATAAGTTTCATTGACCGCCGCGTCAACCTCGCTGGGCAGGCGAACGGTAAACAGGCGTTGCCGGCCGACCGATACTGTATATAATCCCAGTCACCACTGGATAAAAGAACAGACCAGCCATGACCAAGTTGACGCCTCGGCAGTCCGAGATCCTGTCCTTCATCAAGCGCTGCCTTGAAGAGAACGGCTACCCGCCCACCCGGGCGGAAATCGCTCAGGAACTCGGCTTCAAGTCACCCAACGCCGCCGAAGACCATCTCAAGGCGCTCGCCAAGAAAGGCGCCATCGAGATGACCCCGGGCGCGTCCCGTGGCATCCGCATCCCCGACTTCGAGCCGGCCGGCACCGAGGAAGCGGGATTGCCGATCATCGGCCGGGTCGCCGCCGGCGCACCTATCCTGGCGCAGCAGCACGTCGAGGAATCCTGCCAGATCAATCCGGCATTTTTCCATCCGAAGGCCGATTATCTGCTGCGCGTGCGCGGCATGAGCATGAAGGACATCGGCATCTTCGACGGTGACCTGCTCGCCGTCCACACCACCCGCGAGGCCCGCAACGGGCAGGTGGTGGTCGCCCGCGTCGGCGACGAGGTCACCGTCAAGCGCTTCAAGCGCGAGGGCAGCAAGGTCTGGCTACTGGCCGAAAACCCGGAATTCGCCCCGATCGAAGTCGACCTCGAGCACCAGGAACTGGTCATCGAGGGACTGAGTGTCGGCGTCATTCGTCGCTGAGGACTATCGCATGCAGTACACCGAAAGCATCACCCGGCCGCAGCTGTCGCTGTTCGACGGCGCTTCGAAGTCGAGCCTGCCACTGTTCCGGGCGCGCCCGGCGGACGAGGACACCGACAGCTTCAGCGAACTGACGCTCAGCGGCAGCATCGCGCGCTGCCAGCTCCTGCTGCGCCGGTGCTGCGCGAGCTGAGCGAGGCGGCAAACGGCCGCTGGCTAACCCTGGTGGCGCCGCCGGCGGCCCTGGCCAGCCGCTGGCTGCGCGGTGTCGAACTGAACCGGGAACAGATTCTGCTGCTGCAACCGCGCGGCGGTCAGAGCGCGGGAGAACTGGCGCGCATGGCGCTACGCTCGGGGCGCAGCCATACGGTGGTGACCTGGCTCGGCGAACTGGACGTCGCGGAGCGCCTTCAATTCATCGCCGCCGCCCAACAGGGTGGCTCGCAGGGGCTGAACATCCGCATCGGAGCCTGACCCCGGCGCCGGCACAGGGACGTGCCGATCACCCTCCCCCATGCCGCCTCAGTGCAGCACGCGCGGTTCCTCTTCCTCCCGCTCGAACTCCCCTTCCGACATCTTTCCCGCCATCTGCACACCGATATTGATCATCGCCTTGGCGACCTCGACGTGGTGACCGTGCAGGAACAGCTTGGCGTCCTCGGAAAATCCAGCGTCAGCAGCACTTCTTCGTCCTCGGCGCGACGCAGCACGATACGGCCGTCGGCCAGTTCGACGATTTCAAGAAAAGACGTAGGCATATCAACTCTCCAGACGATGGCGCGATTGTACCAGCTACGCGTGAGGGCTGAGGCCGCAGCGGTGACGGCCTGTTTCCGATCCAGGTGCTACCACTCGGTCATCGATTCTCGAAAGCGCAGCACCAGTTGCTTGAGCTGCTGGCGCCAGGCTTCGGCTTCGTCATGAGTGAGCGGGGGTTCGTCCTGCTCCAGGGTCACGGCTTCGATCAACGGCAGCGACGGGTCGGTCTTGACCTTGCTGCGCACGCGGCGGCTGGAACAGCGCCGCGTGCGCCGCCAGCAGCCGGGCGAGCCAGGTCTCGGACTGCCCGGCCAGTTCCAGCAGCTCGGCGAGTTCGGGGCTCGGCGAGGCCTCGAAGCTTCCCGGGTCAGCAGCAGGTCGACCCGCGGCGCGCCAGCGTTCGGCGCCCGGTAGTAGCCGGCGATCTCGTGACAGAGCCCGAGCACGGCGCCATAGAGATGGAACAGGGTCGCCTCACGCTCGGCCTGGGCCAGCGCGGGATTGACGAGCGCCGGGCTCGTGGCGGCCTTCTTCCAGCTCTCCAGCGACAGGCCGGCGAAGAAGATCTTCTGGTTGGTACGGGTATAAAGCTCATGGGCCATGACGGCGCTCCGGTGGCTTGGCCTTGCTGTTCAGACTGCACCCATCGGGCGCGCGATACCAGCGCCGATCAGCGCTTGTCCTCGACCTTCCAGGCGCCGTTGGCGTAGAACGCCTTCCAGCCGGTCGGCTTGCCGTCGACCTCCGACTGCACGTACTGCTCCTTGGTCTTGCGGCTGAAGCGCACCACGGCCGGGCGCCCTTCCGGGTCCTTGACCGGCGCTGACAGCAGGAAGTGATACTTCGGATCGATCTCGTCCTTGTGCGGAATCAGCTCCTTCACCAGCGGCGCACGCGTCTCGCGGTTCTTCGGAAACTGGCTGGCGGCCAGGAACAGTCCGGAAGCGCCGTCGCGCAGCACATAGGTGTCGTCGACCTTCTCGCACCTGAGCTCGGGCATCGGCACGGCATCCATCTTCGGCGGTGCCGGCTCGCCGTTCTTCAGCAGCTTGCGGGTGTTCTTGCAGGCGGGGTTGGTGCAGCCGAAGAACTTGCCGAAGCGGCCGGTCTTGAGCTGCATCTCGCTGCCGCACTTGTCGCATTCCAGGCTCGGCCCTTCGTAGCCCTTGATCCGATACTGGCCTTCCTCGATCTCGTATCCCGGGCAGTCCGGGTTGTTGCCGCAGATGTGCAGCTTGTGCTTCTCGTCGAGCAGGTAGGCGTCCATCGCGGTGGCGCAGATCGGGCAGCGACGCTTGCCGAGCAGCACCCGTGATTCGGATTCGCCTTCATCGTCGGCGGCGATCTCGTCGCCCGGGATGAGGTTGATGGTCGACTTGCAGCGCTCCTTCGGCGGCAGGCTGTAGCCCGAGCAGCCGAGGAACACGCCGGTCGAGGCGGTGCGGATCATCATCGGCCGGCCGCAGACCTTGCAGGGGATGTCGGTCAGGGTCGGCTGGTTGGCGCGCATGCCCTTGTCGCTGGTCTCGGCCAGCTCGAGCTTGCGCTTGAAGTCTCCATAGAATTCGTCGAGCAGGTGCTTCCAGTCGCGCTCGCCCTGGGCGACGTCGTCGAGGTTCTCCTCCATGCCGGCGGTGAAGCCGTAGTCCATGAGGTTCTGGAAGCTCTCGGAGAGGCGTTCGGTGACGATGTCGCCCATCTTCTCGGAGTAGAACCGGCGGTTGTGCAGCGAGACGTAGCCGCGGTCCTGGATGGTCGAGATGATCGCCGCGTAGGTCGAGGGCCGGCCGATGCCGCGCTTCTCCATTTCCTTGACCAGGCTGGCTTCGGAGTAGCGCGCCGGCGGCTTGGTGAAGTGCTGGCTCGGGTCCAGCTCGAGCAGCTTGAGCGACTCGCCCTGGCTCATCTCCGGCAGCACGTCGTCCTCGCCGCCCTTGCTCTGCTGCGGCAGCACGCGGGTGTAACCGTCGAACTTGAGGATGCGGCCCTTGGCGCGCAGCTCGAACTCGCCGGCAGTCACGGTCACGCTGGTGGACAGGTATTCGGCCGGCGGCATCTGGCAGGCCACGAACTGGCGCCAGATCAGGTCGTAGAGCCGCTCGGCGTCGCGCTCCATGCCGGACAGCTGGTTCGGCCGCAGGTTGACGTCCGAGGGACGAATCGCCTCGTGCGCTTCCTGGGCGCCCTCCTTGCTGGTGTACACGTTGGGCTTGGCCGGCAGGTATTTCTCGCCGAACTCCTGTTCGATGAAGCCGCGCGCCATGGTCACCGCGTCGACCGAGAGGTTGGTCGAGTCGGTACGCATGTAGGTGATGTAGCCGGCCTCGTAGAGCCGCTGGGCCATCATCATGGTCTTCTTCACGCCGAAGCCCAGGCGCGTGCTGGCGGCCTGCTGCAGCGTGGAGGTGATGAACGGAGCCGAGGGCCTGCTGCTGGTCGGCTTGTCCTCGCGCTTGCTGATCTGGTAGCTCGAGGCCTTGAGCTTGGCCAGCGCGGCATTGGCCTGCTCCTCGTTGAGCGGCTTGAAGGCCTCGCCCTTCTCCCGCGCCACCTCGAAGCGCACCTTGGCGTTCTTTGCGGTCTCCAGGTCGGCGTGGATTTCCCAGTATTCCTCCGGGACGAAGGCGCGGATCTCGCGCTCGCGCTCGACGACCAGCTTCACTGCCACCGACTGCACGCGCCCGGCCGAGAGGCCGCGGGCGATCTTCTGCCACAGCAGCGGCGAGACCATGTAGCCGACCACGCGGTCGAGGAAGCGCCGCGCCTGCTGGGCGTTGACGCGGTTGATGTCGAGCTCGCCCGGCTGGGAGAAGGCCTCCTGGATGGCCTTCTTGGTGATTTCGTTGAACACCACGCGCTTGAAGCGGCTGTCGTCGCCGCCGATGGATTCGCGCAGGTGCCAGGCGATCGCCTCCCTTCGCGGTCCAAGTCGGTCGCGAGGTAGATGGTGTCGGCTTCCTTGGCCAGCCGGCGCAGTTCCTCGATCACCTTCTCCTTGCCGGGAAGGATCTCGTACTTGGCCTGCCAGCCGTGCTCCGGGTCCACGCCCATGCGCGTGAACAGCTGCCGCTTGGCCTTCTCCTTAGGAGACAGGGCGGCGGCCTCGCCGTTGGCCTTGCCGCGCTTGGCCGGCTCCTTGCTGCCATTGGCGGAGCCGCTGGTGGGAAGGTCGCGGATGTGGCCGATGCTCGACTTCACCACGTACTGGTTGCCCAGGTACTTGTTGATGGTCTTGGCCTTGGCCGGTGATTCCACGATGACCAGCGATTTACCCATGGGGTGGAGACTTCCTGAACCGAGAAATGAAAGGCGGGGGCGCCCGAAGGCACCGCTATATATAGTGGCGACGGAGCCGAGGTCAAGCCGACTACCGAGCCGGCGGACTCAGATTTCGCCCTGGAAGGGACTGGGTTCCGGCTCGATCAGGGCGAAACGCGGAACGCTTTCACCGTCCACTTCAACCGAGCCGGCGAACAGTTCCAGCGGTCGCACCCAGAGCCCGTACTCGCCGTACAGCGCCTGGTAGAAGACCATCCACTCTTCCGTCTCGGAATGCCGTGCAACGGCGAAGACCCGGTACTCGGGCCCCTTGTAGTGGCGGTAACGCCCGGTCTTGATCTGCATGCAGTGCCTCGCGGGCCCGAAGGCCAGAAAACGAAAAACCGGGGCACGGGGCCCCGGTTTGTTGACACGAACGAGTCAGACGCGTTCGAAGATCGTGGTGATGCCCTGACCGAGGCCCACGCACATGGTCGCCACGCCGAGCGTGCCGCCATGCTGTGCCATCACGTTCAGCAGGGTGCCGGAAATCCGTGCACCGGAGCAACCGAACGGGTGGCCGAGGGCGATGGCGCCGCCGTGCAGGTTGACCTTCTCGTCCATCTTGTCGAGCAGCTTGAGGTCCTTGAGCACCGGCAGGGCCTGCGCCGCGAACGCTTCGTTCAGCTCGACGTGGTCGATGTCGTCGATGCTCAGCCGGCGCGCTTGAGCGCCTTCTGGGTCGAGGGCACCGGGCCGTAGCCCATGACTCGCCGGGTCGACGCCGGCCACCGCCATGGCGCGGACCACGGCCATCGGCTGGATGCCCAGGTCCTTGGCGCGCTGCGCCGACATCACGATCATGCAGGAGGCGCCGTCGGTGATCTGCGAGGAGGTGCCCGCGGTCACGGTGCCGCCCTTGGGATTGAACGCCGGCTTGAGCTGCGCCAGGCCTTCCAGGGTGGTTTCCGGACGGATGGTCTCGTCCTGATCGAACACCTTCAGGAAGCCGTTCTCGTCATACCCCTGCATGGGGATGATCTCGTTCTTGAAGTGACCGTTCTGCGTGGCCTGCCAGGCACGCTGGTGGCTGCGCACGCCGAACTGGTCCTGCTGCTCGCGGGTGATGCCGTGCATCTTGCCCAGCATCTCGGCGGTCAGGCCCATCATCCCGGAGGCCTTGGCGGCGTACAGGGACAGCTGCGGGTTCGGGTCGACGCCGTGCATCATGCCGACGTGGCCCATGTGCTCGACGCCGCCGACGACGAAGACGTCGCCGTTGCCGGTCTGGATCGCCTGCACGGCGGTGTGCAGCGCGCTCATCGACGAGCCGCACAGGCGGCTGACGGTCTGGCCGGCGCTGGTGTGCGGAATGCGCGTCAGCAGCGAAGCCATGCGGGCGATGTTCCAGCCCTGCTCCAGGGTCTGGTTCACGCAGCCCCAGATCACGTCTTCCACTTCCGCCGGATTGACCTGCGGATTGCGCGCCAGCAGGGCGTCGATCAGGTTGGCCGACAGCGTCTCGGCGCGGGTGTTGCGGTGCATGCCACCCTTGGAACGGCCCATCGGGGTGCGGCCGAAGTCGATAATGACGGCGTCTCTCGGATTCAGGCTCATAAATTCACTCTCGCTCTATATGCCGATCAACCGTAGAAGCGCTGGCCCTTGGCGGCCATTTCGCGCAGCTTCGCGGTGGGGTGGTACAGCGGGCCCAGGTCGGCGTACTTGTCCGCCAGGGCCACGAATTCGGCCACGCCGATCGAGTCGATGTAGCGCAGCGCGCCGCCGCGGAAGGGCGGGAAGCCGATGCCGTAGATCAGGCCCATGTCCGCCTCGGCCGGGGTCTCGACGATGCCGTCTTCCAGGCAGCGCACCGTCTCCAGGCAGAGCGGGATCATCATGTAGTTGACGATGTCCTCGTCGGTCAGCTCGCGCTGCTCGCGCACGATCGGCTTGAGCACCTCGTAGGCTTCGGGGACGACGACCTTCTTCGGCTTGCCCTTCTTGTCCATCTCGTAGGCGTAGAAGCCCTTGCCGTTCTTCTGGCCCAGGCGGTTGGCCTCGTACATGGCGTCGACGGCGGTCCTGGTGTCGTCCTTCATGCGATCCGGGAAGCCTTCGGCCATCACGTCACGGCCGTGGTGGCCGGTGTCCATGCCGACAACGTCCATCAGGTAGGCCGGGCCCATGGGCCAGCCGAACTTCTCCATCAGCTTGTCGGCACGCACGAAGTCGACGCCGTTGGCGATCACCCGCGCGAAGCCGCCGAAGTACGGGAACAGCACGCGGTTGACCAGGAAGCCGGGGCAATCGTTGACCACGATGGGGTTCTTGCCCATCTTCTTGGCGTAGGCGACGGTGGTGGCGATGGCAGTCTCGCTGGTCTTCTCGCCGCGGATCACTTCGACCAGGGGCATCATGTGCACCGGGTTGAAGAAGTGCATGCCGCAGAAGTTTTCCGGACGCTTGAGCGCCTGTGCCAGCAGGCTGATGGAGATGGTGGATGTGTTGGAGGCGATGATCGCATCCTCCTTGACCGCACCTTCCACCTCGGCCAGCACCGCGTGCTTGACCTTCGGATTCTCGACCACGGCCTCGACCACGATGTCGACGTTGCCGAAGTCGCCATAGGACATGGTCGGGCGGATGGCGTTGAGCGCCTCGGCCATCTTCGCCGGAGTCAGGCGGCCCTTCTCGACACGCTTGCCGAGCAGCTTGGACGCCTCGTCCAGGCCCATCTGGATACCCTCTTCGCGGATATCCTTCATCAGGATCGGCGTACCCTTGAGCGCCGACTGGTAGGCGATGCCGCCACCCATGATGCCGGCGCCGAGCACCGCGGCGAGCTTCACCTCGCGCGCCTGCCTGTCGTACTGCCTGGCCTTCTTCTTCAGCTCCTGGTCGTTCAGGAACAGGCCGATCAGGCTTTGCGCGACCGAGGTCTTGGCCAGCTTGACGAAGCCGGCGGCCTCGACTTCCAGCGCCTTGTCGCGGCCGAAGTTGGCCGCCTTCTGGATGGTCTTGATGGCTTCGACCGGGGCCGGATAGTTCGGGCCGGCCTGGCCGGCGACGAAGCCCTTGGCGGTCTCGAAGGACATCATCTGCTCGATGGCGTTGAGCTTGAGCTTCTCGAGCTTGAACTGGCGCTTGGCCTTGTAATCGAGTTCGCCGGAAACGGCGCGCTTGACCAGGTCCAGCGCCGCGTCACGGAGCAGCTCGGGGGCGACCACGGCGTCCACGGCGCCGGTCTTGAGCGCGTCCTCGGCGCGATTTTCCTTGCCCGAGGCGATCCACTCGACCGCGTTATCGACGCCGATCACGCGCGGCAGGCGCACGGTACCGCCGAAGCCCGGGTAGATGCCCAGCTTGACTTCCGGTAGACCCACCTTGGCGCTGGCGGACATGACGCGGTAATCGGCCGCCAGGCACATTTCGAAACCGCCGCCGAGAGCGATGCCGTTGATCGCGGCAACGGTGGGCACTTCGAGGTCTTCGAAGTCGCTGAAGATGCGGTTGGCTTCCAGGTTGCCGGCGACCAGTTCCTCGTCCGGCAGCTTGAAGTTGGTGACGAATTCGGTGATGTCGCGCGACGATGAACACGTCCTTGCCGCTGGTGACGATCACGCCCTTGACCGAGGCGTCGGCCTTGATGGCGTCGACCGCCTGGCGCAGCTCATCGAGGGTGAGACGGTTGAACTTGTTTACGGACTCACCCTTGAGGTCGAAATTGAGCTCGACGATGCCACTCTCAAGAGCCTTAACCGTGATGGCTTTACCTTCGTAAATCATCAACTGATCTCCACGGTATGAAAGCTGAACGTTATGTGTCGCATGCCCGATGGCCTGACACGCCGCGGCCTTTCCTCCACCGCGGCACCCACCGACACGGTACCCGGGCGATCGAGCAGGAAGCCAAACGCTCGATTCATACGCCCGTTTGATTGGGTGCGCACACCATCGGGGAAAAGCGCCTGGTTGTCAATTGCGCCAATGCTGGCGCCTGCCCGCAAGCCCCGTGCGTGCACGCAATGCTGTTCACTTAAGTGAGGACTTGGCCTCGGGCAGGCCTACGGCCTGCATCGCCGCGAGGGCGCGCCTCCCACAGGGATGTGGTAGATGCCGCAAGCCCGTCGGGAACTCCACAGGGCTCGGCGGGCAACTCCGCTTCGTGGGAGGCCCGACCTCGGGGCGAGCTTGCCTAAGTGAACGGCATTACCGTGCTTGCATGGGGCATTCATGACGACGGTGGCGCACGATAGGCCGCTGGAACCCCTTGCCAGCCTAGGCGTCAATGCCTCGAAGCACAAAGCGCGAGGTACACTGCGGCGTATCGCGCCCGCTACCGCGCGCCCACCCTCGTCGCCGTCGCGACGCCTGCCTGGAGTGCCCCGATGCCCGAAGCCCCCATCGCCCGAGTCGAGACCGCAACGACCCCTACCGCTGGCTTGAGAACCGCGACGCCCCCGAGGTGCTCGACTACCTGAAAGCGGAGAACGCCTACCTCGACGCGCAGATGGCCGACCAGGCGGAGCTGCGCGAAGCGCTGTTCCAGGAAATCAAGGGCCGCATCCGCGAGACCGACCTGTCGCTGCCCTCGCCCTGGGGCCCCTGGCTCTATTACCGGCGCACCACCGCCGGCGACGAATACCCCCGGCACTACCGCTGCCCGCGCCCCGCCGACGGCTCGCTGACGGTGGACGAGAACGCCGAGCAGTTGCTGCTCGATCCGAACGCGCTGGCCAACGGCGGCTTCCTCTCGCTGGGCACGATGAGCATCAGCCAGGACCAGACCCGGCTGGCCTACAGCCTCGACACCCAGGGCGACGAGATCTACCGGCTGTTCGTCAAGGACCTGGCCACCGGCGAGGTCACCGCCCTGCCCTTCGACAACTGCGACGGCAGGATGACCTGGGCCAACGACAACCGGACCATCTTCTTCGGCGAGCTGGACGACACCCACCGGCCGCACCGCATCCTTCGCCACCGCCTCGGCGAGCCCGGCAGCACCGAGGTGTACCACGACCCCGACGGGCGCTTCTTCGTGCACTGCTACCGCTCCAGCTCCGAGCGACAGCTGATCATCCTCTCGCACAGCAAGACCACCAGCGAAGCCTGGGTGCTGCCCGCCGATGCGCCGGAGCAGGCTCCGCTCTGCCTGGCGCCGCGCCAGGAGGAGCACGAGTACTTCCCGGATCATGGTCTGTGGGAAGGCCGCTGGTGCTGGTTCATCCGCAGCAACCAGACCGGCATCAACTTCGCCCTCTACCGGGCTGACGAGGCCCAGCCGACCCGCACCCACTGGCAGGAAATCCTCCCGCACGACGAGCGCGTGATGTTCGAGGGCGTCAGCCTCAATCGCAGCGCCATGACCCTCAGCCTGCGCGAGAACGGCCTGCCGATCGTCGAGGTGCGCCCGACCGGGGCCGACACCTACCGCATCGCCCTGCCCGACGCCGCCTACAGCCTGCACGTCAGCGACACCCTGGAATTCGACAGCCCGGTGATCCGGGTGCGCTACGAGGCGCTCAACCGCCCCGCGCAGATCCGTCAGGTCGGCCTGGCTAGCGGCGAGCAGCAGGTGCTCAAGGAAACCCCCGTGGAAGGCCCTTCGATCCGGACGCCTACGTCAGCGAACGGCTCTGGGCGGTGGCCGCGGATGGCACCCGGGTGCCGATCAGCCTGGTAGCCCGCCGCGACACCCTGGCCGCCCGGCGCCGCTCTATCTGTATGGCTACGGCGCCTACGGGCACAGCCTCGACCCCTGGTTCTCCCACGGGCGGCTGTCGCTGCTCGATCGCGGCTTCGTCTTCGCCATCGCCCACATCCGCGGCGGCGGCGACCTGGGCGAGGCCTGGTACCGGGCCGGCAAGCTCGAGCACAAGGTGAACACCTTCACCGATTTCATCGCCTGCGCCGAACACCTGATCGCCGAGGGCTACACCACCTCCGAGCGCCTGGCCATCAGCGGCGGCAGCGCCGGCGGCCTGCTCATCGGCGCGGCGCTGAACATGCGCCCCGAGCTGTTCGGCGCCGCCGTCGCCGAGGTGCCCTTCGTCGACACGTTGAACACCATGCTCAACCCGGACCTGCCGCTGACCATCACCGAGTACGACGAGTGGGGCGACCCCAACGATCCCGTGGTGCATGAGCGCATCCGCGCCTATGCGCCCTACGAGAACGTCGCGCCCCGCGACTATCCGCCGATCCTCGCGGTCGCCGGCTACAACGACAGCCGTGTGCAGTACTGGGAAGCGGCCAAGTGGGTGGCCAGGCTGCGGGCCACGCGCAGCAACGACAGCCTGCTGCTGCTCAAGACCGAATTGGGCGCCGGGCATGGCGGCATGAGCGGCCGCTATCAGGCGATCAAGGACGCGGCGCTGGAATACGCCTTCCTGCTCAAGGTGTTCGGCATGGCGGGCTGAGGCTGAGCAGCCGACCTGCGGCTGGAACGGCTCCCGGTGGTGGCGGGTCAGTCCTTTCATCACGCCCCCATCGGAGAGACGCCATGAACCCCTTCTTCCCCGACAAGTCCGTCCCGCAGAACGTCCACGGCTTCGAGCGCGCCGCCTCGATCGCCGGCGGCCTGGTCCTGCTCGGCAAGGGCCTGCGCCGCGGCGGCCTGGGCGGCATGCTGCAGCTGGCGATGGGCGGCATGGTGCTGGCGCGCGGCGTGACCGGACGCTGCGAGGCCAAGCGCGTGCTGACGACCTCGACGAGCACGCCAGCATGGCCGAGCACAAGTCGAGCTACATGCCGCTCGACGCCAGCGAGAGCGATCGCGATCGGCTGCGGGCCAACGCCACTGCCGCGACCGAAACGGCCACCGTTACCGGCGACGACTCGCTGCGCAGCCCCTCGGCGGGCGTCTAGGCCGGCGCCAGCGTCTCCACCGCGCAGGGCACCACGACCAGCACCGCCCGCTGCCCGACCGCCACCTGCGCCATCGGGAACAGCACGCGGGCCTCGTCGTCCTCGACCAGCCAGCGCTGGCCGCCGGTTTCCTCGGCGAGCAGGGTGCCGCGCGGCAGCGGGGCGAAGTTCTCGATGGCCTCCGGCAGGCACAGGCGGAAGGGGCCGCGCGTCCTGACGACCTCCTGAGTCACGCGGAACAGCACCGGCGGCTCGCCGCTGGGCGCCTCCATCGGCGCGCCGGCCACCAGCCGCCACAGTCGCCGCTCGAAGGCCGCCAGCGATGGCGCCTCGGACAGCTCCAGCGTGTACGCCTCAGCTTGGTGCGCGCTGGCCGTGTGTGCGCTGAAGGTCGGCGCGGGCCGCTCCTGCAGCACGGCGCCGGCGAGCCCGAGCGTGCGCAGCCGGATCAGTGCGCGTGCCGACGCGTCGGAGCAGTTGTCTCTTCGCGGTCAAGACAGTTCCCACGGCCCGCCCCTTGCGTTGCCGGCAGATGGCGAACTGCGCCAGGCGCGAGGCGCGCATCACCGAATGCAGGTCGAGATGGCAACGATCGCGAGCGGCGTCGGCGAAGAAGCTCCTCACCAGGCGCTCCAGCTCGGCGGCGCGAAAGGCCTCGTTACCGCCCGCCTCGGCATGCGCCCCGGCGAACAGCCGGTTGAGGTCGGTCTCCAGGTAGCGCACGCCCCCGGCGCACCGCGCCGGGGTTGCCGAGCAGGCACAG
>LZQQ01000093.1_pt1 | contig 14689 bp, 21 predicted proteins | sample 768581 | NCBI WGS metagenome assembly LZQQ01 (sample SAMN05207185, study PRJNA324510) | oil field metagenome | isolation source: sample BH-FW-20 from oil reservoir | place: India: Bombay High | collected 2015-11-25 | reverse complement strand
TTATGGGATCAAAAAACAATTAGCACCGGGCGCGATAGCTATAAAAAACAAGCCGAGCCGTTGCGTGAAGCCTTGGTGGAACAACTCAAACAAGTGCGCTATTTTGAGCGTCAAGCGGATTGGTTGCTCAGCCGCTTCCCGAATGCCGAATTAGCAGATGTACCAGGCCTGGTGAAATTGGTCGATATGGCCGAACTTGAAGCTAATGACTGGAGTTTAACGCCGGGGCGTTATGTTGGCGTGGCACCAGAAGAAGTGGATGAAGAGTTTGATTTTGAGGAAGCCTTAAAAGACATACATATTGAACTAGAAGGTCTGAACCAAGAAGCGGCTGAACTGGCGGCACACATCGCCCAAAACTTTAAGGAGTTGGGGGTATGAGTGCGCCTGTAATAACGCCACTGAATGAGTTCATTACTCTTCAGAGGGGGTTCGATCTACCTGAAGAGCAAAGAAAGCCCGGTTCAATACCTGTCGTTGCATCAAGAAGTATTGTTGGTTTTCATTCTGAAAAGAGAGTCGAAGCGCCCGGTGTAGTCATCGGGCGAAGTGGAAGCATAGGTGGCGGACAATATCTTGATGAGCCATTTTGGCCTTTGAACACAACCTTATGGGTTAAAGATTTTAAAGGTCATAACCCAAGGTATGTTTATTATCTTCTGAAGAGCATCGACTTTACTTCATTTAATGTTGGTGCAGGTGTTCCTACATTAAATAGAAATCATCTGGCTGGCATTAAAGTTAAAAATATTTCTCATGATCAAGAAATAAAAATTGCAAATACCATAGCAAAATACGACGACCTCATCGAAAACAATAAGCGGCGGATTGCGTTATTGGAGGAGTCGGCGCGGTTATTGTATCGGGAGTGGTTTGTGCACTTTCGCTTCCCCGGTCACGAACACGTCAAAATCATCGGCGGCTTGCCGGAGGGGTGGAGAGTTGGCCGAATTTCTGATTTATTCGCGGTAAAAAATGGCTATGCTTTCAAAAGTAAACACTGGACGGAGACTGGAAATCCAGTCATAAAATTAAAATATAACTGAGTCTGGTGAGGTTGATCTCACAAGTTGTCAGTGTGTGGATGATTCTGTTGTGGAAGGCTTACACAGGTTTCGATTGTTTCAAGGAGATTTGATAATTGCGATGACGGGAGCAACGATTGGTAAGGTCGGGATTATGCCCAAATTGGATGCAAACTATTATTTAAACCAACGCGTAGGTAAGTTTGAATCTCTTAACGATCAAAATTTAATCTATTATCTATTTGTATTCTCAAAGTTTGATTCCTTCAGAAAGAGCATTTTAAACTTAGCTGGTGGTGCTGCACAGCCAAACATTTCGGGCAGCCAAATTGAATCCATTTCTATGCTTATCCCATCCAAAACAATTTTGAATATTTTTATTGAGCAGGTAGAACCTCTGTTTATGCAAAGAACTATGTTGCTGGAAATGAATGCCAAACTAGAAAAAGCACGCGATATTTTATTGCCTCGCCTAATGAATGGAGACCTTGCGGTATGAATCGCTATACGGAAGACAGCCTCGTTCAACAAACCACCGCGGATTATTTGCTGAATCAGTTGGGCTGGAATGAATCCGTGTATGCGATGGAGGAGCGTTTGGGTGTGGATGGTTTGCTTGGGCGAACCTCAGAAAAAGACATTGTGCTCACGCGCTATTTGCGCAAAGCTTGATGGATTTTAACCCCGGTTTGCCAGCCGAAGCCTATGACGATGCGGTGCGCCAGATTGTAGAGGTGAATTTGGCTCAGTCCTTATTAGCGATTAACCAAGAAAAAGATCGGCTGTTTAAAAGTGGCGTCAAGGTGAGTTATCGCAATGTCGCCGGTGAACGCAAACAAATCACCCTAAAAATCTTCGATTTTTGACCAGCCAGAGCGCAACCATTTTTTGATTGTGCGTGAGTTATGGATTAAGGGCGATATTTACCGCCGCCGTGCAGATTTGGTGGGGTTTGTGAATGGTATCCCGCTGGTGTTTATGGAGGTAAAAAACCTGCATAAAGATGTGAAGGCGGCGTATGAGCAGAACTTTAGCGATTACAAAGACACCGTGCCGCAGTTGTTTTATCACAATGCGATGGTGATATTGGGTAATGGCGTGGATGCCAAGTTAGGTTCTTTGTCGTCGAAGTATGAGCATTTTAATGATTGGAAACGGCTGCACGAAGAAGAACCAGGCCTGGTGAATATGGAAACCCTGCTCAAGGGCGTGTGTAACAAGGCCAATTTGTTAGATTTATTTGAAAACTACACCATCTTTGATGATTCTAGTGGACGCTTGATTAAGATTGTGGCGCGTAATCATCAGTTTTTGGGTGTGAACCGCGCAGTGGAAGCAGTGCGCAACCGTGAAAGCTTAGACGGCAAGCTGGGCGTGTTCTGGCATACGCAAGGTTCGGGCAAATCTTATTCCATCGCGTTTTTTGCCAAAAAGTGCATCGCAAGCTGGGCGGCAACTTTACCTTTATCGTGCTGACTGACCGTGAAGACTTAGACAGTCAGATTTATAAACCTTTGCCGGTATTGGCTTGGTAGATCATGATCGTGATCCGTGTAGGGCATCCAGTGGCAAGCATTTAGAAAGTTTGCTGGGACAGCATAAGTCTTACATCTTCTCTTTAATCCAGAAGTTTAATGATCCGGGCATGAAAGGGTCGGATCGGGATGACATTATTGTGATTACCGATGAGGCTCATCGTACCCAATACGGCAGCTTGTCGCTGAATATGCGCAATGCGTTGCCCAATGCCAGTTTTATCGGTTTTACCGGCACGCCGCTATTGCGCGATGATGAGATTACCCGCCGGGTGTTTGGTGACTATGTTTCGACCTATGATTTTCAGCGGGCTGTGGAAGACAATGCAACGGTGCCGCTGTATTACGATGCTCGCGGTGAAAAGCTGATTTTTAGTGCGGAAGATGGCAGTGAGTATTCGGTGGCAGACCCAAAAGGGTTAAACGAGAAGATTGCCGAAAAACTGGAAGAGCTAGAAATTGACGATGTAAACGTGACTCAGCGATTAGAGCGTGAACTGAAGCGGGATTATCACATTCTGACATCTAGCAGCCGTTTGGAACAGATTGCCGAAGATTTTGTGCAGCATTATTCCGAGGGCTGGGAAAGCGGCAAGGCGATGTTCGTGTGCATTGATAAAGTCACCAGTGTGCGGATGCATGCGCTGATTGAAAGCATTGGTTGAAGCGTCAACAAACTCTGCGCAAAGCGATTGATGCCGGTTTTTATGACGAGCAAGAAACGGTGTTTAGAGCGCGTCAGTTGGCTTGGATGTATGAAACGCAATTTGCGGTGGTGGTGAGTGAAGAGCAAGGTGAGGTGGATAAGTTCCGCCAGTGGGGCTTGGATATTACGCCGCACCGTAAGTTGATTAAAGACGGCTTTGCCATGCCGGATGGTAAGCGCCTTGATATGGAGCAGGCGTTTAAACAAGCGGATCATCCGTTTCGGGTGGCGATAGTGTGCGCCATGTGGTTGACGGGCTTTGATGTGCCGACGCTTTCGACCTTGTATTTGGATAAACCTTTGAAGGCGCACACCTTGATGCAGGCGATTGCACGCGAAACCGTGTGGCTGAAGGCAAGAACAACGGTTTGATTGTCGATTATTGCGGTATTTTAAAGAACTTACGCAAGGCGTTGGCCGAGTTTGGCGGCGGTAAAACCGGTGTTGAAGGCGGTGAAGATGAGCCTGCCAGACCGCATGAAGAGCTATTGGCAGATCTGGCCGAGTCGATTGATTTGGTGAAGCAATTCTTAAAAGATCGCGGGTTTGAGTTAAGTGGCATTACCGAATCTGACGGTTTTGCGCGCAATGCCTCAATTATGCAGGCGAAAGAGGCGGTGAATGAAGATGACCAAACGCGCAAGCAGTTTGAAGTGTCGGCGCGTGAGGTGTTTAAGAAGTTCAAGGCGTGTATCACGATTCGACCACAGATCAATGATTACCGGTTAGATCGGGATGCGATTAATATCGTGTATCAGTCGTTGCAGGATGATAGAGAAAAAGCCGATATTAGCCAAATCATGCGGGAGTTGCATCAGATTGTTGATGATTCGGTGCATGTGACAACGCCGGTTAAAGAAGAGCCTGATAACCTGTACGACATCAGTAAGATTAATTTTGAGCGCTTAAAACAGGAGTTTGCCAAAGCACCGAATAAGAAAAGTGTGGTGATGAATTTGCGCGATGCGATTGCGCAAAAGCTAGCCGCGATGCTGAAAAAGAATCCGCTGCGCACCGATTACCAAAAACGCTTTGAAGAGATTGTTGAAGAATACAATCAAGAAAAAGATCGGGTGATGATCGAGAAGACGTTTGAAGCATTGATGGTATTAGAGGGGGAACTGACTGACGAGCAAAAACGTGCGGCGCGTGAAGAGTTGGATGAAGAGTCGCTGGTGGTTTTCGATTTATTAAGCAAGCCGAATCTGACACCGAAAGACATTAAACGCATTAAGTCTGTAGCGGTTGAACTACTCGGCAAACTGAAAACAGAGAAGCTAAAAGTCGATAACTGGCGTGAAAAACAAGCCACCCGCGATGCCGTAAAACAAACCATTTATGATTTCTTATACGACGAACGCACCGGCCTACCGGATAGTTATGAAGTTGATGAAATTGAATCCATGACCGAAAACCTGTTTACCCATGTCTATCGGGTTTATCCAACTGTGCCGTCACCGGTGTATGTTCAATCATGAGTGAGTATCACAACGACAAGCCGATAAAAGGCGACGACCTTTCTCCTGACTTACTGAATAGAAGTAAGTTTGCAGAAAATTTAGCTGAAGTTTTAACACTGAAATCAACAGACGACTGTTTAACTGTTTCGCTAGAAGGAGTTTGGGGATACGGCAAAACTTCGACAATAAATTTGGTCAAAAATCATTTACAACGTCAAAGCGCCACCGATCAAGTGGTTTTGGAGTATAACCCTTGGTTGATTGGTGATGCTGACTTACTGGTTCAGGATTTTCTTCGACAACTAGCATCCAACTTGCATATTCATTTTTCAGCAGATAAAGGGTTAGAAGTCGCTAATGAGCTTTTAACTTACTCCAATTTGTTCGGTGTTATAAAGCTTATTCCTGGCGCAGAGCCTGGGCCTCACTAGCCGAAACGGTAATGAGCAAAGTTGGTACAGCAACCGAGAAGATTTCAAAGCTAAAAGAACTAGATATACTGGGTAAAAAGCAGAAAATTTCAGACTTGCTTGCGCAGTTGAATGTGTCGATTGTCGTAATTATTGATGATATAGATAGGCTTACACCCAAGGAAGCATTTGAGGTGTTACGCTTAGTTAAAGCAGTAGCCGATTTTAAGGGAACGGCATTTTTGTTGGCTTTTGATCCAAAATATCTTCATTCAGTATTACAAAGTCATGCGATTTCAAACGCCGAAGAATACTTGGATAAGATAGTGCAGCTGCGCGTTCCCTTGCCGTTAATCGCAGAAAAAGATTTACAAAAAATCACTCAAGGTGAGCTGGGCAGACTTTCGCAAGATGATTTAACACAAGCGTTTGATGATCAAGGTCAGTTATCGAATATTTATCACTTGTACTACAGAAGCCTAATCAATTCACCTCGAGATGTTAAGCGTTTTTTTAACCACCTTCGTTTTGTTGAGAGACAAGTGCGGGGTCAGGTTGCGTTTAGTAATCTTTTCGGGTTGTCATTGCTGGCGATGAAAGCGCCTAATATTTATGAGTTGCTAAAGCAAAGGCCAGATTATTTTGTAGGACGTGGATTTGAGCGTAGCTTCACGCCTGAGAGTTTTTCTGAAAAGCAGAAAGATAAATCAAAGGAAGTTATTAACGCGGAACTTGAAAAAATATCCAATCCAAAAATCAGTATGTTGTTAAGCGGTTGCTTAAAGAGTTGTTTGATCATTCGCGAGATAGCGCTTCTGATGCAAAGGGTTTGGTTTCAGTTTATAGCAGACTTTATATCGCATTACACTATCAAGCCCCGACGGGGTATGTCACTGATATGGAGGTCGAGGGTTTCATTTGTGAAAGCATTGATAGAAGTGAATTTCTGCATGAAGTTTTTAAACGAGAGGCGATGCAACGCTTTTTTGAATTAATGTTCCAAAATGCTGAGTTGTGTAATGGCAATACAAAAGAAATTCTTGTTGCCATAAATGATGCTTTTTAAAACATCCTCAAACAGCAGAGCTTTTAAGGAACTTTACAGGGTTTATGGATTTCAATCCTCTTCAGCAGCTTATTGCCATTAACAAAGAATTGCTTTTTAAGGATGGATCTATTGCCATATTGTTGGAATTGGTCGAAATTGAGCGCTATGCGCCAATATATAGTGCTCTTGTTAGAACTTTGATGGCCGAGAAAGAAGATGTACCTATAGATGTTGAGCAAGTTAAAACAGGGTTTTTTCAGGCTGGTATGAAATGTTTAGAAGAAAAATATATCAAGGCACATTGTTGGAGTCTCAAGTCTTTTATGGCTTAAGGGCTACTGATGAAAAGCTGTAATTGATTATTTTCATCAGCTCTTGAACTCCAATAATGGCGTTATAAGAATTGCTGAAATTCTTGGCTCAACCGGATCAGATACAACAGCTGGTGCTTATTTTAAGTTTGAAAGAGATTTTTTAGGCTCTGAATTTGATGTTGAGCTGTTAAAGCAAAAAGCTTGCGAGGCCATTCAATTAAGTGCGGAATTGAATATTGAAGTTCAAGCCGTGCTTAAAGCTATCTGTGAAGAAGATACGTATTATTTGTCTAACCTAAAAAAAGCTGATTGGTTGTAGAGGTAGGCTCCTATTATTAAAGGGGCTTAGGAAGCAAAACAACTAAATTGGATCGTTCCTAAGTAATTTTAAAAGTATTTTGTATAGGTCATTATGGCGGTGATTGAAACGGAACTCTGTTTCTTTTAAATGATAATAAAAGGTGTGTTTTGGTACACCTTTAAACTTCATTAACCTTGCTTTTGCAAAGCTCCAAAATGACTCGATACCATTAATATGTTGATGACCTTTTGCAAACTCATTCTCGCCATGATGAACGCGATAATGTTTTTCAAAACCAACATCAACTAAACCATTGTAACCACGCCAACCATCTGTATTGATGATGCTATCAATGGATACGTGACCACGTACAACCCTTGATAAACTGGCACTAGAGGCATCTGGAACGATTTCGGTATAGACTTTATCGTCACGTTTTAAGATACCGAAGACAATGGTTTTTCCTTTGGCTCCACGTCCTCGTTTTCCACGAATGCGTTTGGGACCAAAGTACGATTCATCCAATTCGACCACACCAGAGAATGGGGTTTGTTTTTCGCATTCATTGGCTAGCAAGTATCGAATTTTGATGTAAATATTATTAATGCTTCTGACAGAAATTCCGGTTAAACGGGCAGTGTCAGAAGCGGTTAAATCGAGTGCGAAATAACGGAGAATTTCACGAAATTTTCTCTCTGAAATTTTACCGCACTTTTGATAACGATTTTTATAAAGCATATCAGAAGCTTACACGACTTTTTATCGTTTTTGCTTCCTAAGCCCCTATTAAATTGTATACATTTGAGAATAATGCTTTTTTATTATTATTTTATATCTTATAATTAATTTATCAGAAGGTTTTAGAGGTTTTGATAATGGCGATTGTGGGATATGCTCGTGTTTCGAGTGTTGGTCAGAAATTGGATGTGCAACTTGAAAAGCTGAATAAGTATGGTTGTGAAAAAATCTTTGAGGAAAAAGTCAGTGGCACCACGGCGAACCGTGCTCAGTTACAACAGTGTCTAGAATACCTTCGTGAAGGTGATAGTCTCGTCATTACTAAGTTAGATCGCCTAGCTCGGTCAACTTTTCATTTGACCCAAATCGCCAATCAGCTTGATGAAAAGAAAGTTGATTTTGTTGTTTTGGATCAGAAGATAGATACTTCAACGCCAACAGGTAAGTTGCTTTTTAATATGTTGGCCAGTATTGCTGAGTTTGAAACGGAAATTCGTAAAGAACGGCAGCTTGAAGGCATTGAGAAAGCCAAATCAAAAGGCGTGAAGTTTGGTGCTAAGAAGAAGCTCTCAGAAAAAGAAATTGAGCAAATGACTCAAGAGCGCGAGTCCGGTGTCTTAGTTAAAGACTTGGCTAAGAAATATGGCATCAGTATTCCGAGCGTTTATCGCTTGATAGGAGGAGAAATGGATTTACAGCGTGCTTTAAATTCAGTTGGAAAAACTTGTTTTGTGAAGTACTACGAAGAATTTGCTTCTGATAAGCCAGTTGAGGATATTGTTGAACTTTTGCTTAATGAAGAAGGTTATGCAGAAACGGCCAGCAGAACGAGAATCAATAATGCCAGAAGAATAATTAGGTTAGGATTGACGAATCAGGCTTTGGACTTGATTCTAGCATCAAGTCATCCTATGGTTGGTGGTGAAATTAAAAAAGGCGCAAGACAAATTCAAGATAAAAAATTGAAGTAGTCACTATTTTTAAATCCTAATTTTTTAAATCTTTACCTAATTGGTAAAAAAATATAAAATAGGCAACGTTTTGGAAATCCTATTTGACAATAAAAAAACCAGAGAGCTCTGTGAGAATAAGAGTAAAGCTGTGAAGAAGCTTGGGTCAGATTGTGCGCGTAAGTTGCGTACTCGTTTGAGTGACTTGGAGGCTGTTAGTAGGGTGACCGAGCTTGTTGCAGGGAATCCACACCCTCTTGAAGGAGATAGGTCAGGCCAGTTTGCACTTGATCTTGCAGGAGGTTGGCGTTTAGTTTTTTGTCCTGCTAATGATCCTTGTCCCATGAAGGATGATGGTGGAATTGATTGGTCAAAAGTGACCATAGTTAACATAGAGTATATAGGAGATTATCATGGCTGAGTTGAGTGCTGAATTTGCGCCAGACTGGGTCTCTCCGCCTGGCGAATCCATCATTGATATTTCTGAGGAGCGTGGCTGGTCTCAAAGTGAGCTTGCTCAACGTTTGGGATATACAGAAAACACGTTAGTCAGCTTATCAATGGGAAAGTAGCTCTTAGTGTTGATGCTGCATCGCGGCTGGAACGTGTGGTTGGTGGATCAGTTGCATTCTGGCTATCTCGTGAAGCAAATTATCAAAATCATAAAGCTCGACTAGAGGCCGCTGAAAAGCATTCTAGTTGGGTGTCTTGGCTAGATGAGTTGCCAGTTAAAGATCTAATGAATAGTGGATTCATTCAAAAACAACGTTTGATTGAAAAGAATAAGCCAGGTGTCGTTGAATCATGCCTTCGTTTTTTGGAGTTGCATCTCCTGATGAATGGAGAAGTTACTACGCAGGAATGCAGGTAGCTTTTAGAAAAAGCAAAGCTGAGCAATGTGACGTTGGTGCAATATCATCTTGGCTACGGTTAGGAGAGCAATATGCTGAGAGAATTGAGGTTCCTAAGTACAGCAAGGCCCGTTTTGAAAAAGCTTTAGACGAGATTCGTACTTTCACATGTCAGCCGCCAGAAGAGTTTGAGCCAAAAATGAGGAGCCTGCTTTCAGGTGCGGGAGTGACTTTTATTTTAGTACCAGCTATTCCCAGAGCTCATGTAAGTGGAGTAGCTCGATGGCTAGGGCCTACCAGGCCTTTAATACAGTTGTCATTGTATGGCAAAACAAATGATAAATTTTGGTTCACTTTTTTTCATGAAGCTGCCCATATATTGTTGCATTCGGGAACTAGAGAAGAAAAAAAATCAATTTTCCTTGATGATCCGAATTCATCACATTCTGATTCACCTGAGGAGCATGAGGCAAATGCTTGGGCAGCAAACTGGTTAATACCTTCTGAGTTGGCAGGGCGGTTAGCCAGTTTGAATACTAAAGCTGGGGTAGAGGGCTTTGCAAAAGAGATTGGCATACATCCAGGCATTGTGGTGGGTCGTTTACAGCATGATGGGTTTATACAACCCTCTTGGATGAATGATCTAAAAGAAAAATTTGAATTTGCAAGTAATTCTGATTGATAGAATTTAACATTTCAAAGATAGTTGTAATTTTTTTAACTAAATAATTTACTTTTAATTTTAAACCTATGTTTATGTTATATATTTACGCTATCAAGTATGTTTAACCATTTTAAAGGGTGATGCTTGTCTAACCGGTTGTTATAAAAGGGCCTTTTTAGGCCCTTTTTTGTTTCTGCAGGAATGATGGTGTTTTTTTGTTTAATGCTTTGCTGGATTGGCCGATACCCTCTATAGAGGTGTCTAGGATGAATAAAATGGAAATTAGCCCAGCGTTAAGATATTTCTTTAAGAAGTTGGAGCGTAAGTCGGAAGAGTTGCGCCAAGTCCACCTTCTGGAAAAAGACTTGAAAAAAACCGTGCCGTTCGACGAGGTGGAGCGGTTTGCGCGCTCGATTATGACTCAGAATATTTTCATTTACACCGTCGGTGTGAATGGCAAGCGGGAATCGACTATTTTGACGAAGGCGATGTTCAGTATTAATAAAGTGGTGCGTATCTATTACAGTACCAGCTTTGATGAGAGTCAGCAGGGTTCTTGCGGTTGAGCCCGGATGTCGATCAGCAGTTGATTCTGGTGGAGCGTTTGCATGGCTTCCGGCCAAAGCCGGAATTGCTGTACGCCAGTAAAGACGAGTGTCACGTGATTCGATTTTTCGTTAACTGGCTGTTACGCCGAATCGATTGGGATAAAACCAAAATCGATAATCTGGATTTGTATAAACGCTTTGTGGATATTGAACGCAAGGAACTGGAAGAAGCGATAGCCGCGGAAGAAGCCGAGCGCGAGCACCACGAATTGCAGCGCACCCTAGACAAACATTTTGGCAGCAACAATAAGCATAAAATGCCGTCGCGTTTGCGTCAGTAATTCAGTGGTTGCGGTTAACGGCTAAGTCGGCCAGTGACAATAAAGCGGTTTTAGCGGTGAATCCGCCAAGTCTTCCAAAGCCGCTTTGGCTTTGTCCGCTTCGGATTGTGCTACGCTTTGAGTAAACGCTAAAGCGCCGGAGTTTTGAATAATGTCGGTGACTTCCTGAAGCAGCGCAATGCCGTCGGTTTCGATGGCGCGGCGAACCAGCGCTTTTTCATCCTCGGAACCGTTTTCCAGAATGTAAATCAACGGTAAGGTTGGCTTGCCTTCGGCTAAATCGTCCCCCAGGTTCTTCCCCAGCTCATCGGCATCCGCCATGTAATCCAGTGCATCATCGATTAATTGGAAAGCGGCTCCCAAGTGGCGCCCGTAAGCGGCAAAACCTTCTTCCAGATTCGGTTTGTTTGCCAGAACCGGCCCGAGCAGGGTGGCGGCTTCAAAGAGTTTGGCCGTTTTGCGGTGGATGACTTCCATATAGCGTTCAGTGGTGGTGTCGGCGTCGTGGCAGTTCAGCAATTGCAATACCTCGCCTTCGGCGATGACGTTGGTGGTTTCCGACATGATTTCCATGACACGCATCAGGCCGGGTTCCACCATCATTTCGAACGAGCGTGAATAAAGAAAATCCCCCACCAGTACGCTGGCGGCATTGCCCCAGACTTCATTGGCGGTCTTGTTGCCGCGGCGGGTTTCGGATTCGTCCACCACGTCGTCGTGCAGTAGCGTGGAAGTGTGAATGAATTCGATGACGGCGGCCAAGGTCAAGTGATCTTGGCGTCGTAGTCGCAGGCGCGGGCGGACAATAATACCAATAACGGTCTTAAACGCTTTCCGCCACTGTTGACGATGTAATGGCCAATTTGGTTGATAAGCACGACATCGGAAGCCAGGCGAGACAGAATCAATTGGTCGGTGGCCTGGATGTCGGACTGGATAAGTTGTCGGATTTCAGAAAGCGTCATGTATTTTGTTGTATGTGTTACTTGTTAGTCTCAGAGAGGCAAAGTTTAGTATGAAACGGACGGGAAGCAAAGTTATAAATCGGTTTTTTCGGTAATCCGTAGGCCAGCCGGGATATTTAAAAAGTGTTTGAAATTATTTTATAAATTATTTCCGATATGGGGTTTGACCTCTAATATAAAAGGTTATATAATCCCGCCTTTGCCGTTACTGACGGCGTGAATAACAGAATAAATGAATATTTGAAACCGGGAGTTTCCAAGAATGTATGCGGTAATTAAAACCGGTGGTAAGCAATATCGTGTTCGTGAAGGTCAGGTTCTACGTGTTGAATCCCTAAATGCAAACGAAGGGGATAAAGTAGAATTCGATCAGGTCATGATGGTTGGTGAAGGTGCAGACGTTAAAGTAGGTGCGCCTCTTGTTGAAGGTGCCAAAGTTGCGGCAACCGTTACAGCAAACGGTCGTGGTAAGAAAGTGACAATCATCAAGTTCCGTCGTCGTAAGAACAGATCACGTTCTAAGCAAGGCCATCGTCAAAATTATACGGAAGTTGAAATCACAGGAATTTCAGCGTAATTTCGGACTGATTCAGTCAGTTTTGAATTAGATTAATACAATCTGAGTTGTTTCTGAGTAGGGAGCAGACAGATTAACAGGAGATGTCACCATGGCTCATAAAAAGGCTGCAGGTAGTACTAAAAACGGTCGCGACTCTAATGCTCAGCGACTAGGCGTTAAGCGTTTTGGTGGTGAGCAAGTTCTAGCGGGAAGCATTATCGTTCGTCAACGTGGTACTAAGTTCCACGCCGGTGATAATGTTGGTCGCGGTAAGGATGACACTTTGTTTGCAAAAGCGACGGGTGAAGTTGCTTTCGTTACCAAAGGTAAGCCTCAACGTACTTACGTAACAATTAAAGCCGACTGATTCCAGTCTGCCAAAATTGTTGACAGAAAGCCCCGCGAGTCGGGGCTTTTTTATTTCTAGGTTAAGGTGATTGGCTGGGCTAAAATAAACAGCATTATCTCGCTCGGTGCGCCTTAGGACAGACACATTAGGATTTCAAATCATGCAATTTGTTGATGAAGCCAATATTCGGGTAGTGGCCGGTCGCGGTGGAAACGGCGTGGCCAGTTTTCGGCGTGAAAAATACATTCCGTTCGGCGGGCCGAACGGTGGTGACGGCGGAGATGGCGGCAGTATTTACTTGATTGCCGATCGCAACATCAACACCTTGATTGATTTCCGTTATACCCGAGACTATAAAGCCCAGAACGGCCAGGCCGGAATGGGGCAGCAAAAGACCGGTCGAGCCGGGGAAGATCTGATTATTCCGGTCCCGGTCGGCACCATCGTGCGCGATTTGGATACGCAAGAAGTGATTGGCGACCTGGTTGAGCACGATCAGGTGTTGCTGGTGGCCAAGGGGGGCGCCACGGTTTAGGGAATGTGCATTTCAAAAGCAGTACCAACCGTACGCCGCGTCAATGTACCCCGGGTGAACCGGGTGATGAGCGTAACCTTGGGCTGGAGTTGTCGGTGTTGGCGGATGTCGGTTTGCTGGGGTTGCCGAATGCGGGTAAGTCCAGCCTGATTACCGCGGTCTCCGCCGCACGTCCGAAGGTCGCGAATTATCCGTTTACCACGCTTTACCCGAATTTGGGGGTGGTGCGGGTTTCGCCGGAATCCAGTTTTGTCATTGCCGATATCCCGGGGCTGATTGAAGGCGCATCGGAAGGCGCGGGGTTGGGTGTGCAGTTCTTGAAGCATCTGTCGCGAACCGGTTTGTTGTTGCATGTGGTCGATATCGCCCCGATTGACGATTCCGATCCGGTTGAATCGGTGCGCGTCATCGAAAAAGAGCTGGAAAAGTACAGTGAGGCTTTGGCTGGAAAAGAGCGTTGGTTGGTGCTGAATAAAACCGATCTGCTGCCCGAAGAAGACGCCAGCGAACTGTGCAACGATATTATCGAGCAGCTGGGGTGGCAAGGACCGGTGTATGCGATTTCGGCCGTGAATCGAACCGGCACCGAAGCGTTGATGAAAGAGATTGCCTACGGGTTGGAGCAAAATCGTTTGAAAGCCTTGGAAGAAGGCGACGAAGAGTCATAGAAAATGGTCACACGTTCAAACATTCACACAAAATCGCGCCGCTGGGTGGTGAAAATCGGCAGCGCTTTGCTGACCAACGACGGTAAAGGCCTGAATCAGGCCGCGTTGGCGAATTGGGTGTCGCAGATGGTGCAGCTGAAAGAGCAGGGTATCGAGCTGGTGATTGTGTCTTCCGGTGCGGTTGCGGAAGGGATGCAGCGTTTGGGTTGGACCAAGCGGCCGTCAGAAATCAATGAGTTGCAGGCCGCCGCCGCAGTCGGGCAGATGGGGTTGGTGCAGGCTTATGAATCCGAGTTTGCGAAAAATGGTATCCGCACCGCGCAGATTCTGATGACGCACGACGATCTGTCGAATCGCGCCCGCTACCTCAATGCCTCCAATACCATTCAAACGCTGTTGGAGCACCATGTGGTGCCGATTATTAACGAAAACGACACTGTCGTGACCGATGAGATTCGTTTTGGCGATAACGATACCTTGGCCGCTCTGACCGCGAACCTGGTGTCGGCGGATGTGTTGGTGATTCTGACCGATCAAAACGGGTTGTATAATGATAATCCGCGCACCAATCCACACGCCACGCTGATTTCGGAAGCGGAAGTCAGCCGTAAAGATATCGAAGCATGAGATTCGTTTTGGCGATAACGATACCTTGGCCGCTCTGACCGCGAACCTGGTGTCGGCGGATGTGTTGGTGATTCTGACCGATCAAAACGGGTTGT